>Ga0307507_10003871_pt1 | contig 27857 bp, 7 predicted proteins | sample 7_EM_MG_FD_207223 | JGI IMG/M metagenome (GOLD analysis project Ga0307507, IMG submission 207223) | Populus trichocarpa ectomycorrhiza microbial communities from riparian zone in the Pacific Northwest, United States - 7_EM | ecosystem: Host-associated > Plants > Roots > Unclassified | place...
ACAGCGCTGCACGCGCTGCGACGGCTCTCTACCATCGCCTCTGCACTTGGCCATCAAGAGGAACGGATTCCAGATGATGTTTCCACCCGCGGCGACGTGGACGCGTGCAGTAGGGCTTCGCGGGCTAAAGCTATATATAGTAACCTAAACCGCCAAGCTACCGCTTAAAAAAAGATAAATTATATAACTTAAGAAAAGAAAAGCTTCCTAGTATACTTCTCTAAATTTAACCGTTATGTAAATGAAATAGGCTAGAACGACTCCGTACTAGTTAATAGCCTTATTAAATCCCTAAGCCCTAAACTAAAAACCTCCCTAATAGGTATAGACCTACTAGGAGCCCTTAACGCCTATATAAACGTTATTAATAAATGGTATAATAATATACTACGCCTAATACCTAAGCCTATTCCCTAATACAATATAATAACTCCGTAAATGTTTACTAAGTTATTATCTCAGCCTAAGCACCCTAACGCCATAGACATTAATATAGGGACCCTAAGATACGCTCTATTAGGGTCCCCTAAATAAAAATAACGTATTAAAATAGGCCTTTGCTTTAAATGCGGAAGCAAGAACTATATCTTAAAATACTGCTCCGTCCCTATACCCCAATATATCATATAAACGGCTAATACTAATAACTGTTTACCGTATTAATCCTCTAGTTACCGCCCCTAATCTTTACCTAGTTCTAGCCCCGTATCTAGTAAGCACCACTTATAAGGATAAAGTTATAACTAACGTCCTATAGGAACCCCTTCCCGCTTACCACTAAAAGGTATATTTTAGAGTTAAGTCGCTCTCTAGGATAGCTATATTACAGAATCTCGTTAAATGCATTAAATATAGCAAACCCTAACTCTTAGGATTGTAGTATAACTGTTAACTACCGTCTTTAGTAGAAAGGTTAATAGGCTAATATATAAGTCCTAATTAACATAGGAGCTAGCGGTATAGGATTTATTAACAAGATCTTTATATAAGATAATAGGTTTACCCTAATACCCCTTAACCGGCATATTAACGTATTTAGATTTAATAGCAAACGTACTATCTTGGGCTATATTACTTATATAGCGGCCCTAAAACTCTAATACCTAAACCATAAAGAATTAATTAAGCTCTTTATAACTACCCTAGATTACCTAGTAATCCTTAAACAACCCTAGATAAAGCTATATAAGGTAACTATTAATTAGGACAACCTTAAGCTTTTATTTACCGCCTCCTGTTGCAAGCAGAAGTGCCTTATAACTCGCTACTTAGACCCTAAACTAAAATCTAAAAAATCCACTAGGATCTACTAGCCTAAAATTTCTACTAATATCTACCCTATACCTAAAAAGTCCACCCAATTCTACCTACCTGAGAATTCTACTAAATTCTACTAATATAAGATTTCCACCGACGTCTACTAAGAACCCGGAATTCATACTAGACCACACGAATTAACTCTAACTACTATACCCCAAACTAAGTAGAAGCTTAAGCTTAATATATAAAAGTACCAGAAAAACTGGTATTTTACTATAAAAAGGATACTTAAAGAACCCGAACCTAAATCTAATACTAACTCTATATTTAACACCAAATCTAAAACTAAATAGGAAACCGTATAAGAAACCAAGGACAATTTAAGCCCGCTTAATACCTTAGATATCCATATAATTAAAGCTACTCCGCTAGTATAACTTACTAGGAAACCAGAACATATAATCTTTGCTGTTATAATAGCTGATATTAAGAAGGCCTTAGTACTAAAGAAGTATACTAACCCCGCTATAAAGGTACCAATAGAGTACTATAACTATTTAGATGTATTCTTATGAAAGGAAGCCAATAAGCTACCGGAACGCCGTCCATACAATTATAAGATTGTAGTTAAAGAAGGAAAATATCCCGGATTTGGACCCCTATATAGGATGTCCTAAAATAAACTTAAGGTACTATAGAAGTACCTAGATGAACATCTAAATAAAGGATTTATTAGAGCAAGTTCTTTACCTATAGCTGTACTAGTAATCTTTATTAAGAAACCCGGTGGCGGTTTGCGTTCCCGCGTAGACTACTAAGCTCTTAATGCTGTTACTATTAAGAACTAATACCCAATCCTATTAATCTAAGAGACACTAAACCGATTAAGTAAGGCTTGCTTCTATATAAAGCTTAATATTATCCACGCATTTAACCGCCTCCGTATTATAAAAGGAGATAAATGGCTTACTGTATTTCGTACTTAATACGGATTATTTAAGTACTTAGTAATGCTATTTAGCCTTATAAACGCCCTAAGTTTATTCTAATACTTTATAAATAATACCCTACACCTATACCTAGATATCTTTTATACTGCTTATATTAACGATATCTTAATATATAGCAATAATCTGGCTAAATACTAAAAATATGTTAAACTGGTCCTATAAGCCTTGCGCGGAGCCGGCCTATAGTTAGATATAGATAAATAAAAGTTCTATAAAACAGAAGTTCTATACCTTAGACTTATTATTTCTATAGACGGTGTATAAATGGACCCTAAGAAAGTTAAAGTAATTGTAAACTGGCAAGAACCCAAGAATGTTAAGGACGTAAGGACCTTTATAGGATTTGCTAACTTCTACTAATAGTTTATTAATAACTTCTCCACCCTAGTTTTACCCCTTATAGCTCTAACCTAAAAAGATAAAGCTTTTATCTTTAATAAGGAATATAAGAAAGCTTTTACTTATCTAAAGGTTATATTTACTACCGCACCTATACTCTAACACTTTAACCTAAACCGAATAAGTGTTATAGAAGCTAACTTATCTAACTATGTTACTGGAGGCATTCTGTTTTAATATAACAAGGAAGGAGTATTGCACTCTATAGTATACTTTTTAAAATGACTAAGTCCAGCTAAATACAATTATAAGATCTACGATAAAGAACTATTAGCCATTATTAGATATTTTAAATAATGGCGTCCTAAACTAAAAGGCTCTAGATTTCTAATTAAGGTTCTTAGCGATTATAAGAACCTATAATACTTCACAACTATAAAACAGCTAAGCCACTATTAGGCCTGCTAGTTAGAATATCTGTTCTATTTCCAATTTTTAATCATGTACCGCCTAGGCGTTTAAGGCTAGAAGCCTAATGCCCTAACCTAACGTTCGCAAAACGTACTAGCTTAAAAAAAAGCACGCTTCTACTATAATTAGACCCTACTCCGCCCTAAGCTATTTAAACCCCCTACTAAGGACCTTATAGTACACGTTCTTAGAATAACCGATTAAACTATTAAACAGATTGTAACTAATAAATACCTAAACAACGAGTTTATCTAAGAGACGCTTAAGCTAATTTAAGATAGCGCTAGACGCTCTAAAAGGATTTCTTTAAGTAAATATAAAGCCTATAGAAACCACCTATACTATAGAAACCGCCTAGTTATACCTAACTATAACAAACTTAAGCTTAAGCTCCTTAAACATGCACACGACCTACTAGTAGCCGGCCACCCAGGTTGAGGAAAAACCCTAAAACTGCTCTAATAAGAATACTACTGGCCGAACATATATAATATAATATAAAGGTATGTCTCTAGCTGCTATACCTATTAATAAGCTAAAGCTTCGTATAAGACGTATAACGGCTTTCTAAAACCCCTGCCCGTTCCGGACCGAAGATAGAAGGACATCTTAATTAACTTTATTGTTAATCTCCCCGAAAGTAAAGGCTACATAAATATTATAGTAGTTATAGACCAACTATCCAAGATAAAACACCTAATTGCCTACCCTAATATATTAGCGCCTGCTATTACCCAACTGTTCCTAGATTATATATAGAAACTCTATAGACTTCCTAAAACGATTATCTCTAATAGAGGTAGATAGTTTATCTCTGTATTTTAGAAAGAACTAACTACCTAACTCCGCATTAAAGCACTGTTGTTTACGGTATACTACCTAAAAACGGATAGTTAAATAGAATGTGTAAATGCTATAATGGAATAATATATTTGGATATATACGTTATATTTATAGGACGACTAGATAGACTAGCTTGCATTCGCCAAGTTTACCATAAATAACTCCGTTTTGGAAACTATAAAGGTCTCCCTGTTTCTAGCCAACTATAGCTAGCACCCGCAAATAGGTTTTAAACCCTTTAGTAATATTCCTTGCCTAGCTTACTAGGCCTTATAAGTTACAGAAGCAAATAAATTTGTAAAAAAGATGGAAGAACTATAAGAGTTCCTTACTAATAAAATGACATGGGCCTAATCTGTCTATAAAGCCGCAGTAAATAAGAACTGAACCCTGGCACTAGCTTATTAAATTAGTAACTTTGTCTAGCTAGATATAAGAAATCTAAATATAAAATAACCTACTAAGAAACTTAATTGGAAGAATGCCGGCCCTTATAAGGTTAAAAAGGTTGTCTTTCCCTATGCTTACTAACTAAAGCTTCCTAATACGGTTAAAATCCACCCTATATTCCATATGTTAGTCCTCTACCCTACTGCCCCTATATTGGATACCCTACCTAGATAGATCTAGGACCCTCCCCTACCAGTTAAAGTAGATAGTAAGGATAAGTACTTTATTAAAAGAGTTAATAATATTAAGTATAATAAACGGAAATGCAAATATATGTACCTTATGAAATAGAGAGGCTTTATTAAGCCTATATAGGAACCCGTTAACTCTATAGGACTTATATAAGCCGTAGAAGACTTTTATAAACTCCATCTAGAACTACTATAGCCCCATCTCGCAGAAGCTTAAGTTTAAAAGGGGGGGTACTGTTACGGGACACCTCCGTAACACCTTATACACGTCTACCTGTTTCCACTGACTTATCCACCTGTTTCTACCAACTTAGTAAGAAGAGACTAACCGCAATCTATGGCAATTTAACGGCGTTCTGCTATGTTCTGCCAAGTCTACCAAATTCTGCTAAGTTCTGCCAGGACCATAACCCGAAGCCTATTCTGCCCCGTGCATATATTAACTAAGCAACTAAGTTAACGATATATACCCCTTTCTTCCCGTTTCCTTACCTTCTCTCCTTACGCAACGTCTTAATCTCATTATATAGTTTATGTACATAGCTTAATAATATCTACTTCGCTATATATTATCACTACTTATACTCGCTCCGTGATAACTAGGGAAGTTCTTTAGTAGAAAGGTACTCTATAATGCGGCTTATTACTAGTTCTTTACTAGTATAAAACCTCACTTTATCTTCCATTCCTCCGCTCTTCTTCCACTATAGCTCTTTATAGTACCTTTATAATGGAACTTTAATAATAATAAAAAAAATTGGATGGGATTTACCTTTCTTATTATGGGAATTTATTATAAGCTAATCTAGAGGTTGTCCTATGTAATATATTAACTAGCTACCATCCCTATTTACCTAAAATAGGTCCTAATAATAACGTCTTAATGTTAATTTCTTCTAGTTTATAAGCTATTGTCTCTTATACATCTTTCTATTAATAATATCATTTATCTCGCCTTTTAGCAGACTGTTTTTTATTATATCTTAGCTTTTAGCTTCTATATCTCTAGCTATTCTTTCTACTACTGCTCTTTTATCTTTTTATAACGCATCTATAGGTAATAGGATCCCCATTTTATCTCTTTAATAATACTAACTTCCTATAGTATTCTTTTATAATAGCTTATAATTATACTACGCGTCCCTAGACTGGCGGCGGTATTATCTTTACTCTACTAGCACTATAGACCACTTCTATTACTCCTATAGTGGTTTCTCTAAAGTACTGCCGTTATTATGTTTATACGCTTATACTAGACCTATCCCACGCCTATAAGATACTACGCTCTGGCAAGAATAGATCTAAGTATTCCTATTATTATAGCCAGAAAAAGACCTATGTTCTAATATTTCCCATTCTATCCTATTTTAGACTTTACTGACTATATTAGATCCCCGCTATTTACGTATATAAGGCTTACTAGCTTTAACGCGCTATTAGGGATTTCCATCTATATTAGAATAGTAAAAGATAGGGATAAATGGTGTCTTCTATTGCTTATAGCTCTTTTAATTTAATAAGTGTTTTTACTACTATAGAGACGCAGTAATTTTAGATATACAGTGTCCAGGAGCGTATATATAAGCAGCTTGCTTTTATAAATAATAATATTTGTACTCTTACGCGGGCCTTTCTGGCTAGGTAAGTCTCTTTAGTAACACATTTAGGAACTATGCTAACTCTTTAGCCGCTAACTTTCTAATCTCTACCTAAATGCTAATTTAGAACCTAGGGATAATACTAAGGATAGTAATAAAGATAAACGTTCTCCCCGCTAGTCCCCTAGCCGTAATAGTCTGTTTAATTCCCGCCGCTCTAAGAAGAATATTAGTAAGAATACTAATACCTTTAGGGATAGGAGTGATAATAATACTACTGATAATAACATTAAGATAGAGGAGGAGGCTCCCATTACTACTTCTAGTATTTAAGTTATTATCTTATTCTTTCTTTTTTCTTATAGAATAGCTTTATATAGTGCCTCTCTGGTGCCTTTAGGATGCCCTAGTACTAGGAATTAACTTTATACTTTAGGGATATATCTATTCTTAGTTTTGGTAATAGTTTATATAAAAGCAGTATACTGCTATAATCCCTATATGTGATAAACGGGTGGTGCTCTTATAGGTGCTTTACAATTTCTTAAAATTTCTAAATCTTTGTTCTGTGTCTTTTTGGTCCTCTTTATACTATTAACTCTACTATATATCTCTAGTGCTAGACCAGATACTCTCCTTTTATCCCTAGGGAACCCTTTTAAATCCCTAGGAACTCTTCTTCTAGTGCTACTACTTATTTTTAAATAGCATCTTCTTTGAATAATATCCCTAGTAGTTCTTATATAGATCCTTATAGCTTTCTTTTATAGGATTCTAGGATCACTATTATAATGGCAAAACGTTCCCGTTTTTAATGCCTGTGCTTAACTTTATAGTTTTAATTTATGGGGTCTTCCCTATTATCTTATCTATAACATATTTAAAATTATTACTAAATCCTAATTTATAGTCTTTAGGAAAGTTTTAATTACTATCAAAGCTGATATTTAATAAGGTGCAGCGAAGGTATAAGGGAATTAAATGCGTATATTAAGATGCATTGATGAGATTGTTGTTGTTAATTCTACTATTCTATAGGTGGATTTTGGTGGATTTTATACTCGTTTAGCTTACGTAACCAGTGTACGTAACTACCTATAACCTATTAGTTGTTACGGACGCTTTAAGTACAATATTACGACTACTTAGAGAAGAGTTGGAAGAAGCTAGTTAGTTAATAAGGGTACGGTCTAGGATAGATCCGGTAGAACTATGTGACGAGGAATAGTAACCAGGGTCACGTAATGTAATCTATATAATCTGTGTGATCTATAAGATCTATAATAGAGTAAATAGAGTAGACAGAGCAGGCGGAGCAAGGACTTTTTTAGGCGTATGGTTATATATTTAAGGACCCACAGTCCCTACCTAGATAGTTCCTGTTGGAAATACAGGGCAAATCACCAATACTACTCGAGTAGATACAGTGATGGAAAAGGTTATTGTTCTAGATAGGGGAGGGTAAGGAACTTAAGGTTCCTTACCACACTAGTGCCATAACAACACGTAATGGCAACTTGCCTCACGTGACGGCAACTTGCCGTATATAGCGGCAATTTGCCTTATTCCCAACACTGGTAACTCTTCTTTTTGTAGTTGCCATCTATATACACTTATAGGTTGCTACTTATACAAAGAGACAAAGCCTAAGGAGAAGAAGGAGATAAGGAAGGGTATTAGGGGTTAATACGAATACAGAGTAACCGCTAAGGCGCTAGTAGTAAGCGAGCTAATAGCAATTTTCTATACCAGGCATGGAAAATCCTAATTAGCTACTCTTAAATTGTTATATCTTCTACTCCCTCTTAACCCATTCTTTAACTTGTATACGCAGAGTATTTGTGTTAACGAACGTCTCTAGTGCCTTATTTAGGTTTACCTTCGTTATCGCATCTACTAGGTTATCTTGGCCATTAATCTATTAAATCTTAAAGAGTTCTTAACGCTCGTAGGATTGCTAAAGTGCTATAATATTAATTATAAGACGCTTCTCCTTTATAGTACTAAGCTTAACTAAACACTTATAGAGGGAATATGAGTTGGTGTATATAATTATAGAAATAGTAGGAAGTTTGAGCCTATCTATAATTATCTTAAGGGTAGTTCTAATTGCAATTGCTATATTAACTCCGCTAACCATTTTATATATCTCTAACGCTAGAACGCTTTAAGTAACATACTTACTCTTGGTTAAGCTCCAATAGATAAGATTACCATAGATTATAAAGTTACTCTCTCTAGTAGATTTATTCGCGATAATAATCTTATATCCTAGCTAGGAGCTAAAATCTTTGTTATTTATAAACGATCCATTAATAAATACGAAGAGCTTAGTGGTAGAAAGGTTAATAGGCATATAAAGCAGTCCTTAATTAAGATAGCTTATTTACTAAAAAAGGCGCTTATTTAGGGCAAGGACGTCCTCCTTAGTTGGTTCTTAGTATTAAGTGGTAATAGAGAGATTAAAGGAAGCCTTAAGTTGGCAGATAGAAGTAATATAAGCTCCATAAGCGCGTTGCTCTATGTATCCTTACTTTAGAGAATTAACGTTAATAATGTTAATCTTCCTACCTTAACCCTTCTGGCGTAAAGCAATGGAGTCCTTATTTAGGGAGAGGATGCATCTATTAAAGAGTAATAGTGTTGTTAAGTTAAGTCTTTCCTTTAGCTTTGCTATAAGTTTTGCCTTTACTAGCTTATCTTCTTTAAGAGCTAAGAATTGGTCGTCTTCTAAGATAATTGTATTATTGGTTTATATGCCAATAATTCCAAATAGAGTTCCCATAGTTGTGATAAGAAAGTAGGGATTAAATATAGAAGTAGTTATTAAGAGCTTCTCTTTATAGTGCTTGCTATAAGTAGCCCACTAATAAGTTCCTGCCTCTGCGATTCTATATAATGGCTTAAGTATAACTATAATTGTATCTTTGGGATATTAGTAGCAAATTTGCTCTAGAAGGTATACTAGTATTAAGCGCTAAAGGCGCGTCTCTAATTAGGTATAGGCCTGAGTAATATCTTATAAATAAACCGCTATTTTATTCTTTATTAAGGAGGGAGCTAGCGTAATAATAACTCGCTAACTAGCTTGTTAAATTATAGGGGATTATATAAAAATTACTTTCTTACCGTTATTATTATAACCTTAAATAACCAGTCTTAACTTCTTAAATGGGGTATTAGTAGCTTTGCCCTTAATCTTATTAACTATTTTTAACTTAAAGATGCAAACTCTATTAAACTTGGTAGGGTTATACTTCTTAAATTTAAAGACTCCTCTTATAATAAGACCATCGATCTCCTGCTTATTAGATACTTAGAAAGGAGCTTTTAGAGTTATAATATAGCCTTCCTTTTAGAGCTATTTTGCGAGCTTAAAGTCAGCCTTCTCTTTAGCTGTTATAAAGACCATTAATAACTCGTCTCTACTCTTAATAGCAGTAATAAATTGCTCTTTAAAATTAACAAGGTATTAGTAATTTTATAATCCCTTTAGGCGACCTTTACCGCGTTATAATTGCGGCATATCTACTATAATTGTATTAGGATTATAGTCGCCTTTTAGAGTATATTAATTGTAGTTCTCCTTTAGGGTATCCTCTAGGGCATCCTATAAAGGCTTAGAACTGTTGTTTCTATAATAGGGCTTAACAACAGTTAAGCGGAATTAAGTAGGTCTATAGGGTATCTAAAAAGTATAAGTCTAACTATTAATTGCAATAAGTTTATGTAGGCCTAACTATCCTCCCTTTTTACGCCATACGCGTACCTTAGATTGGAGTGGCAGATTAAGCATAATTAAGGTATTTAGGCCATTTCTTATTCCTAATACGTTGTTGACCTGGTGTATAGCGTAGAGACATTATACCTCTTTTATTGCTTTGCGAATAGCCTCCACTCGTTGCATAACAGATAGGGATGGTGGAAAATTATTAGTTATTTAAGGGTAGGCGCCAAAGACTAGCAATATAGGTACGAGCCTATCTAGGCCAGTGGAATCATTAACAGCCTTAACAGCTATCTATAAGATAAGCTCTTCGCTAGCGCCCTCTAGTTCTAAAGAAATAATCTTATATACTTGTTATAATGGTGTATAATATCGTTCTACTTTTCTAACACTATTATGTGCCTTAATAGGGACTTCCTTAACCTTAATTTCTATTGCCTTTACCTATTACCAAAACTCTATAGATAAGAAGTTCCTTCTTATGTTATAAATAACTTAATTAGGGGGTCTTAGGTAGATATTAATCTAGTATAATTAAAGAGTATCCTATGTATTCCTAGCTGATATATCCTTTAGGAAACGTGCGGCTTAAAAGGAGGTTAAGAGGTTAATAACTTGGAGTACTAGCTTGCCGCTAAGATACATAATATTAATAATAATACAGAAGTTAAAGTTGTAGTTATCTTTAAGGGTAAACTTGAATCGGCTAGGGGACTTCTGGTTTATTTAGTAGTAATAGCAGTACTTTATAAGATGCTTAATTGCCTTAACCTTGACTTTATAGCCTACTTGCTAAAGAACCCTAAGCAATTAGTAAACGGATAGGTAGCTAAAATAATAGTATAGTTAATATAGCTCTAACTTAGTTAAGTAGCTTTAAGCAACGCTCTTTTCTAGTTAATAAAGGAGCAACTAGGGGTAACCCTATTTGCGTATAATAGGCACCCGATTATCTCCCTAAACGAGCATATTTTTAAGGTTATTAAGTTTAATGCCTAATTTATCTATATCTCTAATGTAAAATAGAAACGGGGTGTTTGTGGGAATAATATAGAAAGTAATATACCCTAAGGGGGTTTTAACCTTAATTGTGCCAAGAGAGATTATAGTACCCTTGCTAAAACGAATTGTATATTAGCCTGCTGTTAATTAGTTAATCTAAATAGAGCTATTAAGCTGCTAAAGAGCTTAAACTTAAAGTTCTCCTACTATAGATACTCCTACGGCTCTAGTATCTGGTATAATACCATAAAAGACGTTCGCCGAGTATTTATTATTAAAGGAGAATATAAAACTCTCCTTTAGCTTATTAAAGATGTCTAACTTCGTGATAGTATGGAGCGTAGATTGGTTATTAAGAATAGTAACGGTTTATATGCCATCTACCTTACTATACTTAGTAAAGTATTGGTTGGGAGAGTAGTCCTTAATTTCTATATTTATAAGAAGCTGTTTGGCCTTATTAACCTTACCCTTAAGATCTTCTTTGCCTTTATATTAAACCAGGAAGCTTTAGAAGTAGGCTATAATAACTTCTTAGTTTCTAATATTTTATATACTCTGGCGAAACTTATTATATGCCTCCTTTTATCTATTAAGGGGGTGTCTAGTTAACTAGCAATTTAGCTTCTTATAAATGTAACATTTCTTCTACTAATTGTTATGAAATGAACCTCTATAAGGACCTCTATAATTGCTTTATAGTTAACGTTAATTGTACCCTCTACCGTATCCCCTGCTATGACTACTATATGTTTAATCAGTCCAGTTGTGATCGTGTTAGTCGGCCGGGTTGATTAAAGTAGGTTAAAGTTGGGCGTTAAATTGCTGTACTTCTTAAGAGCGTAGGGCGGTGCTGATAGAAGATCTTAATTAAGTATATACTCCTTTATAAGTACTTATAGGGTTAAAGAGAGTAAGGTTATATTCTTTAACACCTTAGTATACGCTAATAACTTAATCGCGTAGGCTGAAGTCCTTTTAATATAATTTGGATAAACCACGCTAAATTATTTGGAGTTAATTAAAGAGCTTTTAAAGATAATTAAGTTAAGAGGCACCTGGGTTTGTAGTAATGATTTTTAGGAAGGTAGTCTCTCTCTACTCTAATATATACTGCTGCTTATTCTCCTCTGTTTTAAAGTGGCATCTTGTTTTATATATTATTTGGTTAAAATTATATCCTTTTCCTGCTAAATAATTATAATAGAAGGTACTAGCTTGGCCCTTAAGTATAACTAAATAAGTAATGTGGTATTAATTGGGTTCTAGTCTAACCTTCTAGCAACAGTTATAGAAGATGCGTAACTTTGAATTAAGGATATTATATAGTTCTCCCCTAAACTTCTTTTCCTGTTCCAAATAGAGCTTTATAAGCTCTGTAAGCATTTTTAAGGTGCCTCCAATTGGTGTTTGGCTATATTGTATTGCAGGCTGCGATGGTGACGTAGATCTAGTTAGTGGAGTTTAAAAGTTATTGGACCGCGAAGTAAGGGGATCTTGCGCTTATTAGGGGTTGTTAATTAAGGCTATAGGTTAAGCTGGTTAATACAGGGGAGTTAAAGACAGAGGTGGAGGTAATAGATATAGAACATTAGAACTCGTGCCTAGAGTAATAGAGTTAGAACGCGTCTCTAGTGGTATATTACTTAGGTTCCATCGTGATTTAAGCTTCTTTATAGTGCATAGTTGGTGCTCAATCTCTTATAGAGTCCATTTATGCTCTTCCTTTGCATTAATAACGTATTCCTAAATGTTGTCCCTAATACTACCCCTATCTATAGGGACAAATACTCTATACTCCTAAAGGAAGTTACGGAAGTCCTATATGATATCTTTATTTATAGAAACCTATGTTTCCTTTATCCATCTAATAAAGTCCTCCTTTATACAATACCATAGCGCGGTATTATTGTATTCGCTATCTTTATAGTGTTTTATGCGGTGTACTAAGAATCCATTTAGGTCCTATTACTTGGCGGTTATAAAGTTAGTTATAGCTCTGTCCTATATCTCTAGGTTAATATCTTTCTCATACTTCTTCGGATAGGTTAACGCTATAGTAGGTAGAATTAACAAGGTGTCATACGTTAAAGATAGGCAGGATTTTCGGTTTTTATAGGATCTTATAGGTTTGCTTGTCCAAAGGTAGGCAATTCAAGATATTGTTTAACGCGTTTCAGACGTTGACTTAAGACCTTAGGTTTAGTAACACTTCTAACCTAAAGTACTTGACCAAATCTTTGTAAACGTAATTGTTCTGTATAATAGACGCAACTTGGTATCTCCTAGTACTTAGTAACACTTCTATTACTAGTTTTCCGCAAGTCTAAGATAGCACAGTATCGCCGGGATCCATTCCATATGAGCGTATATAGCACCCCTATACAAGACTATCTCTTCTGTCGATAACCTAGCTGGTCTATGGTTGACTATGTATTCAACTACTAATTAGTATTGGAAACACAGGGCAAATCACCAATACTACTCAAGTAGATACAGTAATGGAAAAGGTTGTTATTCTAAATAGGGGAGGGTGAGGAACTTAAGGTTCCTCACTATGCTAGTGCCGCGACGACACGTGATGGCAACTTGCCTCACGTGACGGCAACTTGCCGTATATAGTGGCAATTTGCCTTATTCCCAACAGTTCCTTTCTTAGTAGTAAATCTCAAAATATAATTGTAGTTAATCTATTAGGCAACTACTCCACCAGTTATTATTTGTACTTATTATATTATTAACTTTTTATTTACCTATATAACCTAGCCCAATAATAAGTCTACCATAGTGTTTCCTATAAGGCTTTATTATACATTTGCTACCTAGTTATAGTATTAATAAAATTAAACAATATGCCACCAAAAGCACCCGTTATAACATTATTAATAGCAGCTACGACCTTAGGGTCTGGAGGAGACACTAGTATAAGGGATATGGATTTGCAGCTAGTTATAGTGGGTTAGTTATAAGAAATAGTTAATTAATTAATAGACAACAATTAAATACTTAAAGAAAGAATTAATGGAATCAGAGTAGCTAAGGTTAAGTTACCGTTAATTAAACGATTTTTAGGAGAGAAGTTAAAACTTAAAGAATTCCTTACGTAAATATACTTCAAGGTTATACAGAAAGGAGCAAAGCTAGTAATGCTAGTAGACCAAGTAATATATATAGGGTTGTTCTTAACTAGAAGAGCACTTAAGTGGTTTAAACTTTACCTTACCAAAATCCAGACAAACGAAATAATAACTACTAACTAAGAAGTACGGTTTATGTTTACTAGTTAGAATAGGTTTATAGAAAGACTAATATAGATATTTAGAGACCTAGAAGTAATAACTATAGTAGAGAGAAAGCTTTAGAACCTAGTACAACGTAGTTTAATAATTAAGTACATAACACAGTTCTAGACACTTATAATATAGGTTAAGTGAAATAATAAGGCGCTTATAGCATAGTATAAACAGGGACTTAAGGCTAAAGTCTAGGACGCGATTATCCTAATAAAAGATATGGAAACTCTAAGAGACTTAATAGATTAGTTAATTAAGATTAATAACAGGATCTATTAGAGGGAATAAGCTAAAAAAGGGCAAGATAGAGTTTTATAGTTATATAAGGCGCAGAATACGCATTAATAGATATAGAGTTAAAAACTATGGAATAGTGGGCCAGAGCTAATAGACTTAAGCAGCACCAAAGAATCTAGAAGATGGAGTAAGAAACTATAGAAACCTAGAGGTTAAGGATTAAGTAATTATAGGACTAAGGAGCAGAGGCTAAACTAGGGATTTTAGTAGTAGAAGACGTTTAGGCAGACTCTATAATAAGAAGAATAGTTTAAAAAAGGAGCTTGTATAAATTGCGGAAAAGAGGGTTATTTTACTAAAGACTATAGAGGTGGTTAGAGTAGCTATATAGTAAAGGGCACCAGGTTATTAGAGTATAATAATATAGATATAGGGATACTACGCGGGACTAAGGAGTGTTTAATTAAATACTTTACATTTTGTTATAATAACATATACCAAATTTATAAAGACGCTAAGTATGGCGTAAGCTATTAGCTATAGGAGCTAGAGTTAAGAGAACTTAAAGGAACTATAGAGTTTAATAAAGAACAAGATCGACTCTATAAGCTAGATTAGGATATTACAGCAACATATGGATAAAAATTAGCAATAATAACAATAGTGTGACGGGCTCGTATAAATGCTTCTGAACCGAAGCTTATAGATTGCTACCATATAAGAATACTAAGCTGAGGAGAAGGAAAGAGGGTAAAAGGGGGCTCTAGGGGTATATAAGCACGCTACGGGCGGACTCCGGATATTGCGCCAAGCCAGCTGCAGGGGACGGTGCCCTAGCACCGTCACAAATAGAGTTGGAGTACTTATTAATTAATAGCAACAAAGAGGAAAAGAGACTAACTGGGGGTACTTAAACCTTAATAACACAACAGAAGCAGAGACTAAAACCACTATAGAACGCGGTTTAGTAACGGGCATTATAATACCGTTAAATATGGCATCTATTACTTTGTAAGATAGAAGGAGTAATACCTAAAGAAGGTTAAGCAAGCAGATAACTACCAGTGCTAGCTTACCACTTAGTAAAGGCAAAATGCTATAGGCTTAAGATTCTTAAAGTAAAATAAGACATACCTAAGAACCTATAACAGATAACAACTAATAGGAAAGGGCAGTAGCTTAGTTTAGTAGTAAACAAATAAGCTTAGGATGAAGATTCCTAGGGAACCAAGATTTTAAAGAATAAATAAGGTCTACAATAGTTCTAGGTAAACGCAGTGTTTAGCCTAAAGGTTAAAAGGTTAATATAGTAACCAAGAAGTAAGACAATTTTAAGGATCCTGTTAGAAGACGAAAGTAAAAGGAAAGTATAGATAAGTTTAGACAACAAATTATCTTATAGCAAGAATAAAAGCTAGACTAGAGATTAGCTATACTAGGACATATAAGGGACAGAGTACTAGTACAAAAAGTTATAAATAGGCTAAGGGTATGACGGGCTCGTACAAATGCTTCTAAACCAAAGCTTGTAGATTGCTACCATACAAGAATACTAAGCTAAGGAGAAGAAGGAGAAGGAGACTGTTGGAGACTAATAAGATACAAGGGGTCGCTAAGGCGCTAGTAGCAACCAAGCCAATGGCGATTTTCCATACCGGGCATGGAAAATCCTAATTGGCTAGCTCTACAAGTAGTGCTAGTAGATTGCCTAGAAACGCGGCAAATTGCCCTAGAAACGGCAATATAGCAGGTAACGCGCTCCAGCACCATTACATCACCCCCCCCTTCCTAAAAAAGCCTGCCCTTAGGCTTTGTCCAAGTTCTTTATTATTGTTTAGATTATTATAGTTATCTAACCCCTTTTCCCAGCATTTAATCCAGCTATCTAACTTGTGTGGTGGTCTAGGGAGATTTAGGTAGGCTAGGTGGAAATCTCATAGCTTATAGGGGGAGTACTTAAAATTAGATATGGGGTACCATTCTGGATCTTCGTTATAACCTACCTAGCTTATATAGTATTTTAAGGTACTATGGTCCTTCTTAACTGCTAAGATCTCTTTAACTTCCCATTCTTTATCCTTTACAATCTAAATTGGCGGCGGGGGGTCGTTATACTGTTTAGGTAATGGGTTGTCCGTGGCCTTCCGTAGTTGGTCTAAAGAGAAGATAGGGTAGATCTTTATTAACTCTGGTAGCTTAACCTAAAAAGAGTGCCCTACCTACTTAGGGATCTTATAGGGGCCAGCTATTTAGTGGTCTAGCTTATAGCTCGGCCTCTGGGTCTTCTAGTTCTTTATTAACACCTATACTTTATCTCCTACGTAAAAGTCTACCTTGTAACAATATTAGTTCACATTAGACTCTTTTTCCTCTTATACTTTTTTTATAATTGCTTAGGTAGTCTCCTAGGCTTTATACATTCTCTTAGCAAATATCTGGGCCTCTTTATAGCTGAGGCGTTCGCGGGCCGTTATAGGTCCTATAGGTCTATCCCAATTAAAGGATGTTTGTGGCTTGTATCCATAGAGTAACTTAAATAGTAATATTCCTATACTATTATAAGGGAGCATAAGCTATGCGTAGTCTATTATAGGTAGTAGTTCTAACCAGTTATCCTAGTAGTAATTGATAAAGGGGCGAAGTTGCTAGTTAAGGTATTGGTTTATAATCTTAGTTTGGCTATTAATTTAAGGGTCGAATATAGTAGAGAGCTTAATCTTAATCCTAAAGATCTAGTAGAATTTATCCTAGAAGTCTAATATAAACTAGGGTCTATAATTAGAGACAATTAACTTAGGAGCGCCATAGATCTGGTAAATGTTATTAATATATATATAGGCCATATCCTTTACAGTTATAGTCTTAAAGTAGGGGAGGGAAATAGCTTACTTGCTTAGTTGGTTAACTACCATAAAGGCCATATTATAGCCATATTTATCCTTTAGGAATAATTTAAAGTCCATTATAATATGCTGCTAAAGGTGTTTAGGAACTAGCAGTGGTTATAACCACCTAGGGGTTTAATCCCTAGGGGTATCTACTTATTTGCAAGTATAACAATTCTTAATAAATTATTCTATATCAGACAGGAGTTCTTACCAGTAGTAGTAAGGCGCTAGTAGTTAGTGGGTCTTATCTTAACTAGGGTGCGCCATAGAGACTTAACAGTGGGCTTTATAGATTAGTTTTATTTATAGGTTGTTAATATCTAGAACTATAAGCCATTCTTAGTATAGGAGTAGTCCGTCTTCTATTTCTAAATTAGGGTTATCTTCTATAGCTTAGTTTTAGAGGGCTTTTAGGGATTTAGCTGTACGGTTCGCGATTAGGATGCGGTTAATTAGTCCTATTAATTTATCTAGGATTTCTTCTTCTATAGGCGCTAGCTTATTCCATTTAGAGCTTAGTTCTTTAAGGATATATAGGTTAAGCTATTTGGGATAGAGGAGGGCATATATCCGGTGCTAAGCCTTTAGCTTATCCTATAGTTCTACGTCCTGTTCCCTCCAAGTAAGGGCATTAGCTTTAGAATTTTGCCTACTAGGGTAGTATATAATCGTAAAGAAGAATTAGGAGAGTATTTTAGCCCACCTAGCCTATTAACTGGTAAGCTGCTTTATTATTATAAAATACTTAAGGGCTTTATAATTAGTATAGACTTTAATCTAAGAGTCTATACTTTTAAGCTCTGCGCGCCACTAGGATAACAATTATATAATAGCCAGTATTTCCTTATTATGTACCTTATAGTTATACTTAGCTAGGGCTATTATCTTTAAGAAAAACGTAATAGGGTACCATTTACCATCTAGGTATAACTATAAGAGAACCCCCACTACTACTCCGTCGGAGGCGTCCGTTTTTAGCATTAATTTAAGATCTAGGTTATAGTGATAGAGAACTAGGGAGGAGGTAAGTCAGTCCTTTAACTCCTTAAAGGCTTTTATACAATTATTGTTAAAAATAAAAGGCGTGTTATTCTTAGTCAGTTATATAAGAGGCTTAGCCATAACCCTATAGTTATAGATAAACTAATAGTAGAAGTTATAGAAGCCAAGAAAGGACTAGATACCTTTTACTGTATAAGGGGGTTTCCAATTGCGTATCGCCTTAACCTTCTTAGGGTTAACTTTAATTCCTTCTATACTAATAATAAACCCAAGGTACTTTATTTACTTTACTCCAAATTCGCATTTCTTAATATTAACTTATAGGCCTGCATTCCGCAGCCTCTCTAGGACCTTTATAACGTGAACTTGGTGCTTAAGTTTATTATCTAAGTATATAAGAATATCGTCTAGGTATGCCGTGCAGAATTTATTAAGGTAGTTAAAAAGAACATCATTTATATACCATTAGTACGTGGCTGGCCCATTTGTTAGTCCAAAAGGAAGAACTTTATACTTATAAGAACCATAGTAGGTATAGAATATTATTAGATCCTCTAATATAGGGTCCATCCTAATTTAGTAAAAAGCTTAGCGGATATTAAGCTTTATAAAGATTTTGGCTTAGCTTAGACGTGTAAGGGTCTTATTAATTAGTAGGAGAGGGTAACAATCTTTCCAAGTAATAGTGTTTAATTTCTAATAGTTAATGCAGAAACAGAGGCCTTTATTAGGTTTCTTTATAAATAGAACAGGGGAAGTAAAAGGAGCCTAGCTTGGTTTAATAAACCCTTTATAGAGGTTGTCAATTAAGTACTTGTATAATTACAGCACCTGTCGTACTAACCGCGTGCCTACGCGTTCGGTACGCCGAGTACGCGTTTACGCGTTTGGTGCACCAACTACCCGCTTACGCGTCTGGTGCACCCCTGAAGCACTAACTAATTAGGGGGGAGGTGCGTCAGTATATAGACCACGTAGTCTACCTTAATAGAATCGACAGTCACCACCGTCTAAATGAGCATACGATACTATACGTATTTCGTGCCCCTAGACACAACTCACTTATACTATTAAATTGGTACCGACACTAATTAGTGAGCGCGCACAGATCAGGAGATACGCACTTGCTTGGAAAATGTCCAACGCTCCACCTTGCAAGCCCCTATTTTAGTTGAAGAGAATTAAAGTACTTTAGATTTGGAAGACGTCTAATGCTCTACCTTATCTAGAATTACCTTAAATCTACCCTGGTTTTGGAAGACGTTTACGCTCCACCTTAATTAGAGATATTGACTACTGTACCAGTAGTTAACGCGACCACATTAAGAACACAATTACACCAAGAACGCGACTACTACACCCTACTAAAATACCCCGGCCTCCTCTCTGACCCCTTACGGAGACCCCTTACCCTTTTACAAACCGTTATGGACCCGTTAATCACTTTTACGGACTGTTACGGAGACCTCTTACCCTCCTGCGAACCACTACGGACCTATTAAGACCCTATGGAGACCCCCTTACCCTTCTACGAACTGTTATGGGCCCGTTAACCGATTTTACGGACCCTTATAAGACCTCTTCCACCCGCTACGCACCACACTACACTATATAGTATGGCAGACATCAGTAAGCAGGTTGATGAAGGTTAAAAGAAGTAGAGACAAGGAGTTGACGTTATGTCTATAGATAACGTTAACAACTATATTAAATTTAAAATCCTTAAGTACGAATACTTTAAGCTTATAAATGTTGACCTATAGGAGCAATACCAGGAAGACTTTGCGGACTTTATAGAAGCTATCTTTAAGGAATATAACCCTACTACTATCCGTAACCTATGGACCCTTTTACGTAACCAAGGCGTATGGGTTGAAAGGAATAAATGGGTCACTGTCGTACGGTCCTTATATAATATAATACATAAGGAGGACCGAATGGAATGGACTAAGGAAGAAATCCTAGATAAGTATAACACTATTAAGGAACTCTTTACTTCTTCCAAACTTAATATAATCGCTGGCCTTATACCTAACCCTCTTAACTAAATTCGTCCTATAAACCCAAGCAGTTTTGGAATTAACTTTACTGGCTAGAGCACACCTAGTACCCAAGTTATAGACCGCAATACCCCTGTAAACCAAAATATGGGCTAAAACCCTTCCGCTACTACCTAAGTTATAGATCCGTAACCCGCCTAAGTTATAGATCCGCAACCCGTTTAAGTTATAAATCCGCAACCTACCTAAGTGAAGACCTATAGCAAGGAGTTAGCTAACCTAGCTAAGCTCTATACTGACGAATCTAAGTACAGCGGTAAAATCGATAACTTTGACTTTAAACTAACTATCTTTACGGACCTCTGTTAAAAGGCCGATATTCCTAAATAGGAGTTTAGCCAAGCCTACTCTACCATACTGCGCGGCCTAGTACTTGACTACTACTATACTAACCTTAAGAGCAACCCCCTTGGTGTTCCCTTTAATAAGCTATGTGAAGCTACATATAACTACTTTAAAGGACCGGAATATAAGCGTAATATTCTTACCTAATAGAATGCGACTAAGCTACGGACTATAATTAACAAGAACACTAAAAAATCGACTATAGAGTATCTGCAGATCCTTATTAAAGACCTCCGGCACCTATAGCACGGCCTTAACGCTAAGCTTTAAATAGATGACTTCCTGCATAACAAACTTATTACGGCTTGCTAGGAAGTAGAGCCCTGCAAGTATACCTACTACAAGCCTATAGATACCTTAGCTGGCCTTATTAATGATTTACGCTCCTCTATTATAATATATAAAGTCTTAAACCTACTAAGCAGCACTTAAGCCTTTACTATGGATATTTAATATCCGCAAATAAACTTAAACATCTACTTTATGGACCGCCGTTACCGCTAGCAGTACCCGTACCGACTAAGTTCTACCTGTAACCCCCGCAGCAACCCCTGTATGAAAATATACCCCCGCAGACAAACCAGTTAGAAGTGCTTTGTGTGTGGCAAGAAAGGATGTTGGTCTATAAGGTATACCTAGGAAGAATATAACAAGTCTAGAAAGAGACTTAATAACCAGATTAACCAGTTTATTTTAAAATATGAAGGAGAGGAAGTAGAGGAGCCCCCTAACAAGTTAATAGAAGCCCTTATAATTGACTTTAACTTAGACGCTTAGGAATAGGAGACCTTAGAGATATTCCTAACTACTTTTAAACCTTTTACGGACAGTTAAGCCTTTAATACTATGACCGTATTAGCCAACCGCTCCTTTATACACTTAATTATACCTGAAAACTGGCCTGTAAGTACACCCGTTGGACCCGTTATGGATGTTACGGACCGCGAACAGGACCTATTTGCATATATTACTACAAAACGCTATACCCCCAAAGAATTCTATGGTATTATGATTGATATAGGTACCTCTAAGAAGTCTACTGTAGGTTACGGATAATACCTTATATATAAGACTACCGTAAATAATAATATGGATATTAATACTATGCAAGCTAGGGCCATAAACGTCTAATTTAGCATTGGTTTAACCGCATTAATTAGATTAGTTGTAGTTAAGACCCTAATTAGCCTAGTTGACTTCTATATAGTAAAAGCGGACACCCCTTTTCTACTCTGTCTTGTAGATATGGATAGGTTATAGGTCTACTATAATAATATTATAGACACCTTAACTAGCCCCGCAACTACCCTAGGAAGTAAGCATATTACCCTACTAATTATATGATGATTTGGACACCCGTTCCTTATATAGGGAGAGACTTTACGGACCTATATTTAGGAATCTTTTAACTATAACCTGTGCTACCTTACTAGTACTAAAATCCACTGTTTGTACTGCCGTTTCGGCTACCCGTTAGCTGAAAAGCTATATAGAGTTCTTAAACGCTCTAGATATGACGATGTTAATAGAAAGGCAATTAACTACCTAACTAAATACTGCTCTTTTTGCTAGAAATACGGACGTTCCCTAGGTAGATTTAAGTTCACCCTTTATAAGGACCTTAACTTTAACCACTTAGTGTACGTGGATATTATATATATTAACGGCAGTCTAGTATTATATATAGTTGATAAGGCAACCCGCTATTAAGCTGCCTGTTGGTTGTAAAATATATCCGCAAAATATATTTGGGACATTTTACGGACCTACTAGATTGATATATACCTTGGACCCCCTAAGTATATCACCTATAACGCTGGTAGGAACTTTATCAGTAAGGAATTCTAATAGTATACTATAGCTATAGCTATTTTAACAAAAGCCGTTCTAGTTAAGGCGTACTGGTCCGTTGGACTTATTAAGTGAGCTTACCTAGCTTTACGGAGAGCTTACCAGATTATTATGGATGAGTGTAAGAATATTTAAAAAGAACTAGCTTTACAGATGGCTGTAAAAGCCGTTAATGATACCGCTAGCCCTAACGGACTGGTACCTACCCTTTTAGTCTATGGAGCCTACCTAAGGATAAGCAAACTGGACCCTCTTACCCCGTCTATTACGGATTGAGCAGCTGTAATATGGAAGGTAATAGCCGAAATAGTTAAATTACGGGCCAAATAAACTGTTAATAACGCTTTGTACTACTGTAACGGACCTAATACGACCCTAGTATATAACCTCCCGCTTAACTCTAAAGTCCTTATATGGCGTAAAAGCGGCAATTGGACTGGACCTTACCGTCTACTGGCCGTAGAAGATGAGACCTGCTATATATAGCTCCCTAGCGGACTGACAAGCTTTAGAAGCACGTCTGTAAAACCCTATTTTTGGTCCGAAAATATCTATAACGTCGAGCTAGACGAACCAGAAGCACCCGCCGAATTGGATAAACTAGAAGCACTCTTACCTACCCTAGAGGTCCTCTAGAAACCTAATAAACCTATAAAACCTGCTATAAAGCGTGGCCGAGGACGCCCCTACAAGAACCCTATAATAGAGAATTACCTAACCTCTATAGGTATATCCGCAAAGCAATCTCTGCCTATAGATATATTAGTTCTAGTACAGAAAACCCCTTTTACGGACTTATAACGCAAAGAGATTAACGGACTACTTAAGAAGGGCGTCTTTACGATTATAATGGAGAGAGACGTTCCGTAAGGCGTCTGTATATTTAACTCGCGCTTTGTTGATAAAATTAAGCACCCTAGTACTAATAAAGCCTTTAAAAAATTAAGGCTTGTTATACAAGCCTATAACGACTAAGGAAAGGACTTAGTCCTTATATAATCGCCTATAATTTAACGAGTTAGCCAACGGATTATACTTGTACTTATACTAGGGCTACAGCAAACCAAACCCGTAGCCCTCTACTTATGGGATATCTTATAAGCCTATATGCAGTCTAATATCTACCTAAGTAGGGATATCTTTATATGACTACCCTATAAGCTTAACCTATAACCAGGAATAATTTTACAGGTTGTAAAACCCCTATACGGAGTACCGGAAGCTGGAAACTATTGGTTTAAGATATACTACTAGCACCATATCCGTAAACTTAAGATGGAGCAGTTAACCTATAACCCTTGCCTCCTATACACCCTATTAAACGGCCTTGGTATTGTTGGACTCTAAATAGACAATACCCTCTTTTTAGCAGACTAGACATTTGCGGACGCTAAAAAGACTAAACTGTAAGAAGCTAAGTTCCTGGTAAAGCTATAAGAGCAGTTAACTGAGCAGACTCCAATTAAGTTTAATGGAGGCTTAATTATATAAAAGGGCAACTTAATCTAGCTAACCTAGGAACGCTAAGCTTAAAACCTAAAGCTTATTATAGTAAAGCCTACGGACCTTACCAGTTCCCGCGGAGAGACCTATAAGACCATAAATATAAAGGACTAATATGCTGTATAACGTGCAAGAGGCGCCTATATTGCTATAGTCTGCCAACCCGAATCTGCCTATGACTTGTCCTTTGCGGCCCAGATAGTAGATCCGCAAGAAGAAAATGTTAAGCAGCTTAATAAGCGCATTTAATGGCAGATTAATAATGTAATAAGAGGACTTACTTTTGTACCACTAGACCTAAATTCTATTAGCGTAATAGTATTTACGGACGCCTCCTTCGCTAATAATAGGGACCTGTCATCGCAAATTGGCTTTGTAATTGTACTTACGGACTGTAATTAGGACGCAAATATACTATACTGGTCTTTAATTAAATGCAAGTAAGTAACCCGCAGTGTATTAGCTTCTAAACTATATGCACTAGCCCATAGCTTTGATATAGCAGCCGTAATTAAATTAATAATCTAGAAGATTCTATAATTGGAGCAGCTACCCCTGGTTTTATATACTGATTTAAAGTCCCTCTATAACTGCCTAGTCAAACTAGGCACGACATAGGAGAAGAGGCTTATGGTTAACCTAATATGCTTACATCAGGCCTATAAACGACGCGAGATTACGGAAGTTAAATAGATTAGCAGCGGAGACAACCCAGTAGACGCTATAATTAAGGCAAAGCCGTGTTAAGCTCTTAAAACCCTAATTAATACGAACAAGCTTAACCTAAAGGTTATAGAATGGGTAGAGCGAGACTAACGGAGCATTTACGGTTTAGTTACGGCCCGTTGGAGGGCCGTACGGTACATTTACGGCCCGTTAAAAGGCTGTATAGTTCATTTTACGGACCGTAAGCAGGACTTACGGCTAGATTGGAGCACCATTTGGAAGGCAACCTAGAAGGCACCTTAGGAGGGATTTCCTATGTATTTTCTTATGTGTTTTATGGTTCTATTAAGGCAATTACGGAGGCTATATATAAGTGGTTTTATTTTCCAAGTACCGCTAGTGTATAATTATAGCACCTGTTGTACCAACCGCGTGCCTACGCGTTCGGTACGCCGAGTACGCGTTTACGCGTTCGGTGCACTAACCACCCGCTTACGCGTCTGGTGCACCCCTGAAGCACTGACTAATTAGGGGGGAGGTGCGTCAGTATATAGACCACGTAGTCTACCTCAATAGAATCGATAGTTACCACCATCTAAATGAGCATACGATACTATACGTATTTCGTGCCCCTAGACACGACTCACTTATACCATTAAATTGGTACCAACAGTACTATTTTATAGCTTTTAGTTCTTCCATAGTTTGCTAGTAAAGGGGGCTATAGCCTAGAGAGTTGTCGGCCTCTAGCTAAATCTTATAATCGTAGGTTTAATAGGGGGGCAGTATATCTAAAGCTGCTTTTAAGAACGCGTCTCTGTCACGGGACTCACTCGTTCTCACGTCTCTGCGCGTTTTGACGTTCTTGACCCGTGCTCACGTTCGTCCCGAGATACCTACGCACGTTCCCCTACAACCCCTATTTATACCTATACCTGGCACATGAAGACTCTTCTTCTTTATCCAATGTCTTTGTATCAACCACGTATAGTTACGTGTACGTAGCCTTCTCAATTACTACCTCGTTTAGTGCATTGTATCCCGGCTCGTGCCTACTCCGTAACAGTCTCTATGGTTTAAGAGGTAAGTAGGGAGAAGGCACTTAACTAGTTCTTTATTAGTTTCCTCTACTAGCCCTTCTTCCTTCTTGTTAATAATCTGGTTAATTTTATATAAGCTAGTTATAAAGACTTTGTTATCTTTCCAATATATATTAAAGTAAAAACCTATAACACTAATTGCCATAATATCTACTAGAGGGGTATTATATGGTAGTAGGGGTGTCCGTGGCCTTAGGGGCTTTTGGTATATTAGCATTGTCCTTACTCCTTTTAGCTCTTACTACATCTTCTAAAGGTTGTCTTTTATATCCTATTGGTACGTCCTCTTCTATATTAGCTAGATCTCTGTAATTTAGAAGTTGTTTATATCACTATCCATTCCACTTCTATAAGTAGAGTCCTCCTTAACTATAGTACTTTAGGGAAGTATTATTATTAGTACGGAGTTCCTACCAGCCTTACAGTAGGCATCTTCTTAGGCGAAGGCTAGGTCGCGGTCTTTAATATCCTATTAATAAACAGGGTCAGCCTTCGCGGCTAATATCCTATAGTTGGTCCAAATTTCTCTAATAAAGGAGGGTAATTTTAGTCTATTCTCCAGCCAGACAAACTGTCTTTATCGCACGTTTAACCAAATATTAAAGTAGGACATCCATTTTTGGCTAAGGATTATATTGTAGGACCTTAGGTCTAGGATGCAGAAGGGGATACTAAACTAGCGTTATCTATTAATAGTAATATATAGCTTTAGGACATGGGTAACCGGCTTACTAGCTTGGCCGTTATAGCCTTTTACTTAAACAGGCTTCTCTAGTTAGGTAGTATTTATATTTAAGAACTTAGCAACGTTATTTATATAAGTAGTATTTATAAAGGCAAAGCCATTTACTCCAGTGTTAATAAGGGCATTTATATTAACTCTATATCTATTTTAAGATACTATACATAAAACTATAAAGTGTTTTCCACCTATTAGCTAACTTAGATTAATCTCTTTAAGATTAATAGGATACCCTAGGGGGGAGTCTTTCCCAAGGGTTCTTCGTCAGGAAAAAATTTACTAGCATTTAATTTTACTTTTCTGCCATTTTAGTATTTCCTAGCATTTCCTAGCATTTCCTAGCATTTCCTAGCATTTCCTAGCATTTAGCAGCATTTATAATTAAGTATTAGCATTTAGCTGCTAAATGCAGCATTTATAACTAAGTATTAGCATTTAGCTGCTAAATGCGGCATTTATAACTAAGTCTTAGCATTTAGCTACTAAGTGCTAACTATATAATTACTAAGCATATATAAAAGTATAAAAGCATATATTTTAAATATTATTAATATTAGTAAGCATATATAAAAGTATAATTTTATAATTTTAATAAATTTAAATATTAGTAAGCATGCATAAAAGTATAATTTTATAATTTTAATTATTTTATATTTTATATATACTTTATTAATAAATATTAAAATTACTACCCCTAAAGCTCTGTATAAAGCTCTACACAAAGCTCTGCATAAAGCTCTACACGAAGCTCTGCATAAAGCTCTGCACAAAGCTCTGCACAAAGCTCTGCACGAAGCTCTGCACGAAGCTCTGCACGAAGCTCTGCACGAAGCTCTGCGACAGAGGCTCGGCGCGAAGCTCGGCGCGAAGCTCGGCGCGAAGCTCGGCGCGAAGCTCTGCACGAAGCTCTGCGTACGGAGGCTCTGCGCGAGGCTCTGCGCGAGGCTCTGCGCGAAGCTCTGCGTACAGAGGCTCTGCACGAGGCTCTGCACAAGGCTCTACACGAAGCTCTACAAGCTTTACCTCAGCAAGCTCAGACCATAGAATCAATTAGCGGACATACGTATATCCGCAAGCGGATATCGCTAACCTTTTTTGTCAAAAAGTTGATTCTATGGTCTGAGAGACTTTTCCAGCGTTTCTTAAGCGATCCGACTTTGTTTGTATGTAGAGCAGTCACCTTCTTAAACAAAATTAATCTACCCCCCCACAATAGCTATTATCTTAGAAATACCGTTAAATTAATCCGCAGAAGCAGCTCTATAATCGATTAATATAT
>Ga0307507_10003872_pt1 | contig 27840 bp, 6 predicted proteins | sample 7_EM_MG_FD_207223 | JGI IMG/M metagenome (GOLD analysis project Ga0307507, IMG submission 207223) | Populus trichocarpa ectomycorrhiza microbial communities from riparian zone in the Pacific Northwest, United States - 7_EM | ecosystem: Host-associated > Plants > Roots > Unclassified | place...
ATGGGCTTGCAAATTCAGGGCTATTTTTCCTGCTTTTTATAGTAAAAACTGCTTACAAAAGCTGGAAAACAAGCCCGCCATTTGCAGGCCCCTAAGCCGCAGCCACCAATCAAAAAATTGACAAAAAAATGCACGTGTTCGAAGAGATAGAACTTAGCTCTTAGCGTTCCTACCCTTGGCCTATTTATAACTTTTTATACTAGTGCTCTATCCCTTATATGTCCTAGTATAGCTAATCTCTAGTCTAGCTTTTGTTCTTGCTATATAATAATTCGTTGTCTAAACTTATCTATGCTTTCTTATTTTCTGCGTCTTATAGTTAGATCCTTAAAGTCATCTTGCTTCTTAATCACTATATTAACTTTTTAACTTCTAGGCTAAATGCTGTGTTTGCTTGCTGTAGACCTTATTTATTCTTTAAAATCTTGGTTCCTTAGGAATCTATATCCCGTACTTATTCTTTTGCCTTTAAACTAAGCTGCTGCCCTTTCCTATTAATTTTTATCTATTATGGGTTCTTAGGTATATCTTATCTAGTCTTAAAAGTCTTAATTATCTTATATCTCGTCTTAAGAATCTTAAGCCTTTAGCCTTTTACCTTTATTAAGTAGTGAGCTAGCACTAGCAGTTGTCTGCTTGCTTAATTATCTTTAGATATTACTCCTTCCATCTTATAAAGTAATGGATTCTATATCCAGCGGTGTTATAATACCTACTACTAAACCACGTTCTATAGTGGTCTTAGTCTCTGCTTCTATTGCGTTTTTAAGGTTTAGGTAGTCCTATTTAGTTCCTTCTACTTTCTTATTACTGTTAATTAATAAGTACTCTAACTCTATTATTATTGTTGCTAATCTTTATTTATATGTTGCTATAATATCCTAATCTAGCTTATAGAGTTAATCTTATTCTTTGTCTAACTCTTTAGTTTCTTTAAGTCCTCTTAACTCTGGCTCTTGTGGCTAATAGCTTACGCTATACTTAGCGTCCTTATAAATTCAGTATGTGTTATTGTAATAAAATGTAAAGTGTTAGATTGAACACTTCTTAGTCCTACGCAATATCCCTATATCCGTGTTATTATACTCTAACAACCTGGTGCCTTTTATTGCGTGGTTACTTTAACTACCTTTATAGTCTCTGGCGAAATAACCCTATTTTCCGCAATTTATATAAGCTCCTTTTTTAAACCATTCTTCTTATTATAGAGTCCGCCTAAACGTCTTCTGCTACTAAAATCTTTAATTTAGCCTTTATTCCTTAGTCCTATAATTACTTAATCCTTAACCTTTAGGTTTCTATAGTTTCTTACTCTATCTCCTAGATTCTTTAGTACCGCTTAAGTCTATTAGCTCTAGCCTACCATTCTATGGTTTTTAATTCTATGTTTGTTAATGCGTATTTTATACCTTATATAACTATAAAACTCTATCTTACCCTTTCTTGGCTTGTTCCTTTTAATAGATCCTATTATTAATCTTTATTAATTAATCTATTAAGTCTCTTAGACTTTCCGCATCTTCTATTAGGATGATTATATCCTGGACTTTAGCCTTAAGTCCTTATTTATACTATGCCATTAGTGCCTTGTTATTCCACTTAACTTATATTATAAGTATCTAAAACTATGTTATGTACTTAATTGCTAAACTATATTATACTAGATTCTAAAGTTTTCTTTCCGCTGTAGTAGTTACTTCTAGGTTTTTAAATATCTGTATTAGTTTTTCTGTAAACCCGCTCTAACTAATAAACATAAACTGTACTTTTTAGTTAGTAGTTGTTATTCTATTTGTCTGGATTTTAGTAAGGTAAGGTTTAAACCACTTAAGTGCTCTTCTGGTTAAGAACAATCCTATATACACTACTTAGTCCACTAGTATAGCTAGCTTTGCTTCCTCCTGCATAACCTTAAAGTGTATTTACGTAAGGAACCCCTTAAGTTTTAACTTCTCTCCTAAGAGCCGTTTAATTAAGGGTAGTTTAACCTTAGCTACTCTAATTCTATTAATTCTTTCCTTAAGTATTTAATTATTATCTGTTAATTAATTAACTATTTCTTGTAACTAACCTACCGTAACTAGCTGCAAATCTATGTCCCCTATATTAGTGTCTCCTCCAGACCCTAAGGTCGTAGCTACCATAGATGGCGTTATAACTGGTGCTTTTGGTGGCATATTGTTTAACTTGTTAATACTATAACCAGGTAGTAAATGTGTAACGAAAGCCTTATAGGAAATACTACGGTAGACTTATTAATAGGCTAGGTGTGTAGATATATAAACAAAGTTAATAATATAATAAGTATAATAATAACTGGTAGAGTGGTTGCCTAATAGATTAACTCTAATTATATTCTAAGATTTACTATAAAGAAAGAACTATCTAGGTAGGGACTATGGTCCTTTAAATACATATTCTAACTCCTAAGAAAGTCCTTGCTCTATCAGCTCTATCTACTCTATTCGCTCTATTGTAGATCTTATAGATTACAAAGATTACACAGATTATATTACGTAACCTTAGTTACCATTCCTTGTTATATAGTTCTACCAGATCTATCCTAGACCGTACCTGTATTAACTAACTAGCTTCCTCCAACTCCTCTCTAAGTAGTCATAGTGTGGAAGGATACGGTGTCTCTCAAATAGGAAAGTCACGGTACTATCTATCTATCAGTCAGTTAGTCAGTTAGTCTATTAGTCTATCTCTCTATCGGTAATAAAGAAAGAAAAGAATGTATTCCGTAAACTGGTAGGGTCGTGATTATATATAAGAGGGAGGGAAGCCAAAGGCTCTATAAATATAGGAAAATGCCAAGACAGTAGGCGACGTCCAATCTACACCACCACAGTAGAATCGTACTTAAAGCGTCCGTAACACCATAATTAAAAAAATGGTTAAGAAAACCCGGTTTATTAGTGATAAGGATCCGCCTAGCGTGCTGCGATCTTTGTTACAGACGCTTTAAGTACGGTGTTACAACTACTTAGAGAGGAGTCGGCGGAAGCTAGTTGGTTAATATAGGCACGGTCCAGAATGGATCTAGTGGAACTATGTAACAAGGAATAGTAACCGAGGTCACGTGGTGTTAAACATATTAACTGTGTTAAACGGAAGGGACGTTACGTTCAATACAGACAACACGCACCTTACGTACAAGAGAGGATTTCTTAGGAGTACGGTTGTGTATTTAAAGGACCTTAGTCCCTACCGTAGATAGTTCTCTCCTAGTAGTAAATCTTAGAATACAATTAGAGTTAATCTGTTGGGCAACCACTCCACTAGTTATTATTATGTTGTTGATTTTGTTTATACCTACATACCTAGCCTATTAATAGAACCCACCGTAGTTCCTGCTACAAGGTTCCGTTATACATTCACTACTAAGGTTATAGTATTAAATAGAGAGATCGAACAATATGCCACTAAGAGCAGCACTAGTTACAATAGCGTTAACAGGAGCCACAACCTTAGGTCCAGGTAATACCAATATAGATGAGGGAGATTCTTAAGTGGTTACGCGAGGTCAGTTACAGGAAATAGTTAATCACTTATAGAACAATAATAGGATACTTAAAGAACGCATTAATAGAATCAGAGCAGTAAAGATTAAGTTACCTTTAATCAAACAGTTCTTAGGAGAAAAGTTAAAGCTTAAAGGATTTCTTACGCAGATGCACTTCAAGGTAGTATAGGAAGGAGTGAAGTTAGCAACATTATTGGATCAAGTAGCCTATACAGGATTGTTCCTAACGGGGAGGGCACTTAAGTGGTTTAAACCGTATTTTACGGAAATATAGGCCAATGGCATAATAACTACTAACTAGGATGTACGATATATATTTACTAGTTAAAATAGGTTTGCAAAGTAACTAACGCAGATGTTTAGAGACCCGGAGGCCACAACTATAGCGGAACGAAAGCTTTAGAACTTAGTACAACACACCTTAACAATTAAGTATACAACACAGTTTTAAACACTAGCTATATAGGTTGAGTGGAACAATAGGGCGCTTATGGCATAGTATAAATAGGGACTTAAGGCTAAAGTCCAGGACGCAATTATCCTAATAGAAGATGTGGATACTCTAAGAGAGTTAATAGATTAGTTAATAAAGATTAATAATAGGATCTACCAAAGGGAATAAGCTAAGAGAGGGCAAGATAGAGTTCCATAGTTGTATAAGGCGCAGAGTACGCAGCGACAGACATAAAGTTAAAAACTATAGAATAGTGTAGAGCCAATGGACCTAAGCGGTACTAAAGAAACCCGAAGATGGGAAAAGAAACTATAGAAACCCAGAGGTTAAGGATTAAGTAATTAAAGAACCTAGGAGCAGAGGCTAAACCAGGGATCTTAGTAGTAGAAGATGTTTAAGCGGACTCTATAGCAAGAAAGATGGTTCAAAGATAGAGCTTATATAAATTGCGGAAAACAGGGTTATTTCGCTAGAGACTATAGAGGTGGTTAGAGTAACTACACGGTAAAGGGAACCAGACTAGCAGACGGCACGCATATACAAAGGGACGACGGTGCACTGCGAGGAATAAAAGAATGTTTAATTAACAGTTTTGCGTATTATTATAATAACGCATACCAAATTTATAAGGACGCTAAGTACGGCGCAAGCTATTAGCCGCAAGAGCTAGAGTTAAAAGGACTCTAAGGAACTAGAAAGTTAAATAAAGAATAAGATTAACTCTATAAGCTAGATTAAAATATTACAGCAATATACAGACAAAGATCAGCAGTAATAATAATAAAGTTGGAGTACTTATTAATTAACAGCGATAAGGACGAAAAGGAGGCTAACTAGGAGCACTTAAACCTTAAAAACGCAATAGAAGCAGAGACTAAGACCACCACCAAGCAAGGTTTAGTAACGGGTATAGCGACACCGTTGGATACAATTTCCATCGCTTTACAAGACAATAGGAGTAACGTTTAAAAGAAACTAAGTAAGTAGATGACTGCTAGTGCTAGCTTATTACTTAATAAAGGCAGAAGGCCACAGGCTTAAGATTCTTAAAAAGAGATAAAAGAAGCTTAAGATTCTTAAAATAAGATAAGACACACCTAAGAACCCACAACGGATGAAAACTAATAGGAAAGGGCAGTAACTTAGTTTAGTAACAAACGAATAAGTATAGGACGTAAGTTCAAGAACTATAAGTTTGGGGAACGAATAAAAACATTAGCAATCCTAGGTAAACGCAGTGTTCAGCCTAAAGATCGATCAGTTAATACTAGGATTAAAAAGTAAGACAACTACAAAGATCTAGCTGCAAGACGCAGAAAATAAGAAACTATAAATAAGTTCAGAACAAGAATCATTGCATAGCAGGAGCAGAAGCTAGATAAGAGGTCAGCTATGCCAGGTTATATAAGGGATAAAGCACCCATATAAAGAGTTACTAATAGGCCAAGTGCAGGGACACCTAGAGCAAAGTGGTTAGATGAACTAGAACAAGAAGAGGATCTAGATATTCCAACTAGGTTTAAAGAGAGACATACCAAAGGATGTCATGATATAGCGATAATAAGGTATTTTCTAACGGATAGACTATATACACTAAACCAGTTGTACGGAAAGTGGTATAGGCAACGACACAATGATAAATAGGAAGACTTTTATATATAGCTAGACGAAAAAGTTGTTTAAAATTAACCTATTATGGAGAAACGTATAAGTTATATTAAAGGAGCATTAATTATAATGTTAAGAAACCTAGAAGAGAGGTCTAGGGACTAGAGAAGTAAGCGATAAATCTTAGTACCTATAGCAGAGATACCAGTGGTCAGGTCGACCAGGTATAGGTTTAAACTTAAGGATAAAAATAAACCAAGAGTTAACCTAAAACATATAGCGCATTATATACTATTGTGGATAGCTTGTGTGGATGACATATATAACATATATAGAGCACCAAAAGATAAGAACCGGAAGTACCTAGTAAGAATATATTAGGCACCAGAGGAAAAACGGTTCAGAAACGCTAAGTATATACATAATTAGCACCCAGTAGAAGTATAAGGTTAAGGAGACTTAACACTTTAACCAGGAAGATTCCTTACAAAAAAATGCCTAGACGGATAATAGTGGTGGAAGTGCCCAGAGAACACTTATCTATGGCATATAGAGGAAAAGAAACGAACTAAGTATTGGCTAAAGTTAGACTAAGTACAGGCAGGATCTAGCAGCCAACAGTTAGGAAAAGGGGAGGCGTATAGGACCAGAGGAAACCAGTATTAGAGCCTTAGACCCTTAAAGAAATTTAAGGATAACACCTAAATTTATAAGCCAAGTAGCAAGATTAGCAGTTCAAAGCGTTAGTAGATAGTGGAGTAATAAGGAACCATATATTACCAAAGGCAGTAGAAAGGATGGGGTTACCATATAGATAGAAGGAACACCTATATCCACTTATAACAATTTTAGGAGATTAGATAGCCTATAGAGGAGGCATTATTAACCTTAAAATAGGACCTATTTAGATAACTATTAAAGGGAGACCAGTTAGAATATCTTTCAATATCCTACTATTAGGACAGGATGAGGCGATACTAGGAATACCTTAGTTATAGGAGTATAATCCAAAGATTAATTGGGTTATAGGTTAAGTTAATATTAAGGATACACAATAATATAAAGTGCGACAGCAAACCAAGTTGGTATAGTACTAAGTCGGAGCGACATATAAAGAGACTAAGTGAGGCTTAAGTTATATACCAAAGAGATACCACAAGTATGGAAAAAAGTTATAGTTACTAGAAAGTAAGAAGCTATTAGAGCATACAGCTTGGGACTATAAGATAGAATTGGAAGAGGGAATAAGTCTAAAGTTCTTTCTAATCTATAAGCTTACTGAAACAGAGTTAGTAGCGCTTAAGGAGTTTATCCAGGAGAACTTACGAAAGGGATATATTAGACCATTATAGTCATTAGCAGGATATCTAATACTATTTATCCTAAAGAAAAACGGAAAACTTAGGATGTGTATAGACTACAGATAGTTAAACAGCATCACTAGAAAGGATAGATATCCTTTACCCTTAATTAGCGAAATCTAAGACAAAATAGGTAATGCAAAGATCTTTATAAAGATAGATCTAAGGTGGGCGTACTACCAGATTAGAATTAAGGAAGGCGACGAATAGAAGGTAGCCTTTAGGTTAAAGGAAGGACTATATAAGCCATTAGTTATGCAGTTTAGGCTTATAAACGCACTAGTAATATTCCAGAAGCAAATTAATAGTGTATTAGGAGAACACCTAGATGAATTTGTTATGGCGTACCTTAATAACATTATCATCTACTTAGAGAATAAGGAAGAGTACGGAGAACACGTTAAGTGGGTCTTAAAGAGACTATAAGAAGAACAGATGCTAGTAGTAATTAAGAAATGCGAGTTCTTTACTAGGAAGACCAATTTTGTTAGATTTATTATTAAACTAGGCCAACTTAGTATAGATCCAAAGAAGATCAAGGCTATAGTAAATTAGCAAGAACCAGAGAACATTATACAGTTAAGATTGTTTCTAGGGTTTTACAATTACTGTAGAAGGTTTATAGCGCAATGGTTATAGAATATTAAGCCGTTTATGCGGTTAACTAAGAAAGAAGAACCGTGGATATAGGGAAAGGAGTAATAAGAACTGTTTAAGAGAGTTAAAGAGTTATTTACCTAAGAGCTAGTTCTTAAGATCTATTAACTAGGGCTAGAGACGGTTATAGAAACGGATATATCAGACTTTACACTAGGGGCGTGCTTCCTATAAAAATATTAAGATAGATAGCACCCAGTAGCATACTACAGTTAAAAGATAATACTACTAGAGTTAAACTATAACATCTATAACAAGGAGTTGTTAGGTATAGTTACAGCACTTAAGGAATAGAGAGCGTTCTTATAAGGCACAGAAAAACCATTTGTGGTTAAGACGGACTATAAGAACCTTACAGGATTTCTAATAATAAAGGAACTTAACCGAAGACAGGTTAGATGGGCGGAAATACTTATAGAATACCATTTTAAAATTCAGTATACTAAGGGTACAGACAATGTATAAGCAGATGCTCTAAGCAGGAAGGCTAAACTATAAAGTGATAAAAAGCTATTAGGAGCTTTATTGCGAAAGGATTAAGATGGATTAATTAGGTATAATTATCCGAAGATTATAGCAACTAAGGAAAGTCAGATCTATAAGTTACTAGAGAGTAATTAGATATAGAAGATCTAAGAGGTATAGGCAAAGGATCCAGACTTAGAGTAATATAAAAATAGAGAAGCAACGTATATACCTAAGTCTATTGTAGAAGAATTTATTAAGGAATTCCATAAGGGAATAATATAAGGACACAACGGAGCTATAGGCTTAGTATTAAGACTTTAAAAGGAGTACATTATTTAAGGAATCTAGGGACTAGTAAGATAAGTTATAAAGAAATGTCTAGATTACCAAAGGAACAAACCGATAAGGCATAAGCCGTACGGAGGGCTACAACCTGTCGAGACACTAGGAAGACCATGGGAGGTTATATTATAGGACTTTATTATAAAGTTACTAAAGTTAAGAGATCCTATTACAGGATAAGATCATAACGCGATTTTAGTAATAGTGGATAAGCTAATAAAGTGGGGATACTTTATAGTATATACTAAAGAGATATTAGCAGAAGATGTTGCTAGAATCTATATAAAAGAAGTATTTGCAAGACATAGAGCACCAGATAAGATTATATCGGATAGAGATCTAAGATTTATAGTAGTATTTTAGGAAGTGTTTCTAGCAGAATAAGGGGTTTGCGCAGTAATATCTATAGCATATTATCCGCAGACGGATGGATAAACGGAAAGACTAAACTAGATACTGGAGTAGTATTTAAGGTATTATATTAATCACGTATAGAATAATTGGGTATTGTTACTACTAGTTATATAGTTTGCATATAATGCAACACCACAAGAAGGAATGGGAATATTACCATTTAAGGTGAACTATAGGTACAAGCCAAGAATATCGTTATCGCTATAATAAGTAAAAAAAACAAGTAGCATAGCTAAGTAAAGAATAGAGACATTAATAAATCTTTATATAGACCTTAAAGAAACAGCTAAACTAGTATAAGAATAAATAAAAAGGTACTATAATGCTAAGAGATCTAAGGGACCAGATCTTAAGGAGGGGGATAAAGTGTGGCTACTATATAAAAATTTCAAGAGTTAACGACTAAGTAAGAAGTTGGACCACGTTAGGCTAGGACCTTTTAAAATTAAGTAAAGAATTTTATTAGTTATGTATAAGTTGAACCTACTAGCCAAAATAAAAATCTACCCTATATAGTATATCGCAATGCTAGAACCAGTATATGGAAATATTAAGCCACCAGTCTATAAGGTAGACATGTATAGAGGACAAAAGAAAGACAAATAGTAAGTTTTAAAGGTTATTAGTTACAAGGATATGGATGACGAAATATAGTATAAAGTAAAGTAGATAGGCTATAGTGAGACTACCTAAGAACCACTAAGCAACCTAAGGAACGCTATAGGAAAGGTACGGGAGTATTAAAAGAAAGTAGGTCAGGCAATATTAATAAAGAGAAGTCACTAAAAAACGAGTTACCTAAGGGGGACCCAAGAGGAGCAATTGCTGAGCTACTTAGAGTTATTTCCCTTATAGGAGGAGAGTTAACCCTTTTGTTACCTAGCTTAGATAAACCCTATTAAACAAGTTTCCACTCCTTGGAACGGACCTTCTTACGAACATGTTTAAGGCGTTAAAGACAAGTATAAGCTAAGCGTTAAGCTTTAAGGACGCGTACGGACTCTTCTAAGGCACGTTAAACCTTAAGTAGTGCGGAGGCTAGCTTACTATTAAGTTTTACAGCGGTAGATTAAACACGAGACCCTATAACAAGTTACTTAGGGAACTTAAAGACTGTTAAGAGTTATTAGACGCGTATACTCAGCGTTAAAAACAGAGCGAACATCGCAAGATGATTAAATGTTTGCTTTGGTACACTCAGAGCAAGAGGAAGGTTGTTAAGATGTAGGGCTTGCCAGCGCAACACAAACCAACCCCTCTTTAGCGCAACGGGAGCAGGGAATCGCCATTACTTCACCTAATAACAGTATAGAGGAAACCGTACAAAGGCGACGCTTAACCTAGGAAAGAGAAGAAGAAGCTTTAGGTATAATAAGTATAGATATTAGCCAGACTGATTAAACAGACATTATACCTCTAGTGGATGACTTAGAGATATTAGGAATCTTTAAGGACGAAGATAGAGAGGAGGGAGATAGTATTATAGACGCTTTAAGTACGGTGTTATAACTACTTAGAGAGAAGTTGGCGGAAGCTAGTTAGTTAATATAGGCACAGTCTAGAATAGATCTAGTGGAACCATATAACGAGAAATAGTAACCGAGGTTACGTGGTATTAAACGTATTAACTATGTTAAACGGAAGGGACGTTATGTTTAATACAGACAACACGCACCTTACGTACAAGAGAGGATTTCTTAGGAGTATGGTTGTGTATTTAAAGGACCTCAGTCCCTACCGTAGATAGTTCTCTCCTTATAGTAAATCTTAGAATACAATTAGAGTTAATCTATTAGGCAACCACTCCACCAGTTATTATTACGTTATTGATTTTGTTCATACCTATATACTCAGCCCATTAACAGAACCCACCGTAGTTCCTACTACAAGGTTCCGTTACAATCTTTACGCTAAATCAAAGAAACTAAAAATTATTAATAAAAATTTATCTCTTTAAATTTTTTTTATATAATTTCTAGGAGGCTTTTTTAGAGTATACCTGCTTTATACTAAAGTTTTAAATTTTAAAAAAAGCCATTTATTGCTACTAAAATTGAGAAAACGTGTTAAAAATCGTCTCGCTTGGGGGTGGTGTCTCGCTTAAGGGGAGGCACCTTAACACCTCAATTAAGTCTTGATTTCGACTATAGTATAACTAGTAGAGTTTAAATCAAAGTTGGAATGTACTAAAGGAGCCCTTAGCAAAGTCCTTGTAAAAGGGCAGAGCTCCTAGGCCTCTAAAAGCCTACTAAATATCACCGCCAATATCGGGCGAGGCACCTCTAATAGTATCTTGAGTTCTAACCATTATTTGCACCACATGTAACCCACCCTACCTGCTCCTAAGTCGATTAATTGGATTGCGTAGTACCCTATAAGGCGCCGTGTAAACTTATTTAGGTGCTGCCACCTCTGCTTAATATCTACTGTACGAGCTGCCTCTACAAGCACACCCGTGATCGCGCCTGCGCCCGCGCCCGTCGCGCGCCCATACCCAAAACATTACCCCACCCCAGCCTCTAATTGTTGAGCCCCGCCGCGGCCGCCCAGCTGGCTCTATTCGCGTTGATACATCAACTCGTCGCGAGCCATCAGTATTAAACAGAATAACGGGTATATACGCATGGGCGCACGCGTAGGCGCAGGCGCGAGCGCGGTCGCGCACTAATATAGATACACACAACTTAAATTTACATGATATTCTAACTTGATCAGGAAGAAACTAAACTCAATTAGTGGGGGGTGTCCGTGTATCAATTGGGGGGTGTCCATTAGAGGGGTTTCGATGGAACGATATATTCGTTCGATAAATCGACGTACTAAATATTTAGCGCTTACTTGACGTCAACTTCGTTAAATATCGATTTGTCATTTAGGGGTTTCGATACAGATCATTTAACAAGTAGTTGTTACCAAAAATAGATCCTGTTCATATAGATAGCTCTATAGTAGAGCCGCCGTCCTCTGCCTTTGCCAAAGTATTTAAAGTTAATAATTTGTTTAACGGTCCATTCCTTATAGTTCTTATCTTTATTCTTATCTCGGATTAATACTAGTGGGGGTTTAGGCTATATCTATCCTAGTAGGGGGTTAGGCTAATAAAGATATAGTAGCTATGGGTAAAATATAGGCCATATTCCACGGGGAGCTAGGGCAGGTAGGAGCTCTAGCTTATATACGGCTCCCCTATTAATAACTTATTTAATTAGGTAGGGGCCAAGGTTCTTATAATTAAGTAACTTTATAGGCCTTTATATAGAGATATTGCGTATATCTAGCCATACCTAGTCGCTAATACGTATCTCCAGTGGTGGCGTTTTATAACGGTCGGCGAAGTAGGCCTACTTTGCTTAAGCCTAGGCCATTTCTCCCTTATAGTAGTTAAGTGGATTTTTTATACAGTCTATATACTAGTCGGTAAGTAGTATCTTAAGGCGTTTTCTATATGGCAATTTCTTTTTAATAGGTTCTAGTAGCTCTATGCCGGATTAGGGGTAATAACCCTTGTTTGCAAAGAACGGTGTAAGTTCTATAGTGGTTAAGACGTAGTTATTTACTATAAATTTACCTAATAGAAGGTAATCTACCTAGTTATCTTAACTATAGGCAACTACCTATCGTAGGTACGCTTTTATGCTAGTATTAGCGTTTTCTGGTTGTCTAGCGGTTTTAGAGTAGAAGGATATAGATATTTTAACAGAGATGCTAAGGCGTTGGCAGATTCGTCTCTATATATTGGAGTTAAACTATATGCCTTAGTTAGATGTAATTAAGTTAGGTAACCTATATAATTAGTAAACTTTATAGAGGAAGGCGTTAGTAGTATTGCTAACGGCTACGCCTTTAGTTGGGACGTAGTGGCGCTCTTTTATAAGTCGGCATATTATTATAAGGATATTCTTATAGGTATAGCCCCATCGTTTATAGGGTGGTAGGTTAATAACAAAATTAATAGCAATATCTGCCTATTGTTATATAGGTACTAGTAGAGGGTGTAGTAGTCCTTAGTACTTTGTATTAAAGGCCTTAGCGCGCTTATAACTATAGCAGGCGCCTATAAAGTATTTAACTAAGTCTATTATTTTAGGCTAGAAGTAGTATTGGCTAAGAAGCTTATAGGTTCCTCCTTTGCCTAGGTAGCCGCTTAATTAGAGGTTATAGGCCATTTAGATTAGTTACCATTATAGATTTTCTAAGTTAGGAATAAATAGGCGGCCTTTATAATAGAGCCTGTTCTCTTTTACTTTTAAGGCTGCCATATTAATCTAGCCTAAGCTTTAAAGGTTAGTAGGTATTATACGGGTGCCGGCGGTCTTTATAGTAATAAGTTAATATAATAATAGGTTAATAGAGGTATTATATGCCGTGGTAATAAGCTTATTAATTTTAGGAGGTAACTCTAGTTCTGTTATATAAAGTTAAGGTATAGTTAGCTCTATTATAGGTAGTATGTCTAGGGCTAAATTTTGTGCTTTTAAAATTATCTGTTATTAGAACTGGCTATAGGGGTTATCTTTAGACTAAAGAAGGTCTTATGGGCGGCGTGTTAGGCTATTAGGCTTAGTACCTTATACTCCTAGCCTATATGTAATTTTGAAGTTAAAACCAGAGAGAAACTCGTTCTAGCGTGCTTAGCGTTAGTTTAGCTGTTTTATAGTTATAAAGTATTTAAAATTGTAATAGTCTGTAAGGACTTTAGTTAGCTAGTTAAGTTCTACTAAAAAGAGTTTTAGTTAGAATTCCTTAAACGCTTACATAATAGTAAGGAGTTCTTTATTATAGATCTTATAGTTATATTTTTATGGTGTAAGCTTAGACAAGTAGAATATAACTAGGTAGAGGAGGCCGTTATTACCTATCTAGAAGAGGACGCCTGCGTTAACGTAGTCTAAGGAGTTAGTTTTAAGATAGAGTTATCGTCCTAGTATAAAATAAGCTAGGATAGGTGCTTTGGTAAAAGTATTTTTAAGGTCTTAGAATGCCTTCTTATATTTAGACGTCCAGGTAAAACGTAAATATGTTTTTCTTCCTTTTATAAAAAGGCCTTTTATTTATATTATTGCTATAAGTAGTGCTATAACACCTAAGAAGTTATATATAAACTTTTAATAGAAGTTAGCGAAACCAAGAAAGGCTTATATGTCCTTAATATAATTAGGGGTTTGCTATTTAGTAATTATGCGTACCTTCTTAGGGTCTATATAGACACCCTTAATAGTAACAATTAGTCTAAGGTATTTTACTTCTATAACTAAGAATTTATACTTCTTTAAGTTAATATAAAGTCCTACGTCCCTAAGGCGCTATAGAACTTTTTAAACATGCTTGGTATACTTAAAAGGGTTATTACTATAAATAAGTATATTATCCAGGTACGTAGAGTAGAAATTATTAAGGTAGTTCTGTAAGGCGTTATTAATATAGCTTTAAAAGCTGCCTAGGCCGTTATATATACTAAAGGGTATAACGGTATATTTAAACTGGCTAAAGCGCGATGCGAATATGGTTTTCTATTTATTACCTTCCCGTATTTAAAGGCGGTTAAAGGCGGCAATAATATTAAGCTTAGTATAGATTTTGGCTTAGCTAAGCCACTTAAAAGTCTTATATATAAACGGTATAGGGTATTAGTTCTTAATTATAATAGCGTTAAGTCCTCTATAGTTAATATAGAATTAAATACCTTCTTCTAGCTTCTTAGTAAGGAGGATAGGGGCGGCTGCTAGGGATATACTAGGATAAATAAACCCTTTATTAAGGTGCTTATTAATATACTTTTTAATAACTAGAAGTTTGTCTTTTAATATTAGGTAGGGTCTCTTATAGGGTAGCGTTTTTCCTTATTTAGTATTAATAGTATAGTTATTAGGTTAATGTTGGGGGAGTATATCTACGCTCTTTTATAAGTATACATTAATAAAGTTATAGTACCTTTTAGGGAGGAGCTTGCGGAGTTCCTTATTAGTAAGTCCTTTTTTAAGCTTTATAAACTTCTTAAAGTCTAAAGGTAAAAGTCTATGGAGTTCTATAGGGGCATTATTTTCTAGGAGGTTAACTATATCTATCCTATTACTATAGAGGATATAGTTCTATTCTTTATTAAGCTTATATAGTTATAATTAGGAGGCTATGGTAACGGTCTAGCCTTTTCTATATGCTATACGGTAAAAGGCCGCGGCACTTATGTAGTAGTAGTTGGTCGTAGGTAGGGTGATAATAGGTTCCTTAGGTTGATATCCTAGGGAGTAGGTAGAGGCGGTTAGGCCATACCCTAGGCAAGTCTCTCTGCAGTATTTAGAGTTAAAGGTTACTTCTCTCTTTTTCCAGTTAATAGCGGGGTTGTGTTATTTAAGCTAGTTTATTTTAAGGATAATAGGGTAGTTAGTAAGTAGTATAATATAGGCCTAGAGCTCTTTCTGGTGCCCGTTTATATCTAGGTAAAGTTGTACTATATAGGTAATCTTCTATATAGTATAACTACTATTAGCGAGTTATAGGGCGCGGGCTTTAGTAAGGGGTAAGGTAGGTAGGTTGTAAGTGCGCATAAATTAGGTATTTATAAATTTATTAGTAGCTCCGCAATTAATTATAGAACGGCTTTTATATTATTTTTTGGCAGTGATTCCTATTACAGGTAAAACCATCTATTTCCGTCTATTTATTTTTACTAGGTTATCTATTAAGTAGGTCGATATATAGATCCCCTTATTATTAAGGCGTCCTAGCCTATAACTTAGGGCTAGGACTTAGCGTTTTCTATTTCCGTATTTAACTCTACCACTATTACTGTATCTTTGTCTTATATAGTAGTGGTACATAGCAACGTATTTAGTGTTTGAGGTACTAGGTTAGGTATTAGGCGGCGGCCACTAAACCTAGCTATTAGGTAGTTTAGGCTATAGCTATAACAGCCTTCTTAATAGTATCTATAGCAACGCTTTAGCTTCTAAAATAGCTTGTATTCTCTATCTAGTAGCTTCTATAGGAAGGTTAGTATAAAAAGGTCGATATTAGAACCAGTAGTATTGCTTAGGGTAGTAGGCATTAGTAGTTTAGTAGGTCCAGAGGGCTTCTATAGGGAGGTCTTTAGGCGGAGGTTTATAGTAGCAATCTAGTTTAGCCGTTATTTAATCTTCTATAGGGCTGCTACTATATTATAAATATTATTATAGTTGTAACTAGCGGCTGCGTAACTGAGGTAATAAGTAACTTTTTTAAGAAGATCTTCCTGGTTTTCGGCATTATCTTAGATAAGGACTCTGGTGTATTCCTAGAATTTAACATAGAACTTATTAAATAATTTAGTGGGACTTATCTTTAGGGTACGTAGTTTGGCTTAACTGGTGGCTACTAGGTTATAGTTGCGGTATATTTAGTTAAGGTCTTTAAGGGCTTCTTAGTAAGACTGCTACTTCTAGGGACTACTAGTCTCCTATTAAGCGAAGAGCCTATTAAATAGGATACCCTTTATTCGCCTAATAATATAGCTAATCTTAGCATCTTCTGTAGAGAAAAGGTAGGCGCTTTAGGTTAGTTTCTTATAGACTTATATCTTCTAGTAGCTATATTCCTTATAGCCACCCTAGAAGATTAGGGGGTTAGGGTAGCATATATTAGACCCTATAGTAGTAGTTTAGGTAGGTAAAGTTGCCGGGGGCGTAGAGACTTAAGTAGCGTTATATGCGGTAGAGGGGTGTCTAGTATTGTTACAAATGTACTTATTAAGCTAAGATTATAGGTATTTAATTATACCCTCTCTTTCTATAACTGTAGTAATAAGTATAATCTTGGCCTTCTTTAATTATTGGATGTTGCGTTTAGACACGCAGAGGTTGTCTTTAATCTCTTAGCGTATATTATTAGCGAGCACCTTACGAGCTTATAGGTCTTAGATGATATTATAATCTTAGGCAGTATATATCTTAGCTTGTATAAGCTTTAGATAGTAGTTCTATAGAAGGCAGTAGTATTTATTAGGTTCTTATACTACCATTTTTAAAAAAGTCTCAGCGTCTCGTATCTTGATCTTAATAGGTAGTAGCCCTTTAGCTTATTTATCCGTAGTTATGTAGTTAATAAAGGATAAGATATTATCAATATCTACCTTATTAAGGTCGTTGTAGTTTTTTAAGCTACTAGGCTTCCCTTTAGGGGTTAAGGCTATAGTTAGTAAATTAAATCCTCCTAGGATTAATTGATGTCATGGGTTTAATATAGGTATTAGATTATTCTTTAAGTTTAATATAGTAGCTAGTAAGGAATTTCGTCTTACTATTATCGGTTCTTTAGAAGTATAAGATAGGAGATATACTGCTTCTGGTAGCGCCTGTAGTATTATAGAGATGTAGAATTGGTTGTAGGCTAAGCGTTGGTAATAAAAAAGGCGCAATGTAATGTTATGGGACGGGGGCAATGGCTATAGAACGTATGTATTTGGGGAGTCTATAAGACGTTGCGCGATCGATCGTAAGGGTGGAGGGCGTAAGGAGGTGATATACCTACGCGTAGCTGACGTAAGCTATACGCGAGGTGTACGCAAGAGCACGGGGCTCTCCTATGGAGGCCCCTATGGTGGGGTTCCGTGATAGTAGCTTATCCCCTCCGCGGGCAATACCTTTTGTATAGACCGGAACATTGCACGTGATGCCCTATTAGAATGTATGCAATATACCCCTTTTTGATTAATTCTAACCACTAGTAGTATACGAATCTAGGTGCTCTTGCTAGCAAGGCCCATCTCTGCATAAGGCTATATTATATTAATTATATATATAGTTCGTACGTGGCGCCCTAGGTGGTTTACTAGTAATATTAGTAGAAATCTCACCTAGAGCTGGCCTATTAAATCTACGTTTAGATGCGTATTAAGCTCCAGCCTAGCATGCCATACATGCACTCTGTTTTGTACCTTTAACTAGCTGGCTAGAATGGCTACCAGAGGGTTTAAGCACCGTAGCTAGTACTATATATTTTCCTAGTACACTACTATATATAAATATATGCAAATAGGCTCGATTTCTAGCCATTAATTTAACGGCTAGTTCCCTCTAGAATATATTATATAATCCCATCCTTTTCTGCCTATTATAATATCCATATGCATCCTATATTTTAGCCATATTATATAGCACTGTATTAAAAAGGTAGCTAAATAGGGGTTTCCATATATAATATATACGACGAGTAATTGGACACTTAGCACGCCCCTAATCCGCTAAATCAACACCATTTATATTATGGTTATAGCCGTTAATAAAAACTGGGATATCTAGAGGTTTTTAAAAAGCCTTACCCTATATACGCTTTGTAATCGCATCACTATTCTTTAGACGTTTTTAAATATGTTTAATGGTATCTTTATCGTTATGTAAGGTAGATATAAACAGTACGATATTACTATCCTTCCATACAAACTGGAGTACGCTAGGTTTAGCATGCAATACCTCTATATATAGCGTGCCCCATAGAACCTTTGTATTGTGTTAAATTTTAATATCTGCAATAGATTGGTTAAGTCCATAATTAGATTTAGAGGTACGTTTTTTACTAGAGATTCCAGAAATTTAAGATTTAGCCTTAATTTGAGTAGATTCTTCCTGCTCTTCTCTCTTTGTTTTAGTTGTTTATACTATACCAGTGTTAGCGACTCAGTCAATCAAGGCACGAGCACGGCATGAGGGACGCGCAAGCCTGTATAATTGGTAGTCTATAAACGAGGATCCAAAGCTAGAGAAAGGAAGGAGAAGAATAGCAGCGCCGCTCGATATTTTATGCGGTCCTTAAGTCACGTGACTCGCGTCTACCATAATCCACGTCTGCCAAGATCCACCGTTTTCCACCAGCGCCATAACATTACCCCCCCTCCAAAAAAGCCTGCCCTCAGGCTTTGTATATCTATATTATGTCCGTGGGGTATTCTTATCTTTATGCTTAATAGGCAGCCTATTGTCTTCGCTATACTAGCACTCTATTTACTTATTAAGGTACTTCGGGGGTCCGGGTTCGTTAGGGTATTAGTTATAGAATTCTTTAAGTCTTTAGGGGCAGCCTATAAAGTTCTAGATGGGGTACTAGGTTAGGTCTAGATCGTAGCCTTTCTATTAGATATGGTATTGTAGCGCTCCTTATACTAGTTTACAGGCTAGTATTTTATTAACTTCCTATTTATTATTGCTATTAACTTAAATTAGTAGGGGAGGCTTATTCTTTTATCTAGGTAGTAGGTTATTTACAGCCTTCCATAGCTTATCCGGTAAAAAGATAGGATAGACTTTAATTAAGTCTAGGAGCTTAACCTTATACAAGTTGCCTTCTTTATTAAGGATCTTATACGGTCCTGCTATTTTATAGTCTAGCTTATAGCTAGGCCGTTCTATTTTTTAGTTCTTTGTTATAACCTAGACCCTATTATTTATAGTAAAGTCAGGCTCGCGCCTATACTTATTTGCCTGCTGTTTTATTAATCTCTAGGCCTTTTCTAGATTTATATAGGCTACCGTCCAAGCTTCTTCTAAGCGTTTAGCATATTGCTGGGCTTCCTTATAAGACAGTTTTTCGCGTATAGTCTATAGCCCCTCCGGTCTTTCCTAGTTAAAGCTTATATGGGGTAAGTATCCTATTTCTAGCTAAATAGGTGCAAATCCTATAAAGTTATAGGGTAGGGTTGCCTGGGCGTAGTCTATTAGGGGTAGTAGTTCGCCCTAATTGTTCTAAAAGTAGTTAATAAAGGGCCGGAGCCTCTAGTCTAAGTATTAATTTATAATCTCTATCTAACCATCTATCTAGGAGTGGTATACTATAAAAAGCTTTAGCTTAATGCTAAGGATCTAAGTAAACTTATTCTAGAAGGCCGATATAAACTATAGCCTATAATTGGATATAATAGTATCTAGTAGTCTATAAATTTGGTAAATATAATAGATATATAGTTAGGCTACCTCCTTGGCATTAATATCCTTATAATAGGGGATTAAGAATAGGCGCTTGCTAAAGCGGTTAACTAGGATTATTACCATATTATATCCGTTACGGTCTATAGGCAGCTCGTGAAAGTCTATAGAGATATACTGCTAGGGGCGTTCTAGTATTGGGAGTAGCTTTAATAGTCCTAGGGTTTTATCCCGTGGAATTATAGACCTACAGTAGTTATTATAGTTCTATATATAGCGGTTAATATCTATAACCATTTTAGGCTAGTAGTAACGGTTACTAATAATCTTATAGGTCTTATTCTTTCTAGGGTAGGCCGTAGAAACCTAGGTATATACTTTAGCAATAAGCTAGGTCTATAAATTCTGTTCCTTTACTACTACTAGCCGTTTCCGGTGCTTAAGTGGTCCGTTTTTAAGGGACTATAGGCTAGTAGCATCCTTTACCTTTTCGTAGTACTCTTATAGAGAAGGGGCCGTACAGTTTGCCTGCAGCAGTTTATTAATAAGGTTAAGTTCCGTGGAGTTAATAGGATATATCTTAGCATCTAAAGGGTCTATATTTAGCTCTGCCTATATCTAGGGGTTAAGGTGCTCTAGTTATAGTAGTGTCTAGGTCTATAATAAGATCTTTATAGCCGCCTAGTTACCTAGGTCCTATTTACGCCTTATAAGAGTATCCGCACGGTTTGTAGCGCCTGGTTTATATATAATTAAGAAGTTAAACTAAGATAGAATATCCACCTAGTATATTTACTGGGCTATAAGGGCCTTAGTTATTATAAAGTATTCTAGGGCCTTATAATCCGAAACTATCTTAATAGGCTTAGGGGTCCCCTCTAGCTATACACACTATTACTAAAAGCTAGAGACAATAGCCGGCATTTCTATATTATAGATATAGTAGTTTAGCTTGGCATCTATTATAGTCTTTAAATAGTATATAATAGGGTGCTATTCTCCGTTTAGTTGCTTCTAGGAGAAAACGCCGGCTATCGCGCTGTCTAAGGTATTAGTTTCTAGTATTAAGGGCTATTCTAGGTTAAAGTAGGCAAGTAGGGGAGCCAATACTAGCCGTTTTTTAAGCTTATTAAAGGCCTGCATATATATAACATTAAAGTAGAATGGCTGGTCTTTCCTAGTAAGGCGGTTAAGAGGCTAGGCGATTTTGCTATAGTTCTTAATAAAGTGTTAGTAAAAGTTATAGAAACCTAAAAATAATTACACCCCTTTTATAGTCCGTGGGGGTATCTACTAGTTAATTATGGCTGTTTTCTCTAGATCGGCCTTAATTCCGTCTATACTAATAATAAAACCTAGGTACTTTATACGCTTAACACTAAATTCCAATTTCCTAATATTGGCCTAGAGACTAGCCTTGCGGAGCTATTATAGGACTTTATAAACATACTCCTTGTATTTTAACTTATTCTTAAAGTAGATTATAATGTTATCTAAATAGGCTGTATAGAAGTTGTTAAGGTAGTTAAAGAGTATATTATTTATATATCGCTGGTATATAGCTAGTCCGTTAGTTAGTCTAAAAGGAAGTACTTTACATTTATATATTCCGTAACGGGTCTAAAATATAGTAAGATCTTCTAATTTAGGGTCCATCCTAATCTAGTAAAAGGCCTAACAGATATTAAGCTTAGTAAAGATCTTAGCTCTACTTATTTAGGTTAAAGTCTTATTAAGTAAGGGTAGTAGGTAGCGGTCCTTACGGGATATATTATTTAGTTTATAGTAGTTAATGCAGAAACAAAGTCCTCTATTTAGCTTTTTGGCAAAAAGAATAGGCAAGTTAAAAGGGGCTTAACTAGGTTTAATAAAGCCCTTATTTAGGTTATTAATAAGATACTGCTTTATAGCCTATAATTTGGCAGTAGACTGCTAATAAAGGGGGCTATAGTTAAGTGTGTCTTCCTTATCTAGCTTAATCTTAATCTTGTAGTTGTATGGTTAGTGAGGCGGGAGTATATCTAATGCTGCCTTGGAGAACATGTCCTTAAATCTCCAGTATTAATGGGGTAGTTTCTATTCTATTAGCTCCTTATCTATAAGCTTACCTTCCTATTTACTAAGCTTATTTTCCTTTTCCTTAATTATTTAATTAATTTTATATAAGCTAGTGGTAAAGGTAATGGTATTAGGTTAAACTAAGTTTTAGTAGAATTCTATAGCGCTAATATAGCAGATATTAACTGGTGGGAGGCCTATAGGTTTCTTTACGGACTATTATTAGGCCGTATTTTGCGGCCTAGGGTTTGTAATTTTTCTTAGCTCCTATTCTATCTTCTGTAAGTTATCCCTCTGGTTTATATATTTAGTATAGCATCTGATGCTCCTTGCTATTCTTTATAGCTGTATAGGGCCTAAGTTCCTTGTGGGGAGCTCCGCTAGCTTTTTACTGACTTTTTTAATCTTTGGTGCAGGTGGTATGACATAGGTAGTCTGGGGGCGGCGTAGTATATGGATCCGTTGCAGGTTAAGCTATACGTTCTTTTTAAAAGCCTAGTCCCTACGCATAGCATTGGCCTAGTAAACAGTGTCTATCTATAGCCGCATAAGGTTTTTTATTATAATGCTAATTTCCTTTATAAAAGAGGGTGTTAGGGGTAGGGTTTTAGGCCAGACAAGCCGTCTACTCCATATATTAAGCTGTAAGCCTAAATAGGCTAGCTATTTTCTTTTTAAGATTATATTGTGGCTTCCTAGGTCTGTAATAAGAAAGGGGACGTTATACTACCTTTGTCTGTCTATACGGAGGTAAATCCGCAAGATAGTTATAATGGGTAGTTCTATCCGTCCGTTATACCCGCGAATAGGAATTGGTTTAGGTAGTTCTTTAAGGGGTGCATTTAAAAAGTTAGTTGGCTTTATAGCACACTAGGTATCTATTAAGGCAAAGACATTTACTCTAGAGTTAGCTAAAGTAGAGGTTAAAACTTAATATCTATTATGGAATAAGGTATAAGGGATAGTATAGCTTCTTCTACTAACTAGCTAACCTAGATTAATATATAATATATTAATCCCTTTTAACCCTAGAGAGGAGTCTTCCTTTAAGGTTTCTCTTTTTCTAACTTTATACTATTCTTCTAAATTAACAGAACCTTGCCTATTTTTGCCTTTATCTAGCAATTCTTTATAAAGTGGTCTTTCTAGCTGTATAAAAAGTAAGCTCCTTAATTGCTAAGGGCCTGTTTATAGGGGTTGTTATATTATTATTATTATTATTCATTGCTTAACGTCCGATTCAGATCCCTGTTAGGCCCACGCGGACTACTCCTTATATACATATAGGGAGAAAACTCTATTTAAGAAAACCCCGTAATCCATCTCCCTGCCTTTTAGGGCTCGCTTATAAGTCGCCTACGAGTTACCAGTGGTGCTCTACTACCTTACTTTTTAACCTCCTTAGGAACCACTGCTGCTATAACAAACCTACGGACGCGCTAGTATTACACACTATACTCTACTTCTATAGAGTTATTAGGGGGCGCCTGTTACTCGCCCCTTTGCCTTCTATTACTATTTCCTTTGCAACCCGGAACTGGTCTAGCACATTTTAGCCAATAAGCCACCAGGTAGCCGCCTTAAAGCCTTTCTGTATTAAGAGCAGTATATTATAGTTTTCTATACTAGCTGCTAAGAGTATTGCTTCTTAGCTAGTGCGTAAGGGGCATAACAGTATTATATATTTTGGTGTCTATTTTAGCCAGCCACATTCGCACCTTAAGCTACCTACTAGGACACCCACCCAGTAAAGCCAATCTTTTAGTCCTATTATTTCTGTCCTTAAGAGTGTTGCTATTATATTTTCTGCCTTTGTTAGGCCCTCTTAGAGCCCTTAGGTATTTACCCCCCATAGTATTACCCATGCTATGGCTTGGGTTCCCCTTACCTAAGTCTACCTCTGTACCTTTAACTCCTATTTGTCTCTCCAGCGTTGGTCTAACTAGTATTATAATGCGGTAGATGGTTTTCTAGTACTCTTTTGTGCTCTACTTTAGCTCCTTTCTCTTCCTTACTATTATCTTTGCTAGCCTCTTACGCGTCTCCCTTCCTTCTCTATATAGGCCTAGGCCCTAGCGCCGCACCATTCTTCTTCTACTTTCTCCACCTGTTTTCCTAATATATCTTCCCTACTTTAGGGTTGTTAGTTTCTTCTCCTACAGGGCACCCTAAGGTCCCTCTACAGTTTATTTAGGCGTGTCTTAATATACTTTATAACATTAAAGTTACGTTCCTTTTACACCCTTTACATTACATTGGCTTCAATATATAGTTATAGGGGGGGAATATTAACTTCCTTCTCAAGCAGTGCTGTGGCCATTCGCTTATACCCGCCTATTATACTCCTAAGGCAGGCTGTTTAGACCTTTTAGAGTGGTTTAAGGAGTGATTTAGGGGGGCCTTTCTCAGTTTCTCTAGTGGCCTAAATACTAGATCTATACGTTATGGTTAGCCGGACAGCTGCTATATATAGTAGGGGTGACCTCTGGAAGCATAGACCCTATATAGAATTAACAATCCTAGACATGGCAATATACTATGCTTAGCCCTTATAGGCCGCTTGCGCCGTATATACGCTCTACCGGAGCTTGCTGTCTACCTATACTCCTAATACCCTTAGGCCTTGAACCAGTTAACCCCCAAAGCCTTAGATATAGATTATATGCTAAAGATCTACAAATTAGTTACGTTTTCTTATAAAATAGATTAGCTAGTATTTCTCTGGTGAGAATTGGACTCTATATCATCTTACCCATTCTATATAGGTATTATAGGCTTTCTCTAGTATCCTACAGTTCTCTGCGGCTGTTGGCCCATATATAATTAGGTTTGTGTTATTAATAAAGCCTATCCCCTAGGTCGCCCCTTTCTTAAAGGTATTAAGCAGGTTGCTTACAAAGAAGAGAAAGAGTATAGGCAATAGAGGTAATTCTTGTGGTATTCCTATTATAACTGCGATAGGGGGGCTCTAGTATTTACTAAAGACTAGTAATGTTTCTTTCTAGCCTATAAATCCTTAAATAAATTAAATAATCTATTTTAGGAAGCCCTTTACCTTAAGGATATATAGGAGACGCTTATAGGGTATATTATTATAGGCGCCGCTAATATCTAGGCTAAGCATTAATACTATAAAGTCCTTTCGCATAGCCCATGCAGTTTTAATGGTAGCAGCGAGTAGTGTAAGTGCTAATAGCGTTAAGCGATTCTTTCTTGCCCCTATTTAGCTTTATAGTAGTAGGGCGTGTTCCTTTACCATATCTACTATGTGGTCCGCTATAACCTTTTCTAAGATCTTGCTTAGGGTGTTTTCTAAGGCAATAGGGCGGTAGCTTCCTAGAATTAAGTAGTCTACTTTACCTTCTTTTTATAAGATAACTATCGTTATAGATCTTCCAAGTTGTAGGTAGTAGCCTATTATAAAGCATGCTCTGGCTACGTCTGCAAGCCAAGGTGCTATAAGTGGTCCACAGGTCTTTAGGGCTTTATTTAGGATCCTATCTAGTCCTAGTGCTATATTATTTAAGAGGCGGCTAATAGTTCTAGCCATTTCTTTAGTTATTATATCGCTATTAACCCTTAGGCGAGTTACTAGTGTTTCACTAATAATATTGCTAAGGTCTACTAAAGCTGGTTAAGGGAAAAATCTTTCTATAAGGATTTTTGCCTTCTTGTTATTATTACTTATAGCCTATAGTTTACCTGCTCTTTATAGGGGTAATAGATGTGGATCTTCTACTAGGCGTCCTGCCTTTTTCTTTACCTATTTCGCTATGGTCCAAAGGCCCTTGTTATAGGGGAGACTTAGGTTAGTAGTGTGTTTATTTATAAACCGTCTCTAGTTATTCCTTGCTTTTTTTCTTAAGGTATTCTTTAGCTAGTTTCTTGTGTCTTTATATCATCTCTTGTCCTTAGAATTATAGCTACTTGTGTATTTCCTCCTTACTCGTCATTGGCCGGCTATAAGGGCCGCGCACTATACGGACCATACATATTACATATAGGGGCCCGGTTTTGAAACTAGGCAGTGCTCTTTTAGCCCACTTTTAATTACTGCCTAGATCCTTTCTAGTCTTTAATTAATTTCCTTAGGGGTAGCCAATAAGCCTTACTTATTTAGTATTAGGTGGATTTCTTCTAGGTCTTAGAGTTATTATTTAATTATATTAAGAAAGCTATCTACGTTAAGCTTCCTTATTGCGTATCTTTTACTATTTAGTTGCGCCTTAATATCCAGATCTAGTTATATCTGGATAGGGATATAGTCTAAGGTAAGTACCTATTCTTCTTTAGGGGAGCACCTTTTAAGTCTCTAGTATAGGTTTTCGTCCATAATTATAAGGTTAATTGTACTTTTAGCAGTACCCTATTGCTATATAATTGCACCTAGGGGGGTAGCTAGCTTAAGGCCCCCGTTATCTATAGCTCTTAGTAGGCACTCTGCCTATTAATTAGCAGCAACATGGATACCCCCCTACCATAGGTGGTAGAGGTTTATGTCTCCTAGTAAAATAGACTCTATATATTTAGTTTCTAGCAAGCTTATTACAGATATAATATTCTCTATCTATACTACCCCTTTAACCCTAGGGTTATAGACATTAATAATTTGTACTAGTCCCCTATATATCTAGATAGTTATAACTGTAATATCTAAGTTAACTGCCTGCTATAACCATAAGGCAAAGCTAATATTTTTACTAATTATAAAGCATACGCGTATGGCTGCTTTTAGTTCATATAGGAGCTAAAATCCTTAGGGGCAGTATATCAATTATATATAGGTATTATAATACGGCTCTTATATAGTAAGAATATAGTGTTTCTCTAGGTCTAGACTGTCTAATAGGGGCCTTACTAGACGGTGGTTCGTATTGCCGCAGTTATATTATATAATGGTTAAGTAGCGGACCCCTAGCAGGGGTCCTTCGCCTCTCCTTTACTCCTTACTTCTTCCATTTCTATTTTCTCTAAAATGTTCAGAACTTCTGTCTCTTATATTTACTCCCTAGCCACTACTTATTTTATATAGAGCTTTCTATTTCTGTATCTTATGTTCCTACTAGCCTTTCTAAATCTAAGTCTATTATTGCCTCTGGTTCTTCCCCCGTTCTCGCTGGTTGGCTATATACCCCTTATAAGCCAGCTGCGTATATTGTGTTTACCGTGTTAAATCTAATTCTTAATTGTCCTGGCCTTGAACTTGCCATAGCTGTCCATAGGGGTCTTTCTACTAGGCGTCCTCTCCCTTATATCCTATATGTCCCTTATATCCCTATTTGGTCTAGTAATATTATATAGCGTCGCTTTTAGCCCGTTAAGGCTTAGGATAGCTGGCTTAGCCCCCTAGTATTAAAGGTAGGAAACGCTAGGAAGATACCTACGTCCCCCTAGCTTATCGCCTGTTGTTTCTATTTATATAACCTAGCGTGTAGTTGTTCCTGCAGCTATTAAGCCCTTTTCTTCCATCTCCTATATTTAATGCAGTCTTCTCTCTCCCACGCCTTATATGTGCTTCGGTAACAGTTCGCGCATTTTATTTGGTCTTAATTTATATATTATCTTATATTATAGGGGCCTGCATAGTGGCCGCAGCACACCTATGCTGTGTATGTAGATTAGGTGTGTCCCTATTATATATAGCAATAATATCGTTCCAGGCGTAGTCTATAGTTATAAAGCCTTGTGTTGTATATAAGGCCATTTATAATTATTCCTTTTTAGATAAGGAGTTTTTGCATTCCTAGTATATATACGCTGACGATAAGGGAGCTATACATTTATCTATTATTTCCCTAGCAAGTCTCTAGCGCCCCTTATATCCTCTTATTATTCTTATTATATGCTTGGTTTATATTTTCCTATTAAAGCTATTAGATTTAGGTAATTACAAGTCCTAGTATAAGGCGTTCCGTTTATTTTACTATCTCCTATATAGTTGCTATATTGTCCGCCTAGCGTCCCCTTTCTACCCTAAGGCTTATAGGAACCGATAGGACTTTAACTAGGTAATCTTTATAAAGCACTTTTATGCTAATACGCTCTCCTAGCCTATCCCCT
>Ga0307507_10003873_pt1 | contig 27839 bp, 9 predicted proteins | sample 7_EM_MG_FD_207223 | JGI IMG/M metagenome (GOLD analysis project Ga0307507, IMG submission 207223) | Populus trichocarpa ectomycorrhiza microbial communities from riparian zone in the Pacific Northwest, United States - 7_EM | ecosystem: Host-associated > Plants > Roots > Unclassified | place...
ATAGGAGCTAGAGAGTATATATAAAAGTCCAAATTTAAATTATTAAAATTTATTATTAAGTGGTTGTTAAGATATTAAAGTGTGATTTTTCCATTTTTTGGTATGTTTTTGAAGTGATTAGCTTACCTATTTGACCAGCTCACCCGTGAAATACGTTATCTTAAATTATAAAGGTTTAGAATTCGGAACTACTATCTTCTATTAATAGTATAATTAGTTATTTTAAATTTTGTATTTAGTAAGTGTAATATCTTTATACTGTCGTTTTCCTATTTAAATTGCTTTTATTATATATATTATCTGTTGGTCACACAGGGTGACTTACCAATAACGACTACTCGAGTAGGTTATAGTGATGTTGGTTAATAGCTTTATTTTATTAGAATGAGGAAGGGCGAGGAGCTTAAAACTCCTCGCCACGCTAGTGCCGCGGCGTTATATAACGACCGCTTGCCTAATTCCCGATACTAGCAACTCTTCTTTTATGGTTGCCATCTATATATAAATACTGCTTGACTAGCGTAACAAATATCGATCCTAAGACGCTTCTTTTTTATGGTACCAAGCTTAACTAAACACTTGTAGAGGGAATATAAGTCGGTGCATACAATTGTAGGGATAATAGGGAGTTTGAGTCAATCTATAATTATCTTTAGGGTAGTTCCAATTGCAATTGCCATATTAACTCCGCCAACTATTCTATATATCTCTGATGCTAGAACGCTTTGGGTGACGCGTTTGCTCTTAGTTAAGCTCTAATAGATAAGATTGCCGTAGATTGTAAAGTTATTCTCTTTAGTAGATTTGTTTGTGATAATAATTTTATATCCTAGCTAGGAGCTAAAATCTTTATTATTTGCGAATAATCTATTAACAAATACAAAGAGCTTAGTGGTAGGAAGATTAATAAGCACGTAGAGTAGTCCCCAATTGAGATGGTTTATTTGCTAGGAAAGACGCTTATTTAGGGCAAGGATGTTATCCTTAGTTGGTTCCTAGTGTTAAGCGGTAATAAAGAGATTAAATAAAGCCTTAGGTTAACAGATAGAAGTAATATAAGCTCTATAAGCGCGTTACTCCATATATCCTTGCTTTGGAGAATTAACGTTAATAACGTTAATCTTCTTACCTTGATCTTTCTGGCGCAAAGCAATAGAATCCTTATTTAGGGAGAGGATGCATTTATTAAAAAGTAATAGTGTTATTAAATTAAGCTTTTCCTTTGGCTTTGCTATAAGATTTGCCTTTACTAGCTTATCTTCTTTAAGAGCTAAGAATTGGTTGTCTCCTAAGATAATTGTATTATTGGTTTACATGCTAATGATTCCGAATGGAGTTCCTATAGTTGTGATAAGGAAGTAGGGATTAAATATAGAAGTAGTTATTAAAAGCTTCTCTTTATAGTGCTTACTATAAGTAGCCTACCAATAAGTTCCTGCCTCTGCGATTTTATATAATGGCTTAAGTATAACCATAATTATATCTTTAGGATATTGGTAGCGAATTTACTCTGGAAAGTATACTAGTATTAAGCGCTAAAGGCGCGTTTTTAATTGGGTATAGGCCTAAGTAATATTTTATAAATAAACCGCTATTTTATTCTTTATTAAGGAGGGAGCTAGCGTAATAATAACTCGCTAACTAGCTTGTTAAATTATAGAGGATTATATAAGAATTACTTCCTTACTGTTATTGTTATAACCTTAAATAACTAGTCTCGACTTTTTAAATAGGGTATTAGTAGCTTTGCCCTTAATTTTATTAACTATTCTTAACTTAAAGATGTGAACTCCATTAAACTTAGTAGGGTTATACTTCTTAAATTTAAAGACTCCTCTTATAATAAGACCGTTAATCTCCTGCTTGTTAGATGCTTGGAAAGGAGCTCCTAGAGTTATAATATAGCCTTTCTTTTAGAGCTGTTTTGCGAGCTTAAAGTCAGCCTTCTCTTTAGCTGTTATAAAGGCCATTAATAACTTGTCTCTACTTTTAATAGCAGTAACAAATTGCTCTTTAAAATTGATAAGGTGTTAGCAATTTTGTAATCCCTTTAGGCGACCTCTACTGCGTTATAGTTGCGGCATATCTGCTATAATTGCATTAGGATTGTAGTCGCCTTCTAGAGTACGTTAATTATAGTTCTCCTCTAGGGTATCCTCTAGGGTATTTTATAAAGGCTCAGAACTATTGTTTCTATAGTAGGGCTTAACAATAGTTAAGCGGAATTAAGTAGGTCTATAGGGTATCTAAAGAGTATAAGTTTAACTATTAATTATAATAAGTTTATATAGGCCTAACTATCCTCCCTTTTTACACTATACGCGTACCTTAGATTGGAGTGGCAGATTAAGCGTAGTTAAGGTATTTAGGCCATTTCTTATTCCTAGTACGTTGTTAACCTGGCGTATAGCGTAGAGACATCACACCTCTTTTATTGCTTTATAAATAGCCTCCGCTCGTTACGTAATGGATAGGGATAGTAGAGAATTATTAGTTATTTAAGGGTAGGCGCTAAAGACTAGTAATGTAGGTATAAGCCTATCTAGGCTAGTAGAATTATTAACAGCCTTAATAGCTATCTATAAGATAAGCTCTTTACTAGCGCCCTCTAGTTCTGAAGAAATAATCTTATATACTTATTATAATGGCGTGTAATATTATTCTACTTTTTTAATACTATTATATGCCTTAATAGGGACTTCCTTAACCTTAATTTCTATTGCCTTCACCTATTACCGAAACTTTATAGATAAGAAGTTCCTTCCTATGTTATAAATAACTTAATTAGGGGGTCCTAGGTAGACATTAATTTAGCATAATTAAAGAGTATCCTATGCGTTCCTAGCTAATATATCCTTCAGAAAACATGCGGCTTGGAAGGAGGTTAAGAGGTTAATAATTTAGAGTACTAGCTTGCCGCTAAGATATATAATATTAATAATAATATAGAAGTTGAAGTTATAGTCATCTTTAAGGGTAAACTTAAATTGGCTAGGGGACTTCTAGTTTATTTAGCAGTAATAGTAGTACTTTATAAGATGCTTAATTGCCTTAACCTTGACTTTATAGCCTGCTTGCTAAAGAACCCTAAGCAATTAGTAAATGGATAGGTGGCTAAAATAATAGTATAGTTAATATAGCTCTAACTTGGTTAAGTAGCTCTAAGCAACGCTCTTTTCTAGTTAATAAAGGAGCAACTAGGGGTAACCCTATTTGCATATAACAGGCACCCAATTATCTCCCTAAACAAGCATATTCTTAAGGTTATTAAGTTTAACGCCTAATTTATCCATATCTCTAATATAAAATAGAAACGGGGTATTCGCGGGAATAACGTGGAAAGTAATATACCCTAAGGGGGTTTTAACCTTAATTGTGCTAAAAGAGATTGTAGTACCCTTGCCAAAATAAATTATATATTGGCCTGCCGTTAATTAGTTGATTTGAATAGAGCTATTAAGCTGCTAAAGAGCTTAAACTTAAGGTTCTCCTACTATAAATACTCCTGCGGCTCTAGTATCTAGTATAATACTATAGAAGACGTTCGCCGAGTATCTGTTATTAAAGGAGAATATGGAACTCTCCTTTGGCTTATTAAAGATGTCTAACTTTGTGATAGCATAGAGCGTAGATTGGTTATTAAAAATAGTGATAGTTTATATGCCATCTACCTTACCATACTTAGTGAAGTATTGGTTGGGAGAGTAGTCCTTAATTTCTATATCTATAAGAAGCTGTTTGGCCTCGTTAACCTTACCCTTAAGATCTTCTTCGCCTTTATATTAAACTAGGAATCTTTGGAAGTAGGCTATAGTAACCTTATAATTTCCAATATTTTATACGCTCTGGCGAAACTTATTATATACCTTCTTTTATCTATTAAGAGGGTGCCTAGTTAACTAGCAATTTGGCTTCTTATAAATATAGCATTTCTTTTATTAATTGTTTTAAGATAAACCTCCACAAGGACCTCCACGGTTGCTTTATAGTTGACATTAATTATACCCTCTACTGTATCCCCTATCCTGGCTACTATATGTTCGATCAGTCTAGTTATAATTATATTAGTCAGTTGGGTTAATTAAAGTAGGTTAGGGTTAGGCGTTAAATTACTATACTTCTTAAGAGCGCAGAGCGGTGCTAATAGAGGATCTTAATTAAGCATATACTCCTTTATAAGTATTTACAGGATTAAAGAGGGCAAGGTTATATTCTTTAACACCTTAGCATATTCTAATAACTTAATCGCGTAGGCTGAAGTCCTCTTAATATAATTTAGATAAACTACGCTAAATTATTTAAAGTTAATTAAAGAGCTTTTAAAGACAGTCGAGTTAAGAGGCATCTGGGTTTATAATAATAATTCTTAGGAAGGTAGTCTCTCTCTACTCTAATATATATTGCTGCTTATTCTCTTCTGTTTTAAAGTGGTATCTTGTCTTATATATTATTTAGTTAAAATTATATCCTTTTCCTACCAAATGATTATAATAGAAGGTACTAGCGCGGCCCTTAAGTATAATAGAATAAGTGTTATAATATTGGTTAGGTTCCAGTCCAACCTTCTAGCAATAGTTATAGAAGATGCGCAGCTTTAAATTAAGGATATTATATAGTTCCCCACTAAACCTCTTCTTTTGGTCTAAATAGAGTTTTATAAGCTCTGTAAGCATTTTTAAGGTGCCTCCAAGCGGTATTAGGCCACGTTAAAATTGCATTAGAGATTAAGGTGGGGATTACTTTATAGGCTGCAGTAGAGATGCAGAGCTTAATGGAATATAGCGTGGTACCTAATCTTCCTATAGCAGAGTTTAAAGGTTATTAAATCGCAAAGCAAGGGGGTCTTGCGCTTGCTCTTAGGAGGTAGTAGTTAAAGTTACGGGTTAAATTAGTGGGAGCGATAGGTACGGCACATAAGAACTTATGCCTAAAGTAATAGAATTAGAACGTGTCTCTATTGGTATATTATTTAGATTCTATTATAAGTTAAGCTTCTTTATATTATATAGTTGGTGCTTAATCTCTTATAGAGTCTATTTATGCTCTTTTTTTATATTAATAACTTGCTCCTAAATATTGTCTCTAATAGTGTCTCTATCTATAGGGACAAATACTCCGTTCTCCTAAAGGAAGTTACGGAAATCTTATATAATATTCTTCTTTATAAGGGCCTATGTTTTCTTTATCCATCTAATAAAGTCCTCCTTTATGCAATACCATAGCACAGTATCATTGTATTCGCTGTCTGTGTATTGTGCTATATAGTATAGTAAGAATCCGTTTAGGTCCTATTACTTAGCGTTTATAGGGTTAATATCTTTATCTTATATCTCTGGGTTAATGTCGTTCTTATACTTCTTTAGGTAGGTCAACGCTATAATAGGAGTAGAATTAACAGGGTGTCGTACGTCAAAGGTAGGTAGAATTTTCGGCTTTATAGGATCTCGTAGGTTTGCTATTAAAAGGTAGGCAATTTAAGGCGTAGTCGACGCGTTTTAGACGTTGACTTAGGACCCTAGGTTTAGTAACACTTCTGACCTAAAGTACTTAACCAAATCTTCGTAAACGCGATTGTTCTGCATAATGGATACAACTTGGTATCTCCTAGTACTTAATAATACTTCTATTACTGGTTTTCCGCAAGCCTAAGATAGTACAGTATCGCCGGGAACCCCTATATGAGACTGTCTTTTCTATTAATAACCTAGCTGCTTTATAGTTAACTATGTGTTCAACTACTGATTAGTATTGGTTACATAGGGTAACTTACTAATAACAACTACTCAAGTAGGTTATAGTGATATTAGTTAATAGCTTTATTTTATTGGAATGAGGAAGGGCGAGGAGCTTAAGACTCCTTGCCACACTAGTGCCGCGGCGTCACGTGACGACCGCTTGCCTAATTCCCGACATTATCTATATATTATCTATATATTTATATTCTATTAGCTTATTAATTTCTAATTTCTAATTATTAACTTCTAATTTACTTTTATTAAGTTTTATATTTAGAAATATAGGATATAGTTTTTTAAAACGTTTAGGGAGCAATAAGATCTATAATTAATTTATAATCTATTTATTTAAAGTATTTATAGGTAAGTCCTATAATCGTTATATTAATATATTAGGCTTTTAATTAAGTTTGCCTAGTTAGTATAAAATCTTAAAATTAAATTATAAGAGGTATTTGGCCTAATAAATTTAGCGCTGTATTAATTACTTTTTTGTTATAAAGTACTATAGATTCTTATAGTTTGTTAATATATATATTAGAAATAACAATTCTTTAAGCTTAGGACGCTATTATTTAAAGTATCTAATAATTATAAGCAGTTCCTTATTATATATCTTATAGTTTAATTTAGTAGGGGCAAGTTTTTAGGAAAGAAAGGCTACTAGATATAGCTCGCCATTCTTATTATATTGTAATAACACTCCCTCTAGCGCATAATCTAACAAGTCCGTTTTAATAATATATTTAAGGTTAGGGTTAAAATAGGTAAGAATTAAAGTAGTTATTGTTGGTAACCTATTAGGGGTAGGGGTAGCACATACATACACGTTCCTTACGTGTGCATTCCTCACGTGTTATAAGTACGCAAGGCCTCGTATATAGAATAGAGAAATAGATATCTATAAACCTAAGAGTATACCCATAACAAAATGATTACAGGTCTGCAATAGGTTAAAGCATACCAACACTAATTAGTAGACGTACAGATCAGAAGATACGTAATAGCTTACGGCTTATACGGGTTACTTACAACTCTATATAAACTCACACCGCCGCCTACCTTAGTTAAAGAAGGAAACCGTACCCCGCCTAATACTGCTACAAGGAAGAGTTGTTAATTTAACCACCTTACGCTATATTATACAAGGACTACAGTTTCACTAACATTATTATAAGGAAGAGTTGTTAATTTAACCACCTTATATATCGCGTTAAAAGGACTGAAAAATCACGTTACTACCTAAAAAATACCTTTACCTTATATACGCTACCTTGCACGAGAATATAATGGCGAGTACCTTAACCGCAGAAGACTGGAGCACAAAGATAAAGAAGTAGGAGAATGGGATTAAGCTAGAGGGAGCTTTCTAAAAAGAGATATAGGACTACGCTAGAACAAAGTTGTATAACTATAAGATATCTAAAGCAATAGATATAGACCTATAGGAGCTCTTCTAAGAAGAATTTTGGGACTTTATAATCTAAGAGTTTAATAGCCTTGGAACTAAAATTACCTAGGACTTACGCAGAACCCTTTAGGGCAGAGGAGTGTATATAGCTAAAAACACAAAGAGTCTGACAATTCCAAGGACTCTACTCAACACGGCTATGGAGGAAGAATAGTATAAATGGTTAAATAACGAGATCTGCGAGATCTGTAAGCACGTTACGGACATAAAGACGTTATAGCTATAGAAGAGAGTCCCTTACAACTAACTTAACTAGGTCTTCTATTTGTACAAACCCTTCCAAACACCCGTATAACTATCTGGAACACCCTTATAACCGTCCAGAACACCCTTATAACAAACACCTCGATTACTGCCAGCTCTATCTACTATAAACTATATTCTACCTGCCGTAAGCCATATTCCACCTATTACAATTTAGACCCCACCTATAGAGATCCCAAACTACAAATGGCAGATTATAACCGTAGCTAAGCTATACTCCGAAGACCAGAAGTATAGCGGAGCCAAAAGCTTTAACTATAAACTAACAATATTTTATAATATTTGCATAAGATCTGGACTGCCACCTACTACATATAAGATTGCCTTTCCTATAATGCTAAAGGGATTAGCCCAGGACTAGTACTACAACCACTAGCTATCTAAAAGATCCTTTAAAGAAATTTGCAACTACTTACAGAACTTCTTTAAGGGTTTTAGATACCACCGCAAAAACCTAGATAAATAGAACGCTATAACGCTACTCTCTATTATCCAGGAGAACACAGATAAGACAACTCTATAGTGCCTTTAGATACTGCTTATAAAGCTCCATAACTTATAATACGGACTTACGCCCGCCTTATAAATTATAGACTTTCTGCATAATAAGCTAGTTATAGCTTGCTAGGGCGTACTAGTGTGTAGGATTATAATCTTAGACCCTCCTTTAGATTTTAGCCACCTTATTAATAAGCTATAGTCGTCTATTATTGCCTACTAGAAGGAGCAAGAGCAGACTTATATATACGCTATAGACCATTAGGAAGAACTACGTGCGTACTTTACAGACTGTTAATATAACTACCGGGACCGCAATGGCTCTAACCGTAAGGATCCACATAAAAACTAATCTTCACAACTAAACCGAAAGAAGTGCTGCTTTATATATGGCAAAAGCGGCTGTTAGTTGTGGAAGTATATAGACAAAAAACAGGACAAGTCTAAAGCTAGGTTTATAGGGCGATATAATAAACAATTAGGTAAGCGCTTCTAAGAACACTTTAAATAATATCTTATTAAGTGTAAGGGAGAAGGCCTAAAGCTAAAAGAGTTAGAGGACCTAAACAAAGTCTTTATAGCTCTAGTTATTAATTACGAAGCCAAAACTAAGCAGGATAACGCGAATAGCTCTTCTTATTTTACGTCTTTTAGCACTCTCTTATACAACGAAGTAGTAATTACGGCCTAAGAACTAGCTAATAGAGCCTTTTGCCATAACCTTATAGGCCAAGATATAACCGTAACTACAAACCTTAACTCGCCTATTATAAACCTTAACCTACCCAAGGATACAAACGCCTATACGTATAGTAGTCAGCCTACGCGCTACATAACGGACGAGTTTATAGGCATTATAATTAATATAGGTGCCTCGCAATAATCTATAGCTAGTTATAGATAGTTCCTAGCATTATAAAAGCAAGATATAACTTTATAGCTTAATATGTTAACAAAAGGCATAGTAAGCATATAATTTAGAATTAGGACTACGTTATTAATTAGGTCCATATAAGTCTTAACTCTAGTAGGTAAGGTTAACTTTTATATTATTAATACAAATACGCCATTCCTGCTCTGCCTAGCAGACATAGATAACTTATAGGTGTATTATAATAACCTTACAAACGTACTTGTAACTCCTATGGGCAATATACCTATTGTATAACAATTCGGCTATCCGTTCCTCTTATAGGACTTCTCTTTACAGACCTACCTTCTTAACTCTTTTAACTAGAACCCCTGTTACCTAACCAATACAGAATTACGTCGTCTATACCAATGTTTCGGCCACCTATTAGTTAAGAGACTATAGAAAGTACTTAACCGTTCTAGACATAATATTAATATAAAATTACTTAAGTACCTTACCTGTTACTACCACTTTTGCTAGAAACACGGTAAGTCACCTAGCCAGTTTAAGTTCACGCTCCGCAACAACGTTAATTTTAACTACTGCATTATTGTCGACATTATATATATTAATGGGAGCCCAGTCCTATATATAGTTAATAAATATACACGCTTCTAGGCCGGTAGATAGCTATAGAATATTAGTGCTAAACATACGTGGGACATCGTACGGATGTGTTAGATTAACACGTACTTAGGACCACCAGATATTATTACTTATAATATAGGCAAGAACTTTATCAGCAAGGAATTTAAAGAGTACGCTACTATAATAGGCATTATAACTAAGGGCGTGCCAGTTAAGGCTTATAACTTAATTAGAATAGTTAAACGTTACTACAGTCTATTACGGAGAGCATACCAGATCATTACGGTTGAAATACCAAATATTAACAAGGACGCAGCTCTCTAGATAGCCTTTAAGGCTATTAATAACTCCATAGGACCTAACAGACTAGTACCCACTTTGCTAGTATTTGGCGCCTACCCCCGTATAACTAATTTGGACGCGCCTTCGCTAATAGTTACGCAACGCGCTGCCGTAGTTAAGAAAGCTATAGAAGAGATCCACAAGCTATATACCAAACAACAAGTTGCAGACGCTTTAAGCATGCAAAATAGCCCAAAAATAGACACCATTTATAACTTACTACCTAACTTACAAGTACTTGTCTGGAGAGAAGGAAATACAGGCTAACCAGGATATTAGTTAGGACTATATAACCTACTTACGGTTAAAAACAAGATATATACTATACAACTGCCCTATAGTCCTATACCCTTCCATATAACGGTTATAAAGCCTTACTTTTTAGATCTAGAACTCAACGATAACCCATAACCTAACTAATAGGACGATCCCTAAGAGTAACAGGCATATATACCTAAAAACAACCTAGGACCTGTCATACAACCTATCCAGCAACCCGTTAAGCAACCTATTAGACAACCCACTATACAACCACAAAAGCGTGGTAGAGGACGCCTATATAAGTATCCCCTCCTTACAAACCAAGCTAACATTTTAGTCTTCCTCCAAGATAACAATACTATAAGTACCTAGTTTTAAGCTTTATGCTAGAAAGGACTTACAGGCCTACTTAAGCTAGGAGTATTTAAGGTAGTTAAGCTTATAGACATACCTGTAATAGCCCATCTATTTAACTTACGGTTTATTAACAAGGTTAAAAACGCCAGCATAGACGCAGCTTTTAAGAAATCACAACTAGTAGTACAGGCGTATAACAATATAGAAAAGAGTATAGTACTTACCTAGTCGCCCACTATCTAACAGGCGAGTCAACGCCTAATCCTATGCATTGGAGCTATACTGTAAGACCAAGATATACAGATCTACCTGCGCGATATTACGCAAGCCTATATACAATTAGCTATAAAGCTAAACCACAATTTCTATATACAACCTCCGCAAGAAGTACAGACTGAACTAGGAATCAACAAAGGGTCTATACTATAGGTGCTTAAGCCCCTTTATAGAGTGCTAGAAGCCGGAAACTACTAGTTTAAGACATATTACACACACCACCTATAGCAGTTAGGTATAGACCAGTTAACATACAACCTATACCTACTCTATAGTAACAATTCCACGTATTTTAGAGTAGTCAGACTATAGACGGATAACACGCTACTACTTACTAATAGAGCATTTGTGGACCGCGAAGAGAGCGAACTACACAAGGCCCAACTTATAGCTAAGGAGCGCAAGCAACTAACAGCTGAAAAGCCTCTTAAGTTTAACGGCGGCATTGTATAACTTATAACTAACAGACTAACGTTAACATAAGAGCGTTAATATAGGAACCTTAGTATAGTTAACGTTTCTAAACCTACTATATCTACGAGCTTACAAGGTATTATCCGTATAGCACTTATACCAAAGGACCAGTACGTCGCTTAACGCGCTAAAGGAGCGTATATTACGTCCATCTACTAGCCAGAAGCTGCTTTCGACCTATTTATTACTACCCAGATAATTAACCTAAATAAAGACGACGTAAAAGCACTTAACTAATGCCTAGCCTGGCAAATTGAGAACCCTACTAGAGGACTTATATATATTAAGTTAGATATTACTACCTTGCAATTACTAGCTTTTACGGACGCATCTTTTACAAATAACAAGGACTTATTGTCGTAAATTAGGTACATACTAGTTCTCGCAGATATAATAAATAAGGCAAATATTATCCACTAGTCGTTAACAAAGTGCAAGAGAGTTACAAGAAGTATACTTATATTGGAGCTATACGGAATGGCTTATGGGTTTAATATCAGAGCCGCAATTAAGTTAACAGTTAATAAGATCTTAAACATTAACCTACCACTTATAATATGTACAGACTTAAAGTCACTTTATAACTGTCTTGTACGGCTCGGCACTACGCAAGAAAAACGCCTTATAATTAACGTTATGTGTTTACAGTAGGTGTACGAGCGAAGAGAAATTACAGAAGTTAAATGGATTAATGGCAACACGAACCCAGCGGATGTAATAATAAAAGGTAAGCCCTATCTAGCCTTAACTTAACTTATTAACACGAATATAGTCCAGCTAAAGGCTATTAGATAGGTTAAACGGACTAATACTAATCCATAAGGACGAACTCGGGGCAGATTTGGGGCGGGTTCGGACTATATAGATAAGAGACTATTACGTTAGATAAAAATGGCATAAGCCATTGCGTATATGCTATGAATAGACTATACTAGATAGGAGACATATTTTAGGCCTCTTTAGAGGTTGCCCAGTGTTGGTAACCTATTAGGGGTAGGGGTAGTACGTACGTATATGTTCCTTACGTGTGCATTCCTCGCGTGTTATAAGTACGCGAGGCCTCGCATATAGAATAGAGAAATAGACATCTACAAACTTAAGAGCATACCCGTAACAAAATGATTACAGGTCTGCAATAGGTTAAAGCATACCGACAGTTATAAAGTAATATTTTAAGTTATTAAAAGCTTATTTGCATCTAGCGGTTTATTTAAATTTTATATTCTTCCTTATTAGGTTTACTAACGGCTAAGCAGTTTCTAAGAAGTGGTTAATAAATTATTAATAAAAGTTTACAAATTCTAGAAATCCTTAAATATCTTATATATTGCTAGGGCTTTCCTAGTTTATAATTATAGTAACTTTCTTAGGATCTATTTTAATTCTATTACAGGATATAATTAAGCTTAAATATATAACCTTAGACGCGTAGAACTTGCATTTCTTAATATTATATTATAAGCCTATATCTTATAAACGTTTAAGGACCATTTTAATATGTTTTTAATATTTAGAAAGTAAGGACAAGTAAATTAAGATATTATTAATATATTACTAAAATATACTAGGACCATTCTTTACACTAAATAGCATTACTAGGTATTTAAAGAGTCCCTATTATATACAAAAAGCTATATACTTCTTATCTCCTTTATATACATAGATTTTATTAAAGGCGGTAATTATATTAAGCTATATAAAGTACTATACCTTTACTAAATAGTTAAGCGTCTCTTAAATTAGGGGAATTAGATATTAGTTTTAAATTATAATTGTATTTAGAGCTTAATAATTAATATAGAATCTTAAGCCTTCTCCTAGCTTTTTAATAAATAGTATAGGTAAGGCAAATAGAGATTAACTAGGGTAAATAAATCCTTTTTCTAGATGCTTATTAAGGTATTATTATATTATAAGCAGTTCTTCTTATAATATACCATATAGCAGACTAAACCTTAGTGTTATACTAGGCTTAAGTTCTATTGTTACGGACGCTTTAAGTATAGTGTTATAACTACTTAGAGAGGAGTTAGAAGAAGCTAGTTGGTTAATAAGGGCACGGTCTAGGATGGATCTGGTAGAACCATATAACGAGGAATAGTAACTAATGTTATATAATATAATCTACATAATCTGTGTAATTTATAAGATCTGCAATAGAGCAAATAGAGTAGACAGAGCAGGCGGAGCGAGGGCTTTCTTAGGAGTATGGTTGTGTATTTAAGGACCCATAGTCCCTACCTAAATAGTTCTCTCTTTATAGTTGTTAGTAACATAGTGTAACTCCCTCACCAGTACTACTTAAGTAGATACAGTGATGTTGTTAATAATGCTTAATTGTATTAAATTTAGGAAGGGCGAAGAGCTTAAGGCTCCTCGCCACGCTAGTGCCGCGACGACACATGACTACCGCTTGCCTTATTCCTAACACTAGCAACTCTTCTTTTGTAGTTACTATCTATATACACTTATAGATTACTGCTATATAAAGATACTAAGCGAAGAAGAAGAAGAAGAATGTTGGGGGTTAATATAAAGATAGATGGGCCGTTAAGGCGCTAGTAGTAAGCAAGCCAATAGCGATTTTCCATCCCGGGGATAGAAAATCCTAATTGGCTGCTCTTAAATTACTATATCTCCTACTCCCTCTTGACCTAACCTTTAACTTATACACGCAGAGTATTTATATTAACGAACGTCTCTAGTGCCTTGTTTGGGTTTGCCTTTATTATTACGTCTACTAGGTTATCTTGGCCATTAATCTATTAAATCTTAAAGATTTTTTAACACTTATAGGATTGCTAAAGTGCTATAATATTAATTATAAGACGCTTCTTCTTTGTAGTACTAAGCTTGACTAAACACTTATAAAGGGAATATAAGTTGGTGCATACAATTGTAGGAATAGTAAAAAGTTTAAGCCAATCTGTAATTATCTTAAGGGTAGTTCCAATTGCAATTGCTATATTAGCTCCGCTAACCATTTTATATATCTCTAACGCTAGAACGCTTTGAGTAACACGCTTACTCTTGGTTAAACTCTAATAGATAAGATTGCTGTAGATTGTAAAGTTATTCTCTCTAGTAGATTTGTTCCCGATAATAATCTTATATCCTAGCTAGGAGCTAAAATCTTTATTATTTATAAATAATCTATTAATAAATACAAAGAGCTTAGTGGTAGGAAGGTTAATAGGCACATAGAGTAGTCCCCAATTAAGATAGTTTATTTGCCAGGAAAGGCGCTTATTTAGGGTAAGAATGTCCTCCTTAGTTAGTTCCTGGTGTTAAGTAGCAATAGAAAGATTAAAGGAAGCTTTAGGTTAACAGATAGAAGTAATATAAGCTCTATAAGCGCATTACTCTATATATCCTTACTTTAGAGAATTAATGTTAATAACGTTGATCTTCTTACCTTAACCTTTCTAGTATAAAGTAATAGAATCCTTGTTTAGGGAAAGAATGCATCCATTAAAAAGCAGTAGTATTGTTAAGTTAAGTCTTTCCTTTAGCTTTACTATAAGATTTACCTTTACTAGCTTATCTTCTTTAAGAGCTAAGAATTAACTATCTCCTAAGATAATTATATTATTAGTTTACATGCCAACAATTCTAAATAGAATTCCCGTAATTGTGATAAGGAAGCAGGGATTAAATATAGAAGTAGTTATTAAGAGCTTCTCCTTATAGTGCTTACTATAGGTAGCCTACCAATAAGTTCCCGCCTCTGCAATTCCATATAATGGCTTAAGTATAACTATAATTGTATCTTTAGGATATTGGTGGAGAATTTGCTCTAGAAGGTATACTAGTATTAAGCGCTAAAGGCGCGTCTCTAATTAGGTGTATACCTAAGTAATATCTTATAAATAAACTACTATTTTATTCTTTATTAAGGAGGGAGCTAGCGCAATAATAACTTGCTAACTAGCTCATTAAATTATAAAGGATTGTGTAAGAATTACTTCCTTACCATTATTATTATAACCTTAAATAACCAGTCTCAACTTCTTAAATAGGGTATTAGTAGCTTTACCTTTAATCTTATTAACTATTCTTAACTTAAAGATACAAACTCTATTAAACTTATTAGGGTTATACTTTTTAAATTTAAAGACTCCTCTTATAATAAAACCGTTAATCTTCTACCTGTTAGATGCTTAAAAGGGGGCTCCTAGGGTTATAATACGGCCTTCCTTTTAGAGTTGTTTTGCAAGCTTAAAGTCCGCCTTCTCTTTAGCTATTATAAAGGCCATTAATAACTTAACTCTACTCTTAATAGCGGCAACGAATTGCTCTTTAAAATTAATAAGATATTAGCAATTTTATAATCCTTTTAGGCGACCTCTACCGCGTTATAGTTGCAGTATATCTACTATAACTATATTAGAATTGCAGTCGCCTTCTAGAGCACATTAATTATAGTTCTCCTCTGGGGTATCCTCTAGGGCATCCTATAAAGGCTTAAAACTATTATCCCTATAGTAGGGCTTAATAACAGTTAAGTGGAATTAAGTAGGTCCATAGGGTATCTAAAGAGTATAAGTTTAACCCTTAATGGCGATAAGTGTATATAGGCCTAACCAGCCCCCCTTCTTATGCTATACCCGTACTTTAGATTAGAGTGGTAGATCTATTATTATTAAGATATTTAGACCGTTTCTTATTCTTAGTGCGTTATTAACCTAGCGTATAGCGTAGATACGGCGCACCTCCTTTATTGCCTTACAGATAGCCTTAGCTTATTACGTAACGGATAGAGATAGTAGAGAATTATTAGTTATTTAAGGGTAGGCGCTAAAGACTAGCAATATAGGTATAAGCCTATCTAGGCTAGCGGAATTGTTAATAGCCTTAACGGCTATCTATAAGATAAGCTCTTTACTAGCACCCTCTAGTTCTAAAGAAATAATCTTATATGCTTAGCATAATAGTATATAATATCGTTCTACTTTTCTAATACTATTATATGCCTTAATAGGGACTTCCTTAACCTTAATTTCTATTACCTTTACCTATTACCAAAACTCTATAGATGAGAAGTTCCTTCCTACGTTATAAATAACTTAATTAGGGGGTCCTAGGTAGATATTAATTTAGTATAATTAGAGAGTATCCTATATATTCCTAGCTAATATATCCTTTAGAAAGCGTGCGGCTTAGAAGAAAGTTAAGGAGTTAATAACTTAGAGTACTGGCTTGCCGCTAAGATATATAATATTAATAGTAATATAGAAGTTAAAGTTGTAGTTATCTTTAAGGGTGAACTTAAATTGGCTAGGGGGCTTCTGGTTTATTTAGCAGTAATAGCAGTACTTTATAAGATACTTAATTATCTTAACCTTAACTTTATAACCTGCTCGCTAAAGAACCCTAAGTAGTTAGTAAATAGATAGGTGGCCAAAATAATGGTGTAGTTAACGTAGCTTTAACTTAGTTAAGTGGCTCTAAGCAATGCTCCTTTCTAGCTGTTAAAGGAGTAACTAAGGGTGACCCTATTTGCATATAACGGGTACCTAATTATCTCCCTAAATAAGCATATTTTTAAGGTTATTGAGCTTAATGCCTAATTTATTTATATCTTAGATGCAGAATAGAAATGGGGTGTTTGCGGGAACAATATAGAAAGTAATATATCCTAATAGGGTTTAGACCTTAATTGTGCTAAGAGAGATTACAGTACCCTTACTAAAGTGAATTGTATATTGGCCTGCTATTAATTAGTTAATCTAAATAGAGCTATTAAGCTGCTAAAGAGCTTAAACTTAAGGTTCTCCTACTATTAATACTCCTGCGGCTCTAGTATCTGGTATAATATTATAGAAGACATTCGCCGAGTATTTATTATTAAAGGAGAACGCGGAACTTTTCTTTAGCTTATTAAAGATATCTAACTTTATAATAGAATAAAGCGTAGATTGGTTATTAAAAATAGCAACGGTTTATATACTATTTACCTTATTATACTTAGTGAAGTATTGGTTAAGAGAGTAGTCCTTAATTTCTATATTTATAAGGAGCTATTCGGCCTCATTAACCTTACCCTTAAGATCTTCTTTGCCTTTATATTAAACCAGGAAGCTTTAGAAGTAGGCTATAGTAACCTCTTAGTTTTTAACATTTTGTGCGCTTTAGCGAAACTTATTATATGCCTTTTTTTGTCTATTAAGGGGGTACCTAGTTAACTAGTAATTTGGCTTCTTATAAATATAGCACTTCTTCTAATAATCGCTCCAAAATAAACCTCTATAATTGCCTTATGGTTGACGTTAATCGTACCCTCTACCATATCCCCTACCACGGCCACTATATATTTAGTTAGTCTAGTTATAATTATATTGGTTAACTGGGTTAATCGGAGTAGGTTAGGGTTAGGTATTAAATTGCTGTACTTCTTAAGAGCGCAGAGCGGTGCCGATAGAGAATCTTAATTAAGCACATACTCCTTTATAAATATTTGCAGGATTAAAGAGAGTAAGGTTACATTCTTTAACACCTTAGTATACGCTAATAATTTAATCGCGTAGGCTAAAGTCCTCTTAATATAATTTAGATAAACTATACTAAATTATCTAAAGTCGATTAAAGAGCTTTTAGAGATAATTAAGTTAAGAGATATCTAGGTTTGTTATAATAATCCTTAGGAAGGTAGTCTCTCTCTACTCCAACATATACTACTGCTTATTCTCCTCTATTTCGAAGTGGTATCTTATCTTATATATTATTTAGTTGAAATCGTATCCTTTTTCTACTAAATAATTATAATAGAAGGTACTAGCGCGGCCCTTAAGTATAATGGAATAGGTATTATAATATTGGTTAGGTTCCAGTCTAACCTTCTAGCAACAGTTATAGAAGATACGCAGCTTTAAATTAAGGATATTATATAGTTCCCCACCAAACCTCTTCTCCTAGTCCAAATAGAGCTTTGTAAGCTCTATAAGCATTTTTAAGGTACCTCCGAGCGGTATTAGGCCACGTTAAAATTATATTAAAGATTGAGGTAGGGATTGCTTTGTAGGCTATAGTGGAGATATAGATCTTAATAGAACACGGCATAGTACCTAATCTTGCTATAATAGAGTTCAAAGGTTATTAAATCGCAAAGCAAGGGGATCTTACGCTTGCTCTTATTTAGTAGTTAAAGTTATAGGTTAAATTAGTGGATCCTAGGGAGCTGAAGATAATGGAAGCAATAGATACGGAATATAAGAACTCATACCTAGAGCAATAGAATTTGAATATGTCTCTATTAGTGTATTATTCGGATTCTATTATAAGTTGAGCTTCTTTATAGTGCGTAGTTGGTGCTTAATCTCTTATAGAGTCTATTTGTGCTCTTCTTTTACGTTAATAACTTACTCCTAAATATTGTCTCTAATAGCGCTTCCATCTGTAGGGATAAATACTCCATTCTCCTAAAGGAAGTTACGGAAATTTTATATAATAAGCTTGTTCGCAAGAGCCTATATTTCCTTTATCCATCCAATAAAGTCCTCCTTTATGCAATACTATAGTATAGTATTGTTATATTCGCTGTTTGTATAGTATACTATATAATATAATAAGAATCCGTTTAGGTCCTTTTACTCGGCATTTATAGGGTTAATATCTTTATTCTATATCTTTGGGTAGGTTAACGCTATAATAGGTTAAAGGTAGATAGGGTTTTCAGTTTTATAGAATCTCGTAGGTTTACTATCAAGAGGTAGGCAATTCAAGATATTGTTTAACGCGTTTTGGACATTAACTTAAGACCCTAGGTTTAGTAATACTTCTAACCTAAGGTACTTAACCAAATCTTTATAAACGTAGTTATTCTGCGTAATAGACGCAACTTGGTATCTCCTAGTACTTAGTAACACTTCTATTACTGGTTTTCCGCAAGTTTAAGGTAGCACAGTATCGCCGGGATCCATTCTATATAAGCGTATATAGCACCCCTACACAAAACTGTTTCTTCTGTTAATAACCTTGCTGTTCTGTGGTTGACTATATGTTTAACCACTAATCAGTATTGGTAACATAGGGTAACTCCTTCACCAGTACTACTCGAGTAGATATAGTAATGTTGTTGATAATGCTTGATTATATTGAATTTAGGAAGGGCGAAGAGCTTAAGGCTCCTCGCCACGCTAGTGCCGCGACGACACGTGACTACCGCTTGCCTCATTCCTGATAATAGTAAATCTTAGAATATAATTAGAGTTAATCTCTTAGGCAACCACTCCACCAATTGTTATTTATACTGTTATATTATTAACTTTTTATTTACCTACACACCTAGCCTATTAATAAGTCTACTATGGTACTTCCCATAAGGCTTTATTACACATTTACTACCTAGTTACAGTATTAATAAAGTTGAATAATATGCCACTAAAAGCACTAGTTATAACGCCATCTACGGCAGCTACGACCTTAGGGTTTAGAGGGGACACTAGTATAAGGGATACGGATTTGCAGCTAGTTATAGTGGGTTAGTTACAGGAAATAGTTAATTGGTTAATAGATAATAATTAAATACTTAAAGATAGAATTAATGGAATTAGAGCAGTAAAAGTTAAGCTACTGTCTATTAAACAATTCTTAGGAAAAAGGTTAAAACTTAAAGGGTTCCTTATAACATGCGGATAGTTGGGGCCCCAACTAAAATTTTGACCCAAGTTTGTAATTTAGAGCTTTATTATATAGACTTTAATTAATATATATAGAGATGAGGTTTTCTAGGGGGAGACCCCCTGGGACCCCCCTATATAGAGCTTTTGCTTAATTTAGAAGTAGTAGTAAGACTAAGGCGCCTGGTCATTGCTAGGTAAGTATATACTGTAGTGACCGAGGCGCCCTACTTGAACTAAGCTTAAAGGTTATATTGGTCACGAATCTAGTACATATTTAGACTGCAGAGCTTTAATATAGAGCCCTCTACGTAGGATCTGATATAGTAGATTGTGATTCTAATTTAAAGCTTTATATATTAAATATTTTTAATGCCTAATAAATAAATCGCTGTATGGCTAGAATTAAAGTCTACTACCCCAACTTGATTAAACACGCGTGTAAGAAGAGACATAACGGTATGCCGAGACCCCTCCCCCCAACGGGTAGAGGCGGTGCGGCTATAGTAGCATTAATTAACTATGTCGTTGCCCACCAGTTCGGATATACGATGACGCGATGGCTCGGCGACGACGTAATAGCTCGGCGCCGAGCAATAAGAGAGAGGGAGGGAGGGAGGGAGGGAGGGAGGGAGGGGAGGAGATTGGGGGTGGCTTGGCCACTGCAAGAAGGTTGTGATAGTGGTATAGTGTTAAACTTTAAAAATTGTGTCCTGGGAGCTTAATTAACGACCCCTATATAAACCGTTAACAACGTTTAATTATAGAGCTTTAAACAGGCAAATATTCTAGGAATGCCTACTATAAGTAGCTCCGAGTGCGAAATCTAGAATATTTAGTAGTGGTGGAGTACGGGATGGGGTATATATTTGTGTTCCCAAATATTGTTACGTGACGCAATCTTTGGGTGACGAAAACTAGCCGTTAATGTTGCTTGACTAATACTTACCGGAGGCTTATCCGTCCTTCCTGTCTTCTCTCTTGCCTGTTGTCTCCTCGTCCAATGCTGTCTATATCGCCACGTTAACCAATAGATCCCTTAGTGGGGACTGGGGAGGGGTATTGGAGCACCTCCAGCTCCTGTAAGGAAGAAGAAAAGAGGAGAGGAAGGTATAAAGGAGGGCGTATTTATAGATGGGAGGAGGCCTATAAGCACGGGAGATTAGGCGGCCATAATATAGCTATTAACGTTGCTTGACTAATACCTACTGGAGGCTTCTCTGTTCTACCTATTTTCTCTCTTGCCCGTCGTCTCCTTGTCCAATGCTGTCCATATCGCTATGTTAACCAATAGATCCCTTAGTGGGGACTAAGGAGTATTGGAGCACCTCTAGCTCCTATAAGGAAGAAGAAAAGAAGAGAGGAAGGTGTAAAGGAGGGAGTATTTATAGATGGGAGGAGGCCTGCGAGCATAGGAGATTAGGCGGCCATAATATAGCCATTAATATTGCTTAACTAATACCTACTAGAGGCTTATCCGTCCTTTCTATCTTCTCCCTTGCCCGTTGTCTCCTTGTCTAATGCTGTCTATATTGCTATATTAACCAATAGATCCCTTAGTGGGGACTAAGGAGTATTAGAGCACCTCTAGCTCCTATAAGGAAGAAGAAAAGAAGAGAGGAAAATATAGAGGAGGGAGTATTTATAGATAGGAGGAGGCCTACGAGTATGGGAGATTAGGTGGCTATAATATAGCTATTAACGTTGCTTAACTAACACCTACTAGAGGCTTATCTGTCCTTCCTGTCTTCTCCCTTGCCTATTGTCTCCTTGTCTAATGCTGTCTATATCACTATATCAATCAATAGATCCCTTAGTGGAGACTAAGAAGGTGTATTAGAGCACCTCCAGCTCCCTATAAAGAAGAATAGAAAAGGTATAGAAAAGGGAGTATTTATAGATAGGAGGAGGCCTGTAAAAGGAGTGGTAGTAAGGTTAAGGCGCCTTAGTTACTGCTAGGTGGTATTATCTTATTAAGAGGGTCTACTGCAGTAACCAAATGACGTTGATTTAGAAATAATATGCATTTTTAGAGATTACGTAACTTATTACATAAGTAACATTTCCGCCCTTAAAAAAAAAAGTGAAAATTTCTAAAAATTGATTAACGCTATAGATAGCAGCAATATTGATTTAGCAATACTGCCAATTCTTTCTATATACTATTATATGTATATCTAACAGCTCTAAAGGCGATAAGAAGGTAGGATGGATAGGGGGGTTAAAATTTGGACAAATTGGATTTCGTAGATTAGCTATTTAAAAGTTAGGAAACTAAGATAAATGCCATATTCTCCGCTTACTTCTAAGCCAGTATATGATTTCCTATTTAGGAAAAGTCGTTTGCGAGTAGTTGCTACTGCCTCTGTATAAAATCTTCCTGTTGTGCCTCCTTAGCCTTGCTTATAGATGACTAAAATTGTTCCTTATTAAATCTATATTTGAATATAAGCCCTGAAAGCTTCTTAACTTATAAGATTGCTATATAAGTTAGCCTAGCTGTTTTATTCTTTTCCTTAATATCTAGAACCACCTAGTTAAGTATTAGGCCCTGGCTTTCACACACTATAAGAGCAAAAGCTAGAGTAACTGGAAATTAATGCTATAAGTAAGAGCCTTTTGTACCCTCCCACTTACAAAGCACGGAAAATATAGGGATAACTTTTTTACTATCCTGCCGAGTAAATAGGGCAGGTCCGTTATACCTATCTACCGTAATTAGTAGTGACTGGGGTTAATTATTTTTAATATCCGCGTGTTCCTTCTATATAATATCTTTAACTGTACTAGTAGTACCGTTTACTAAGCCTAGTTTAACCCAGATATTCTATATTAGCATTACTTTCGCGCTAATATATAGGGCTAGATTCTCTATAGTATTGTACTAATTAGGAGTAGCTTTCTGCGCACCTATACCAGTGTTAACTGACTTAATAGCCACTACCGGCTGTAAAAGGTCGCGAAGCTGAGTAGTATTATACTTACCTATAGTAGCGCGTGTGCTATATAGCCGAATTATATTGTCGAAGCCTGTAACCTTATTAGTAGATAGGCCCTACTTACACCTAGTTAAAAGAAGCTTCCAGGTTGAATTACTTATAGAATTACTATATAGCTCCGCAAGGGCGGTCCTAAATGCAGAGCTTTTAGCGTTATTACCGCCCTGCCGCATAACTTGATCTAGGACAGCAGTTTAGTTAATCGCCTTATAGGCTCCCTTTCTATGGCTAGCGAGCTCTAACGGGCGAGCGGGTAGATTGTTATATAAGGCCGCCTAACCTATAGGGGGAAGCTGATGGAAATCGCCTACTAGTAAGATGTTTAAGCCTCCAAAATAGTCGTCGTTACGCGCAGGGTAGATCTAACGGAGGCGGCAATTAATCTAGGCCAGATATACTTACCTAATTATAGATTTCTCATTAAGGATGAGATAATGAATATCCTTAAAAGCTTGTTGTAGAGGTATAAGACTAGCAGTAGGCAATTCCTTAAAGAGGCGATTTACCGGTAGCCTTAGTAGATCGTATGTAGTCCTGCTATTAATATTAAAGGTAGCTACCCTAGTAGGGGCGGCTCAAACTAATGGTGATGGCTTGCTATTAGCCCTTGCCATAGTATAGAGCGTAGTAGAGAGAACAGTAATAAGATATAATTTGCCAGTTCCTGCCTCTCTATTAACGTTAATCCGTAGCGGGGGGGGGCTAAGGCCTAATTGGATCTGCCTGTAGTAATTAACTACGGCGTTATAAATATAACGCTGGCCTGGTTATAAGGAAGACAGAGTTGCTATTTGGGATAGGCAGCTTAACGGTAGAGGCTGTAACTATGCTTCCTGCCAATAAGTCCTATTATTAAGCTGTGGGTATGTACCACGATGTATACCCTAGTTGTAGTTATAATTAAGCTTCCTATTACCAAGCCTGTTAGGATCCTTAATTTTAACTCCGTTGGTGTTTTGGACGCGGGCATATAGGGCCTTAAAAGACTGGTATAGCTCCAAGTCGTCTGCGAAATCGCCCTTAAACTTATTAATATTATTAGCAGTTTCGCGGCCTTCCTCTAGTTTCTAATTACAGAAGTAGTTAGGTGGGTGCTGATAAGAGTTAACGTAAGCCTAATAGGAAGCCATATAATTAGGGGCCCTAAATCTATTAGTATAAGTAGCCACTTCCTTATACTCCCTCTATAGGTGATAAAGAATAAGCTTTACACGGCAGAACTTAGGATACTGCGGATAGGAAGGATCGCCTTTATATTATGGAAAGTACGATATAACTCGAGGCTTTGCTCTTGGCCGACGCTTATAAGTAGAGTAATTAAAATAGAGTAGGAAATTGAAAAAAGTAATATTCTCTACCTTATCTGGGCGGCGCTTATATTTCTTATAGTTAAATAGTCCGTATCCTCCTAGTTGGCCATCCTTGAGCTTATATGTAGCGCTTTAATTGTCCTCCTAGCGGTAGTCTAAAGTTACTACATTCCTAGAGCCCTTGTAAAGTGGAATATTAAGAAGCAGATGGTATACCTCCTACGCTAACTAATCGCGTTTGGTAATAAGCTTGTTTATAAACCTAGCTACTACCGAACTGAAGGCATAAAGGTAGTTGGCGTGCGGCTGTACTAATTAGAGTAGCTCCTGGTAGAAAGTTGACTTCTTCTCTTTCTTACTGTAATATTTGCCTATATAGTTGACTATTACTGATATGCTTGTAGCAGGTGACGTATTAATATTCGCCATCCACGCCAATATTATGGCTGCATTGTAACTATTAAGAAGCTTATCGTTACGCTGCAGATAGAACGTCTAGTGATATGGATTTTAATCCTTTAATACAGCGGCCTCATTGCGGAGAGAGCGTGGAAAGTAAAAGCGGTACTCCTTTACTCCAGTGGAGCCTTTCTTTAATCTTAAACAGTAAGATTTGGTGCAATTACGGTGCCGCTGAAATTGATTAAGGTAGGTGGTAAGAAGCTTACTAGTGTTAAGCTATTCTTTATAGCTAAGAGCAGAAGGATGTTGAAGATTGGGAGGCCTGGATCGATTAGGATTTATTGCGGATATAAAAGTAGCCTAGTACTTAGTAAAAGCCGCCCTTAATGCACTAGCTAACGGATCTAGCTCTGGGGCTGTTAAACTCCATAAAAAGCTATATATATAGCCGCTACCTTGCACCTGCCACTTATATTGGGACTAAAAGTCAGTGCTATTAAATAGACCTATAAGCACGTGCTTCCTAAATAGATCGAAGCGGCGATGTAGCCAGTAAGCAGTAATATGTGGATTATCGTTGAGATTTTGAGAAGTAATTCGGTAGCGCTAAGCCTTATTAGCAGCCTTATATTCGTTAAATAGAGGCATATAAGAGTGTAGATTATGCTAATGTAGATTAGCAGCGCTAAGTGTAAAGAATAGAGACACGCTCTTAATATTTTTAGTATAAGCCGTAAGCTTATTTCTCTTCTGCTTCCAGTAAGGTCTGGTGCCCTTAAGCTTCCGTGCATGCTGTATAATCTTATTTAGAACCTGGTTACCCCTACTGCTATTTATAAGATTACTAAGCTTGTTTAAAGATAGACCATTCTTATCTAATCGGCCGTAAAGGAAGTGGGTGGCGTTAAGGGCTTACTCTCTTATAATCCAATTGAACACGTAGTAGCGAAATAAGGGGTAGTAGCTAAACTGACTGTCCTAATACTTAAGCATATGCTTGGCGTACGCAGCCAGGGTAACTGTATGGCTTTGTGGCATGTTAAAATCTGCTTTGCCATAAGGAAATAGGGTAGGAAAGGCGCCGCGCATAATAAAACTAGCTGATTGCTTAGAGAGAGGTGTTTATTACATAGTAGGAACCTCTAGGCCCGCTTATAGGTCTTATTAGTGTTGAACCTCGCGACCTAAAAGCTCTAATTTATTAAGGTTAGGTACTAGATCAGGAACTAAAGTATCTAGTACATTATTATTAAATTTGCTGTCCAGTATATTACTACTAAGCTTGGCAGGCAGAGGATTAATAGCAGGAGGATATTACATAGGAGCAGTAGGGTGAGCTATTAGGCCACTAGAATTAGACTCTAACTTGTTAATATAAGGTAGCTGATCTAATATAGAGCCATTTTTAGGTAAACTGGTAAGCCGGGTGCTATATATTTTAACGTCGTAATAATTAGGATGATTGACCTTTAGAAAGTAGAGCCACCGTGCTATAGTAGAGCGCCTTATGGTATACCGCTTGGTAAACTACTAACTTAGGTATTCGCCACCCTCTACTGCCGTGGGCTTTACGACTAGTATATTAAGCTTAGTAGGTAGCCGTGGTAGCTGCCTTTAAGTCTTTAGTGTGTTCTGGCCAAAGCAGCAGATGTGGCTAGTATAGCGGTGTTGCTGGCCGCGTACACGCACGACTTGTAGATGAACGTATATGCGCGCAATTAGAAGCTCCTCCACTATAGTAAGTATAGGTAGGAAGCTAGGAATAGGCCCCAGATTAAGCCCGTTGCTTTTACTAAATAGGGGAGGAAGGGTTGGATTCTTAAGGGCGTCCTTAATGCAGGCTTTATATATACCTATATTGTTACCCTCTGTAGCTAGGCCTATTTAGAACCACTACTTCTTATAACAAATGCACGTCTCTATATATTTAGCCTGTAGTATACTCCTGAACTTCTTAATTCGCTCCCAGTTAACAGCCGAAACGGGTAGTGGTGTAGCCGTAGTTGGAGCTTGCTGCGAGAAAGGTAGTATTGGCGGTAGAGTAGGTATTGGTAGTAGAGTAGGTATAGGAGCTAGTTCCGGCAAGGACGTATTTAGGCTATATAGAGCGCCCCTTCTACACGGAGCTTTATCTGTGGTATATAGCGGAGGAGTAGGAGAGTAAGCTTTACCCTACCAATTAAGAATGCGGTGCTCCTATTGTATTGCCCTAATTGTCTTCCGCTATTAAGCTATTTTAGGGGTATCTTAGCTGTTCTGGCCGCGAGGTAGGAAGGCGTTCTCGGTATCATTTTTAGGTAGAGCAGTTTGCTGGCGCCTTATAGGATAATTCTTAGTAGTAGAACCTAACTCTATAAGAGCTCTCCGCTTATTTAAATTATATTTAGAGATCTAGAAAAGTAAGCAGGAGTAGAAGTAATATATAGGGAAGACGCGCCTTTGACCGATATAACTGGCACAGCTTTAAAAGCTTCTTTAAAGGGCCGTCTTTAACAAAGTTAAGGCAGGGCTTATAGATATGGCACTTGCTATACTTAATTACAGTAGGATCTGCCATCTTTACAATATATAGTGATGTTAATAGAGATATTAATAAAAGGGAAGGTGCAATACTAAGATATTTTAATGTTTGTAATATTTTGATGTTCGTCACGTGGATTCTGCCATAACTTACCACGCGCGGTTTTGATTCCAACTAATTAGAAGCTGGCTTGGCGGGGGTTTGAAATCTAGGACCCGAAAGTAATAGACCACTTGTAAACTTGGGTCAATAAATACACTTTAAGGTTATATAAGAAGGAGCATAATATAGACACCACACATGCAACCTTACTAAAAGGTAGCGCTATACTTCAAAACTTACGCATACCCATCTTACCATCAAAAACAATTGATTTTCCGACTTTTAAGACCCAATTCCTCCTACCTAGCGAGCTAGAGGTGGATTTATTTGTCGTTTTACCCCCTTTCCCCCAACAGAAAATTCTTCTTAGGGGTGGTCCTAGCTTATAAGCGAGGCACGGATAGGAATACCAAAACTACTACTACTACTACCACTAATACCAAAACGATACTAGTCTTTTTTTAGCTAGTTTTTCTACTACCTTTTAGCCTAGTCTCCCTAAAAATCTTCTAGTAGGATTAGTAAGGAGAAAGGGCGTAAAAGGATAGTAAAAACTAGCAAGGCTTTTTACCTAGTTTTTTACCTCTGGGACTAGGAGATAAGAGACCTAAGGAGGTTATTATCTACTGTAAAAACTAGGAAACCCCCCTATAAGCTTCTATAAGCTTTAGAATGGCAAAGACTTATAAGTCTAAAAAAAAAAAGCTG
>Ga0307507_10003874_pt1 | contig 27835 bp, 12 predicted proteins | sample 7_EM_MG_FD_207223 | JGI IMG/M metagenome (GOLD analysis project Ga0307507, IMG submission 207223) | Populus trichocarpa ectomycorrhiza microbial communities from riparian zone in the Pacific Northwest, United States - 7_EM | ecosystem: Host-associated > Plants > Roots > Unclassified | place...
GCATGTTAAGAAATATATAGTTACCTTTTAAAGTTGCTAAGTAGGTTAATTGCGTGTTAAGAAATATATAGTTAGCTTTTAAAGTTGTTAAGTTAGTTAATTGCATGTTAAGTTAGTTAAATTGCGTATTAAGTTGGTTAGTTGCATATTAAGTTAGTTAAATTGCGTATTAAGTTAGTTAATTGCATGTTAAGTTAGTTAAATTGCGTATTAAGTTGGTTAGTTGCATATTAAGTTAGTTAAATTGCGTATTAAGTTAGTTAATTGCATGTTAAGTTAGTTAAATTGCGTGTTAAGTTAGTTAATTGCGTGTTAAGTTAGTTAAATTGCGTGTTAAGTTAGTTAATTGCATATTAAGTTAGTCGAATTGCGTGTTAAGTTAGTTAATTGCGTGTTAAGTTAGTCAAATTGCGTATTAAGTTGGTTAATTGCATGTTAAGTTGGTTAAATTACGTATTAAGTTAGTTAATTGCGTGTTAAGTTAGTTAATTGCGTATCAAGTTGGTCAAATTGCATATTAATTACGCGAAACGCGAAAATCAAAGTCTACTTAAATCTTATCCTGCGAATATTTTCCTAATAAAGGAACTTATATTATGTTATTATATAGAAGTTAGGACGCAGTAAAAGCAGCTAGGCTAGTATAGAACCTATAATATATAATACAGTAATAAGGCTATATAAGACTGTATAAGACTATATAAGATTATATAAAATTATATAAAATTATTTTATAATAGTTAAATGTGTTATAAGCTAGCATACTATAGGCTAAAAAAATAATAAAAATTAATTTACGCAATTAGTATACAACTTTAAAATAATATATTACATTACGTTAATTACATGTTAAAGAATGTGTAGTTGACTTTAAAAGTTATCAAGTTAGTTAACTACGTGTTATTTAACTTTTAAATATGTTAAGTTGGTCAATGGTATATTAATTACGCAAAACTCGCTTAATAAACTCTACTTAAATTTTAGCCTATAAATATTTTCCTAATAAATAAGCTCTGTGTAATCTATAAGGACTATAAGGGACGTCTTATATACCTTATATATCTTACGTACCTTATATATCTTACGTACCTTATATATCTTATATACCTTATATATCTTACGTACCTTATATATCTTATGTACCTTATATATTTTATATACCTTATATATCTTACATACCTTATATATCTTACGTACCTTATATATCTTACGTACCTTATATATCTTACATACCTTATATATCTTATGTACCTTATATATCTTATGTACCTTATATATAAAGGACTATAGTCCCTACCTAAATAGTTCCTTTCTTTATAGTAAATCTCAGAATATAATTAGAGTTAATTTATTAGGCAACTACTCCCTACCAGTTGTTATCTTATACTATTATATTATTGACTTTGTTTAAATATCTATATACCTAGCCTATTAACGAACCCACTATAGTTCCTGCTATAAGGTTCCGTTACACTTAAGACCTAAAAATACCTAAGTAATAAAAATGATATATTCTAAAAGCCTATATTCTATTATATAATTAATTAACTTTTAGGAATAATATAAAATACTAGTATTAAGTTATTTTAATATCCGCAACCTCCGCAACGCGGATTTCGTCCGAAATACTAAAAAACTTTGGAAATGTGGCTTAGACGTAATTCTGGTGGTTTCGTACAAATGTAGTTAGTCAGCTTGTGGACTGATTGAAAATCCGCACCAACAGAATTACGTCTAAGCTTACTGAGGTAATGAGCTTGCTAAGGTAAAACGTAAATCATAAGCGAGCGCTCTACCTAAGCGAGCGCCCCACCTTAAAACTCACCAAAAATTAGGGGTCGTTCGGTTGCAATCTGACGCTTTTGAATCTGAACTGAAAGTCCGGCAGAAAGAACGCGTTCCTCCCCGATTTGACACGCGTCTGTGGCTCTACGGGTTGCACGGACGTGTGCAATCTGAAGCCTTCAGATTGATCTGGAGTTCAACTGAGGAGCTTCGAGCTCCTTATTTAAACTGACGCCAAGACCTCAGTTCAGATTCTATATATGGTAAAGTGCGCCTAGTTTTAGCGTGTTTTTTGGGCGGTCAGAGGAACATCAAAAATTTGTAGCTGAAGTTAAGTTGAACTGAAGTTCAACCGAACGTTCGCCTTAGAATCAGATTGGAGCTCTAGATCAACTCTATTCTGAACTGAATCTAAGGCCTCCAGATTGCAACCGAACGTTCCCTTAGAAAAATCACACTTTAATATCTTGACAGCCACTTAATAATAAATTCTAATAATTTACGTTTAGGCTTTTATATATACTCTATAGATTCTATTAAGGTTATATAGTAAATAGTTTAGTAGTTTTTAAAATATAGCAATTTGGCCTAAGCCTAGCTACTAAATTTTAATATCTTAAAAACTACTAAACTATTTACTATATAACCTTAATAAAAGCTATAGAGTATATATAAAAGCCTAAATATAAATTATTAGAATTTATTATTAAGTGGTTATCAAGATATTAAAGTGTGATTTTTCTAATTTTTGGTGAGTTTTAAGGTGGGGCACTCGCTTAGGTGGAGCGCTCGCTTATAGTTTACATTAGAGTAAAATATATAAAGTACCTTAGGTTTATTATTAGTATAAAAGGAATTAAAGTTAACCCAAAGAAGGTTAAGGTAATCTATAATTAAAAAAACCCTTAAACTATAAAAGGGATCTAATTCTTTCTTAGCTTTTATAATTTCTATTATTAGTTTATCTATAACTATGGGGTTATAGCTAAGCCTCTTATATAACTAACTAGAAATAATATATCTTTTATCTTTAATAATAACTATATAGAAGCCTTTAAGGAGTTAAAGGACCGACTTATCTCCTCCCTTGTTACGGGACGGGGTCAATAGTAGCTGAATGTATATATTCAAGGAGTCTACAAGACGTTGCGTGATTAATCGTAAGGGTTGAGGGCGTAAGGAGGTGATATACCCACGCGTAGCTGATATAAGCTGTACGCGAGGTATATACAAGAGCACGGGGCTCTCCTATAGAGGCCCCTGCGGTTGGGTTCCATAATACTACCCCCCCTCCTATTAAGGCGGAGCTCCAGTAACGCTGTGGTTACTATATATATATAGGGGGAACGCTTAGGGTATAGAGAAGAAGAAGAAATATTGTTATAGGTGTAATGGGCTTATATAAATGCTTCTGGCTTAGGACTTAGGGATTATTAGTAAGGTATAAGGGGGGTCGCTAAGGCGCTAGTAGTAGGCAAGCTAATAGCGATTTTCTGTCCTAGGGATAGAAAATCCTAATTAGCTGGTTTCTCCTTAGCGTCTAGAATCTAACTAATTAGACAACTTTAACTGCTGGTTAAAGTTCCTAGACATCTTAAAGTTTTCTAGTTACGTAATCGCACTTTATAGTAGTCTACGGCAATCTAACAGCAATTTGCCCTTATATGGTAATGTATAACAGTTTAACTCTATAAGGGCTCCTATAGAGGATTAGGTATAAAATCTCTCCTTAGGCCTAGTTTCTATAGGTTTGCATAGTAGAAATTACTAATTAGGTCCTTTGCATTCTTAAAGTCTTTCTATAGTTGCCATTCTAGCTAATCGATGTTAAATCCTATATAGGTGGCTTTATAGTAAAGCCGCCGTCCTCTGCCTTTACTAAAGTATTTAAAGTTAATAATTTGTTTAACGATCCACTCCTATGGTTCTTGTCTTATTCTTGTCTTAGATTAGTACTAAGGGGGTTTAGACTGTATTTATCCTAGTAGAGAGTTAGGCTGGTAAAGGTGTAGTAGCTATAGGTAAAATATAGGCCATACTCTATAGGTAGCTAAGGCGGGTAGAAGCTCTAGTTTATATACGGCTCCTCTATTAATAACTTATTTAATCTAGTAGAGGCTAAGGTTCTTATAATTAAGTGACTTTATAAGCCTCTATATGGAGATATTGTGTGCATCTAACTATACCTAGTCGCCAATACGTATTTTGGGTAGTGGTGTTCTATAACAGTTAACGAAGTAAGCTTATTTTGCTTAGGCCTAGGCCATCTCTCCTTTATAGTAGTTAAGTAGATCTTTTATATAGTCTGTATGTTAATTGGCAAGTAGTATTTTAAGGCGTTTTCTATATAGTAGTTTCTTATTAATAGGCTCTGGTAGCTCTATACTGGATTATAGGTAATAACCTTTATTCGCGAAGAATAGAGTAAGTCCTGTAATGGCTAAGATATAGTTATTTACTGCAAATTTACTTAGCGGAAGGTGGTCTACCTAGTTGTCCTAACTATAGATAACTACCTGTTATAAATACGCCTTTATGCTAGCATTAGCGTTTTCCAGTTATCTAGTAGTTTTATAATAAAAGGATATAGACATTTTAACGGAGATACTAAGGTATTAGTAGATCCGCCTCTATACGTTAGAGTTAAATTATGTGCCTTAGTTAGACATAATGGAGTTGGGTAACTTATGTAGTTAGTAGACTTCGTGGAGGAAGGCGTTTGTAATGTTACTTATAGCTACGCCTTTAGTTGGAATATAGTAGCGTTCTTTTATAAGTCGGCATATTATTATAAGGATGTTCTTATAGGTTTAGCGATGTCGTTTACAAGGTAGTAGGTTAACAATAAAATCTATGGTAATATCTGCCTATTAGCGTATAGGTATTAGTAGAGGGTATAGTAGTCCTTAGTACTTTATATAAAATACTTTAGCATGCTTATAGCTGTAGCAGGCGCTTATAAAGCGTTTAACTAAGTCTATTATTTTAGGCAAGAAGTAGTATTGGCTAATGAGCTTATAGGTTCCTCCCTTGCCTAGGTAGCCGCTTAACTAAAGGTTATAGGCTATTTAGATTAGTTGCTATTATAGGTCTTCTAAGTTGGGGATAAATAGACAGTCTCTATAATAGAGCCTATTCTCTTTTACTTTTAAAGCTATTATATTAATCTGGCCTAAGCTTTAGAGGTTAGTAGGCAGCGTATAGATGCCAGTAATCTTTACGGTAATTAGTTAATGCAGTAATAGGTTAATAGAGGTGTTATATGCTGTGGTAATAAGCTTGTTAATTTTAGGGGGTAATTTTAGTTCTGTGGTATAAAGTTGAGGGGTAGTTAGTTTTGTCTTGGGTAATATGCCTAGGGCTAAGTTTTATACTTTTAGGATCGTCTATTGTTGGAATTAATTATAAGGGTTATTTTCTAACTAAGGAAGGTCTTGTAAACGGCGTATTAGGCTATTAGGCTTAGTACCTTATACTCCTAGTTTATATATAATTTTAAAGTTAAAACTAGAGAAAAATTTATTCTAGCGTGCTTAGCATTAATTTAGTTGCTTTATAGTTATAAAGTACTTAAGGTTATAATAATCCGTAAGGACTTTAGTTGGCTAGTTAGGTTCTACTAAGGAGAGTTTTAGTTAGAATTCTTTAAACGCTTATATAATTGCAAGAAGTTCTTTATTATAGATCTTATAGTTATACTCTTAGAGTATAAGCTTGGACGAGTAGAATGTAATTAGGTAGAGGAGGCTGTTGTTACCTATCTAGGAAAGGACGCCTATGTTAATATAGTCTAAGGAGTTAGTTTTAAGGTAGAGTTACCATCCTAGTATAAAGTGAGCTAGGATAGGTGCTTTAGTAAAAGCATCTTTAAGGTTTTAAAACGCCTTTTTATATTTAGGCGTCCAGGTAAAACATAGGTATATTTTTCTTCCTTTTATAGGAAGACCCTTTATTTATATTATTGCTATAAGTGGTGCTATAACGCCTAAGAAATTGTGTATAAATTTCTAATAGAAGCTAGTAAGACTAAGGAAGGCTTATACATCCTTAATACAGTTAGGAGTTTGCTATTTAGTAATTGTTTATACCTTCTTAGGGTTTATACAGACACCCTTAGTAGTAATAATTAGTCTAAAGTATTTTACTTCTATAACTAAGAATTTGTACTTCTTTAAATTAATATAAAGTCCTATATCTCTAAGGCGCTATAGGACCTTCTAAACGTGCTTAGTATACTTAAAAGGATTATTACTGTAAATAAGTATATTGTTAAGGTACGTAGAGCAGAAGTCGTTAAGGTAGTCCTATAAGGTGTTATTAATATAGCTTTAGAAGCTGCCTGGGCTATTATATACGCCGAAGGGTATAATGGTATATTTAAATTGGCTAAAGCGCGATACAAATGCGGTTTTCTATTTGTTACCTTCCTATATTTAAAGGCAGTTAAAGGCGGTGATAATATTAAGCTTAGTATAGATTTTAGCTTAGCTAAGCCGTTTAAGAGTCTTACGTATAAGTGGTATAGGGTATTGGTTTTTAATTGTGATAGCGTTAAGTCCTCTATAGTTAACACAGAATTAGATACCTCCTTCTAGCTTCTTAGTAAGGAGAGTAGGGGCGGCTGCTAGGGATATGCTAGGGCGGATAAACCCTTTATTAAGGTGCTTATTAATATACTTTTTAACAACTAAAAGTTTGTCTTTTAATATTAGGTAGGGTCTCTTATAGGGTAGCGTTTTTCCTTATTTAATATTAATAGTATAGCTATTAGGTTAATATAGGGAGAGTATATTTACGCTCTTTTATAAGCACATATTAATAAAGTTATGGTACCTTTTAGGGAGGAGATTACAGAGTTCCTTGTTGGTAAATCCTTTTTTAAGCTTTATAAACTTCTTAAAGTCTAAAGGTAAAAGTCTATAGAGTTCTATAGGGGCATTATTTTCTAGGAGGTCGGCTATATCTATCCTATTACTATAGAGGACGTAGTCCTATTCTTTATTAAGCTTATATAGTTATAATTAGGAGGCTGCGGCAACGGTCTAGCCTTTCTTATATACTATGCGGTAGAAGGCCGCGGCACTTATATAGTGGCAGTTAGTTATAGGTGGGGTAATAAGGGGTTCCTTGGGTTAATATTCTAGGGAGTAGGTAGAGGCGGCTAGGCTATGCCCTAGGTAAGTCTCTCTGCAGTATTTAGAGTTAAAGGTTACTTTTTTCTTTTTCTAGTTAATGGCGGGGTTGTATTATTTAAGCTAGTTTATTCTAAGGATAATAGGGTAGTTGGCAAGTAGTATAATATAGGCCTAGAGTTTTTCCTAGTGCCCATTTATATCTAGGTGGAGTTATACTATATAGGTAATCTTCTATGCGGTGTAACTACTATTAGCGAGTTATAGGGCGTAGGCTTTAGTAAGGGGTAAGGTAGGTAGGTTATAAATACGCATAAATTGGGTATCTATAAATTTATTAATAGCTCCGCAATTAATTATGGAACGGCTTTTATATTATTTTTTAGTAGTAATTTCTATTATAGGTAAAACTATCTGTTTCCGTCTATTTATCTTTACTAAGTTATTTACTAAGTAGGCCAATATATAGATCCCTTTATTATTAAGGCGTCCCAACCTATAACTTAGGGCTAGGACTTAGCGTTTTCTATTTCCATATCTAACTTTACCGCCATTGCTGCGTCTTTATCTTATATGGTAGTGGTATATAGCGCTATATTTAGTGTTTAAGGTATAGGGTTAGGTATTAGATGGCGGCTGTTAAACCTGGCTATTAGGCAGTTTAGGCTATAGCTATAGCAGCCTTCTTAATGGTATTTATAGTAATGCTATAGCTTCTAGAGTAGTTCGCGCTTTCTATTTAGTAGCTTCTACAGGAATGTTAGTATAGAGAGGTTAATATTAGGACTAGTGGTGTTGCTTAGGGTAGTAGGCGTTAGTGGTTTAGTAGGTCTAGAGGGCTTCTATAGGGAGGTCTTTAGGTGGAAATTTATAGTAGCGATCTAGTTTAGCTATTATTTAATCTTCTATAGGGCTCCTACCATATTATGAACGTTGTTGTAATTGTGGCTGGCGGCTATATAACTAAGGCGATAAGTAACTTTTTTAAGAAGATCTTCCTAGTCTTTAGCATTGTCTTAGGTAAGGACTCTAGTATATTTCTAGAATTTAATATAGAATTTGTTAAATAATTTAATGGAGCTTATCTTTAGGGTATGTAGTTTAGCTTAACTAGTTGCTACTAAGTTATGGTCGCGGTATATTTAGTTAAGGTTATTAAGGACTTCCTAGTGGGACTACTACCTCTAGGTACTGCTAGTCTCCTATTAAGTGAAGAGTCTATTAAATAGGATGCCCTTTATTTGTCTAATAATGTAGCTAATCTTAGTATCTTCTATAGGGAAAAGGTAGGCGCTCTAGGTTAGTTTCTTATGGATTTATATCTTCTAGTAGCTGTATTCCTTGCGGTCACCCTAGAAGATTAGGGGATTAGGGTAGTATATATTAGACCCTATAGTAGCAGTCTAGGTTTAATTATTATGGCTTTTATTATTACTGCTGTAGTAGGGATTCCTGTTAGGTAAAGCTGCTTAGCGCTAACCCTCTATTAATTGTTAAGTAGGTAAGGTTACTGGGGGTGTAGAGACTTGGGTAGCGTTGTATATAGTAAAGAGGTGTCCAGTATTATTATAAATGTGCTTATTAAGCTAAGATTATAGGTATTTAATTATACCCTCTTTTTTGGTAACTATAGCAATAAGTATAATCTTGGCCTTCTTTAGTCATTAGACATCGCGTTTAAATACGTAGAGGTTATCTTTAATCTCTTAACGCGTATTATTAGCAAGCGCTTCGCGAGCTTATAGGTCTTGGATAATATCGCAATCTTAGGCAGCACGCATTTTAGCTTGTATAAGCTTTAGGTTATAGTTCTATAGAAGGTAGTAGTATTTATTAGGTTCTTGTGCTACTATTTTTATAAACATCTTAGCGTCTTATATCTTAATCTTAATAGGTAGTAGTCCTTTGGCTTGTTTATCTATAGTTATATAGTTAATAAAGGATAAGACATTGTTAATGTCCACCTTATTAAGGTTGTTATAGTCTTTTAAGCTACTAGGCTTCCCCTTGGGGGTTAAGGCTAGGGCTAATAAATTAAATCCTCCTAGGATTAATTAGCGTTGTGGGTTTAGTATAGGCATTAGATTATTCTTTAAGTTTAATATAGTGGCTAGTAAGGAATTTTGTCTTACTATTATTAATTCTTTAGAAGTATAAAGTAAGGTAACTTATAGATACGCTACTTCTAGCAGCGCCTACAGTATTATAGAGATATGGAATTGGTTGTAGGCTAGGCGTTAGTAATAAAAAAGGCGTAATATAATGTCACGGGATGGGGTTAATGGCAGCTAAATATATGTATTTAAGGAGTCTACAAGACATTACGCGATTAATCGTAAGGGTTGAGGGCGTAAGGAGGTGATATACTCACGTGTAGCTAATATAAGCTGTACGTAAGGTATATATAAGAGCATAGGGCTCTCCTATGGAGGCCCCTGCGGTTAGGTTCCGTGACATCCTAATCCTTTATTACTATAATCTAGACTTTAAGTTAATACTAGAAATGGATATCTCTAATAAAGTAGTAGCGGGAGTCCTTTTATAGCTATACTTAGATGGCAAATAGTACCCTATTATATTCTTTTTAAAAATAATAGCCCTAGCTAAGTATAACTATAAGGCACACGATAAGGAAATGCTGGCTATTATATAATTATTATTCTAATAGTGTGCAGAGCTTAAAAGTATAGATTTTTAGATTAAAATCTATACTAATTATAAAGCCCTTAAGTATTTTATAACAATAAAGTAGCTTACTAGTTAATAGGCCTAGTAGGCTAAAATACTCTCCTAATTCTTTTTTATAATTATATACCGCCCTAGTAAATAAAATTTTAAGTCTAATACCTTAACCTAAAGAGAATAGAATATAGAAACATAAAATAAACTAAAGGCTTAGCACTAGATATATGCCCTCCTTCGTCCTAAACAGCTTAACCTATATATTTTTAAAGAATTAAGCCCTAAATAAAATAAGCTAGCACTAATAAAAGGAGAGATTCTAAATAAACTAATTAATTGTATCTTAACTGCGAATTATATAGCTAAATCCCTAAAAGCCCTCCGCGACTAAACTATAAAAGGTAACCCTAATTTAGAAATAGAAGACGGACTACTTTTATACTAAGAATAGCTTATAGTTTTAGATGTTAATAACCTATAAATAGAGCTAATCTATAAAGCCTACTATTAAGTCTCTATGGCGTACTCTAGTTAAGACAAAACCTACTAACTACTAGCGCCTTACTACTATTAGTGAGGACTGCTATTTAATATAGAACGATTTATTAAAAATTATTATACCTATAAACGTATAAATACCCCTAGGGATTAAACTCCTAGCTAGCTATAACTACTACTAGTTTCTAAACGCCCTTGATAATATATTATAATAGACTTTAAATTATTTCTAAAGAATAAATATGGCTATAATATGGCCTTTATAGTAGTTAACCGACTAAGTAAGTAAGTAATTTCCCTCCCTTACTTTAAGACTACAACTATAAAGGATATAGCCTATATATATATTATTAATATCTACTAGATCTATAGCGCCCCTAAGTTAATTATCTCTAACTATAAACCTTAATTTATATAAGACTTTTAGAATAAATTCTACCGCATTCTTAGAATCTAGATTAAGCTCTCTACTATATTTTACCCTTAGATTAATAGCTAAACCAAGATTATAAACTAGTACCTTAACTAGCAACTTCGCCCCTTTATTAACTACTACTAAAATAACTAGTTAGAACTACTGCCTATAATAAACTACGTACAGCTTATACTCCCTTATAATAGTATAAAAATGTTACTATTTAAGTTACTCTATAGATATAAACTATAAATATCCTTTAATTAGGATAGACCTATAGGACCTATAACAGCCTATAAACGCCTCAGCTATAAAGAGGCCTAGGTATTTATTAAGAGACTATATAGAGCCTAGGAGACCGCCTAAGCATTTATAAAAAGGGTATAAGAAAAGAAGGAGGCTAATATAAATTAATATTATTATAAGGTAGACTTCTATATAGGAGATAAGGTATAGGTGTTAATAAAGAACTAAAAGACCTAGAGGCTAAGCTATAAGCTAAAATACTAAATAGCTAGCCCCTATAAGATCCTTAAGAAGGTAGGGTACTCTTTTAAGGTTAAGCTACCAAAGTTAATAAAGATTTACCCTATTTTCTTACTAGACTAATTATAAAAGGCTATAGACAACCTATTATCTAAATAGTATAATAGCTCCCTACCACTAATTTAGATTATAGAGGATAAGAAATAGAAAGTTAAAAAGATTTTAGTAGTTAAGAAGGACCGTAGTACCTTAAAATACTATATAAGCTAGGTAGGTTATAACAAGGATCTAGAATAGTACCCTACATTTAATTTTAAGTACTCTCCCTATAAGCTATAAGATTTCCACCTAGCCTACCTAAACTTCCCTAGACTACTACATAAACTAAATAACTAGATTAAATACTGGAAAGAAGGGTTAGATAACTATAATAATTTAAATAACAACAAAGAACTTGGACAAAGCCTAAGGGCAGGCTTTTTGAAAAGGGAGGGGTAATGTGACGGAGCTGGAGCGCGTTACCTGCTACATTGCCATTTCTAGGGCAATTTGCCGCTTTCTGGGCAATCTGCCAAATTCTGCCATATTCTGCTAGTACCACTCGTAGAGCTAACTAATCAGGATTTCCCATCCCCAGGATAGAGAATCGCCATTGGCTCGCTTACTACTAGCGCCTTGGCGACACCTTTGTATCTCATCAGTCTCCGACAATCTTCTCCTTCTTCTTCTCCTTAGCTTAGTATTCTTGTATGGTAGCAATCTACAAGCTTCGGTTCAGAAGCAGTTGTACGAGCCCGTCACAAGTCTAGGTAGGTAGTTAAGAAGTTATTTTAAAAGGTACTTGTAGGAAGGATAAAGGATTTAATAAGGGGTATAATTAATTAAATAGATCAATTAAATTAATCAGTTGAAATAGGGGCAATACGCCAAGCAACCCGGACTTATAACTGTCGATTGGTAGTCCATACACTATAAGAAAAGAATAAGGACTCTATCTATTGAATGTGGTTCTAAGACCTCTATATATATATATATATATATATATAAGAAAGGTGTAGGAAATAGGAAAGACAAGGGGGATAGGGGGTGGCAATAGAAACAAGGGGTAGGTGACCGAGTCAATGACTGAGTCAATGGGTAGGTAGCTGAGTCGGGGTAGTAAGACACCTGATTCAGGTCGACAGGTTGTTAACTACACATTTGAGGGAGTGGTTCTACTAATGATCCAATGGGATGAGGGGCGAGATGAGAGCAATCCCGTTACTTGGATATCCTGAAGACCCAAACACACCGCCTTATGTCCGGGAATCGTCCAGATCGATACTCCTGGGCTAGGGCGCTGGGTGGCCCAGATCGATAGTGGCGAGCGCACGGAACGCTTGGGTATTTTGGAGAATCCGACGACTCTTTTATTTTATTTTTTTTAGAATAATTGCGGTCAACGCAAACCCACCGCACCGTTCGGGCCCGTAAGGTACTAGGATTGATTCCGAGGGTCCGTCATAGCCCGTGCGGACAGGACGGCAAGCTCAAATAATCACAGTACTAAGGAAAACAGAAGCAATAAGGGAACCGGAAGTGATGCGAACAAGACAATCCGATATTGGCGTACTGGAAATTTCGAAACTGAGAAGAAAGATGAACCAGACTCGTTCGAGACTTGGGATATGCGGGCTGTAACTATTATTTGATGCTATTTGCATTGCTTCTTGCCGCATTGCCGAGACTCGCAATTGGTTGAAGTGGGCACATCTGATATCTCTTTTATTTACATTTAGGGAGACTCGCCAAGAGATATGGGTTTGATGACAGTCTAGACATATGATGACTTAAATTGGCTTGGGCTCTTTCGGTTTCAGCATTCCGAGTAACAGCCGCTAATCCTGGCTATCCCACGACGTAATCGTATATCAACTCACTATTTGCCTCCCTCATCTCCTCATTCATCTCACCATTCCTCAACCTAGGAACCTCGTTCTTCAATTCCTCCTCTCCGTATGCTTCTTAGAGGTTTTACGGGGGACACGTCATCATGGCACACTACGCAATAATGAGCCAACCAGCTGTCCTCGAGTGTCGAGAGTGATTCATCCCATCAGCCAGAATTTAGAACCTGTGAATGGCTCTACGGGAACCGAAAACTCTTTTGCTTTGGCTAAGAAGTTGCTTCAACACCCTGGTGCTCAAGGTTGAGGTTGATGCGAGGTTACGATAGGATTTCTCTAATAAATAGGTGGACGATCTAGAGCCAACGGTGGCTTCTATCATTCCAAGTAGATATTCCCGCGCATTCTCTGTAAGTTCTCAAGGAAGCCACCGCCCTTCTCCCGCGTCTGTTTCTGAGCCATTCCATTCCGTGCACCGCGCTGTCTCTGGCTGACAGCGGAATCCAGCGCCTTCTGCCGGTCTTCTGCAAGCCTGACAAGGCTCTCGACAAACTTGATTCTTGCCTTTTCTTCAGCCGTGCCTTTCCAGACCTGTGCTAGATCCCTTAAAGCTTGTATCCGGCTCATGGCGGCTTTATTTCCAGATTCTTCTTCATCACTGCCGGCTATGAGATCTACTATTTCGTTGCGGAGGTTTTCTGCAAACTCCCGGCCCTTCTCTTCGCGACTGTAGCTGTCCGAGCCAGGCTCAGGGGCAGATACCGAGATTAGCGAGGAAGCTAAGGAGACCTCGGATGGAGGAAGAGTCCATTGCATAGCTTCACCAAAGACTTTGATGACACTTTCTAGGCGAGATCTGACAAGGGCTAAAGTACGCAGATGTGAAATATATGGAGGCGAATCTGCTACTGGTACTGTAGCACTAGGCACTGAAGGCTCATTTGTGATATCTTTCGTGGCGGTTTCGTCCACGAAGCTCGCGGTAGTGTCACTAGACTCTTTTGATTCTAGATTCACCCCTCCAGGCAGAAATTTCACGATGTCTTGGTGTAAGCCATCCGTAAGGGCTTCTGAAAGCCCAATTGTCTCTCCTCGCAGCACCTCAACCTCATAGGCTAGTCGTCCGCCGCCTCGTAGAATGTCGTCAGTCAATTGGGTCAGGGTCGTCGAGAGGCGTGCAGTGTGGGCATTGAGCTGTGAGAGAAGGGTTTGTGTCTGCGAAGAGAGTTCCGCTAATGAGACGGCAGTGGCTTGCTTGGACGTTCGAGAGGAAGCCGAGTGTAAGGCGAGAGAAGGTAGCGTGGCATTGAGGTAATCGACAGGGTCGAAGGTAGGCTGGAGAAAGGGGCGAAGGGCTGGCTCAGAGACGTGAGCGGACCTAGCGGTATCTTCGCTAGAGGCAGCGGATACAGTCATACTGAACAGACTTGGAGGGGGTGATGAGCAAGTTGCCGCGATGATGGTGCGAAAAGCTAGGGCGTTTACCGAGATGTCGGGGGCATCCCCTCGAACCCACCATTAGGGCACCGGGAGACACCCTGGCTCACCAGATGTAGCGCACCAGCCAGCGCACTTAGATGTTTATCCGTCCAAAAGATTCGCTTCTTCTGTTCTTCCACGCTGTGAGTCGGTGTCAATAGGGTGTCAATTGACCTTTCCGCTGTCTTGCGGGGTGTGGCTCAGGGCCTGCATAGCGGGGACAGGCCAAAGCTATTGTATCGCTAAAAGAACGGGCTTCCTTGGCTAGAGTAGTGTGAAGCTTACTGTCACTCTCTTGCTGCCTAGAGGCAACAGATTGAACAGAAATGCCTTACAAGTAGCCGCCGCCTGTCTTGCTGTGGGATTGGTGTAGATTATTCGCGTGTTGAGTCGTCTCTGAGTGAATTTCTACTTCCCGCTCTTCTTCACTTTCCTGTCTTCCTTCGTCTCACTCAACGACGCTCCCGCTTTTCTGCCTGCCTACTTAAACCTTCGCGGCGTGCATCCCCCAAAACTCACTCAATCCTTCGCTCATTGACACCGTGTTTTCTCTTGCTTCCAGTCTGCAGTCAGTTACTTTTAGCTCTTCCGCCTGGATTGCCTCGTTTGCGGAGCCTTGTCACTTGTGTCTGGCTCTGCCGTCCACGTCCATAGCAAACGGCTCACCCTCCACCTGCTCTGGAATATCCTCAGCCTGGAGCTTTTCTCTCAGTTCCCCACTTCGGACGGCGGTTTCTTCCAGACCTGTCCCTCAGCAGACATCCCGCCAAGCTAGGCAGTCTCATCTTTGAAGTTCCTGCCAAGCCCTAAAACGCCCCAGTTTAACCTTGCCTAAACGTAAATTGGATAGTTGGAAGCTTTCTTCTAAACTCCACCTCGCTGAAAGTATGCCTAGGAAGGCCTTTATCGCCGACCTCCAGAAGGCTGTGGGTGGTGTTGTCATTGCTGGAATATCTGACGTTCAACCCGGGAATGATGATGGAGAGTTCACATTTCTTGTTAAGAGCGCAACAAATGGTGGAACGCTAGAGCTTTCGGCTCTGATACCCGGTAAGTGCTCACTCTATAAAGAGCCATGTGAAATGGCGACTTCACAATAGTGTAGTTCGTACGCTTTTGTCACTTTATTCATCCAGCACCTCTCAGAGCGGGCTTCCCGCCAAGGCACTCCCTTGTGTGCTTATGCTAACGGGGGGATTTACAGATGTGTCGGAATACCCCTCAAGCCATACTTGCATGTTCTTCGCCCCAGATAATGCCCCGAATAAGATCGCACAAGCCTTATCAGATCTTTCGGATTCCGCTCCCGGCAAGAATATCATTCAGTTACTAGAGCTCGTTGCCAAGTCCTTGGAATCGACCGACCGTGATGGTGACACCCAAATGCTTGACTCGGGAGATGACTTCCAATCAAATGATGAGGATGAGGATGAGGATGAAGATGACTACTCAGCGGATGAATACTTTCCTGATGATGACGTTGTCCCTCAGTCAACATTTGGCAAATCAGAGACTTCCAACGTGCAGTCACATGCTCAGCCAACCTCAGTCTTTCGAAACCGTATTCGAATGGATCTCATGACCGCTAAAGGAAATGGATTTAAGATTGGTCATCTTGGCTCTCTCATGGACGGTCTTGGTTGCTACGTTAGCATTTCTTGCCGCATATCAAAGCTAGGTATCTCAGAGGAGGCTATGCAAGCGTGGCAGATAGATCCGTCGGAATATCTGATTTTGATTATCCACTACCCAAATGGATACAAGTCCATTGATTCTCTCAAGAGTTATGATGCCCAAACAGCCCGTCGGCATATTGGAATGCGTATAGGAATTAGCAGTTCATACAAGCCGACGATGCAGGAGGCGGTGCGCGCTTTCACAACCATGTCCAAGGATGAAGAAAAACGTCGAGATGACACGCAGGGAGAAAGCCAAGACTTATCAAATCGAGGATTCCGGAATTCGTTTATTTCGTGCCCTTTGAACGAGCTTCTGAATGAACGACTCATCACACTGATCGAGTATAGATACATGGGTATGCCCTGGTCTGGAGCAGAAGACTACTACAACGATCACTACGGGACAAATATCGAAAATTCCGACTCGATGAACGACAAATACATGGAAGTTGAGAACGTTAGCGCATCTTTCCCTGGATTGGTCACCGCCGATCATATCAGAGAAGCTGGTACAGACCAATCGCACTCATTCCCACTAATTGCAATGCAATTCGTCCTTCGACACTTCGTTCGCTGTACGGAGTTCTGCCTCGTTTGTTTCTGTAAGATGCAGGACGACCTTGAAGCCATTAAGCCATACGTGTGCGACAAACCCTTGTGTCTTTACCAGTACATGTCTCTAGGATTTGGGCCCAGCATTGAACATGAAATCATTGCACAGCCTAAAGTTGTTGATCTTCTAATTAGCTTCTGCTATGCGAGTGCCAGGCAAGGGGGTCTGAAAGACTTCCCCACAGGTTTAAGCTTAATGGTTCCTCCATTCAGCGCCTTCGAAAATGAGCAGCTTAATCAACCTCAAACGGCAAACTATCCCTACAATTTCAACCAGCCAGCTGTTGCGCCACCTTCGCCAGCTGCAAATACAACAACTGGCGCTGGAGAACCTGGGAAGATGCGATTCAATTATTCGAAACTTGAAATGATATTCGATGATCCGAACCAGAAGGTTCCTTTCAGAACCGGTGATTGGGTCGTCATCCGTACATCAGACAACCCAATGAAATCCTTGCACTGCCGCATTGTCGAAACAACTTTCTTCCCAACTATTAAAGTCTCGGAGCCGATTGTCCCATCTTCTGCCATCCCAGTGCCTTCCATACCAACTATTCCGGGACAAGCCAAACCGCCCGCGCCGCCAGTGCCATCAACATTTACCCCGGCAACTTTCTACATCTACAATCAGAATTTTGATGACCTTCACGAATTCTACAAGAGACAAACCATTTACTCGCTGCTGGAGACCTTACCCAGTGTAGCTAATATGAAGCAGTACTTAATACGAAAGGCGCAATCAGGTCTTAATACTTGGGTCGACCACCTTTCTCCAGCTACTTTAGGTATGCTCCGATGGATCATTGCCTCTAACCGAGCTTGCATTATTCAAGTCGAAGATTGCAGGGATTCTGATCCCAAGGCCAAAAAGGGGGAGGAACGGCTCTATGGAATGAATGGTTGGATGCAATTTAGGTTCGCAATGGGCGCTCCAGTGAGTACCGCCTCCACAGAAGGGAATTCGTAGTACTAATTTTGAATAGGATAAGGAAAGGCGTTTCATCAATTCCGTCCGGTCTACCACAGACCGATTGAAATTGAAGTATCCCACCCTCTTTGCCTGGCATGGAAGCCCTCTTCAGAATTGGCATAGCATCATACGTGAAGGACTTCATTTCAATTTCACTGCTCACGGCCGAGCATACGGCCACGGTGTCTATCACTCTCTCGATGTCCATACAAGTTTGGGGTATACCGGGATGGGCTATACGTCAACTTCTTCCTGGCCCCAGAGTGAGCTGAAGGTCAACTCTGCAATGGCACTGAACGAGATTGTCAACGCACCGAAGGAATTTGTCAGCTCTACTCCACATTTAGTTGTCGCACAGCTAGACTGGATCCAAACAAGATATCTTTTTGTCAAAGGCGCCCAGGCTGACTCGAAATTAAACGAGGCAGACGTGAAACCTCTTCAGGTTCACGAGCAGGACCCTGCCATGACTCCAAAGGGACAGACTGACAAAGTCGTCATTCCTATTACGGCTGTATCATGCTCGCGGAGGCCTCAGTCACTATCGGTCAAGACCGGCAGCAAGCGAGTCAAAGCGTCTGGCAAGAATATATACGATCCGATTGTTTTGGACGGCGAAGACGACGACTCTGCGAGCGTCTGTACCTTAGATGAAGATATTGCTATATTTATTGAGGAGGAAGTGCAACCTGACCCTCATCCTGAGTCTCAAATAAGCTCAGGCAAAGGTAAAGGTAAAGCTACGTCGTTCTTTTCAAAACTTGTAGGTTCTTCACAGCCAAAGGACTCCAAACCTCCGAAGCCCTTGACGGACTTTGTACCCGGCTCTCTGGAGCATTCCAACCTGCCGATGCTGGAACCACCAGCGTGGGCGACCCCATCGGCAACGAAACGCCTCCAGCAAGACTTCAAGACCTTGCTCAAAGTTCAAAACAGCGAACCGCTTCACGAACTTGGATGGTACATTGATCCGGAACTTGTCACCAACATGTATCAATGGATCGTCGAGCTGCATTCTTTCGAATCGCATCTTCCTCTAGCCAAGGATATGAAATCAAAAGGCACCAAGAGCATCGTCATGGAATTACGTTTTGGAAAGGACTATCCGATGAGCCCTCCTTTCGTGAGGGTTATTCGCCCCCGATTCCTTGGCTTTCAGCAAGGTGGTGGTGGGCATGTTACCGCTGGCGGTGCTTTGTGCATGGAGGTGAGCAGTTTTAGCTGAATCTGGCATCATATAGAAGATAAATTGCTAACGACGTTACAGCTTTTAACAAACAATGGGTGGAGCGCTGTTTCTTCAATCGAGTCCGTACTCCTCCAGGTCCGACTCGCCATGTCCAGCCTCGACCCTAAACCAGCGCGTCTCGAGAACGGACCTCCCCGTGATTACTACGTTGGCGAAGCTGTTGAGGCTTATGTCCGCGCATGCAACACGCACGGCTGGACTGTACCTGCCGGCTTCCGTGAAATGGCATACGGTGGTGCACCTAACCAGGGCTCTGCATATCCTTACTGAGGCATATCATCTAAGTTGTTTGAATTTGCTACTGAGGTAAATTTAGTCCGCCAACTTCTTTCATTCTTTGTTAAGATACGGCGTGTGTTGTGCATTAGGATTTTCTCGTTACAAGAAAGCCAGCTAATGCCATACCAGCTCGCATTTCTGCATTGGCATCGGCGTGATATGGAGGCGTTTTGTTTGGCAACGGTGTTTTTTGCTCCATGATGAGATGATTCAAGGCCACAGGATGAAACAAATTATCAGGACAGAGTGGGCGTGGCTTCTTCTTTGGCCATTCTCTATACTAGGCGCTGTCCTTGTTGCACTACAGTGGCTTTGGGATTGCTGTGGTTAAGCTCGTGGGTTTTGAAGGAGAAAAGTGTGAAGTTAGAGTAGAAAACTAATGCAGCTTCTTTATCGGAGCGAACGGGCGAACTAGGAGTATGAGATGGCTGGCGTTGTATTCAATTCATATCACGGACGTCTGTAGGCTTTGCATCTCTACCCTAACCAATACACTCAACTCATTTCCCAAGAGTCATTCAATTAGGCAGTGCAGCATGCCTCTGAGCCTACCGAAATCCCCACTCGACATGCGACTCCAAAAAGGGCCAAAGCGAAAGCGGACCACGCACCCAAACTCCTACTACCCGCGAACTCGCCAAAACATCTTATAACCCCGTCAAATCAATCTCCTCAACTTGACTCACCCTCCATGTCCGCACCTCCCTCTCTCTCCCCTTCCCAATGCCTCCTATTTTCCCTACGCCCTTGCTGTTATTCTCAGGAGATGCCTCGACATCTATAAATTCCCACGCGCCTTCTACGCTAGTTCGCAGCGCTACAGCACGCTTTTTCATGCTCTGGACCTTCCATGGCGCAGGCGGGGAGGTGGTTGGGCGCGAATGAGCATGTATACCGGGCTTTCCAGTCAGTTCGCTCGGGAGTTCAGAGTCAGGTAGGATGCGGATGTCGTGGGCGGGGGATGAGGCTGAGAGGTCGAGGCAGTCGGGTGGTGGGGGTGAGGCAGTGTAGCATGGAGAGCGATGGACAACCGGGGCGGAGTTTTTGAGGCTGGGGCTAGGGTTGGGGCTACGCTGGGAGGCTGTGGAGGCGTTGGACGAGATGCTGCGGAGAGCTGGACGAGTGCTAGAGCGGGTGCGGCGAGATGCAGGAACCACTCCTGGGCGTGGAGGGGGGGAGAGCGTTAGGTCGAGGTGTTCTAGGTCGGGTTGGAGGAACGGAGGAGCTGGGTTCGGCTTGGTGGTATTGGGAGGGTTGGCGTGGCGTGCGGGTGATGGTGTTGTAGTTTGGGAGCGCCGTGACCATGCGTCTAGCGTGGTCTGATGGATACCGTTTGAGGATTTGGGGGTGGCAGACTTTTGACGTCGTGTCCGTGGGGTTTGTGGACTGGTAGCGCCGAATTCTACGGTTTTTACCTTTTTGGCAATGAAGTAGGAGGGTGATGGGAGCTCTGGCGAACTCGCAAGATCCAGGATGTCGGTTGTGGTAGATGGTGGTGGTGTTGACGGGCGAGTCTGTGATACAGCTCGATTGGCGGGTAGGGTGTGGAAGCGTTGGAGAGGAGCTCGTCGCCGCCTCTTTGTTACGCTAGGTGGGATATCTTCAGTAATCGATTCTAAAAGGCTTTCGGCTAGTGCCTGCGCAGCATTGTAGCGCGTATGACAAAAGGCTGATGATGATAGAAGTTTTACAACAGTACGTTGCTGGCATCTATCGGGTGATACGGGGAGATCTGGGGGCATATGGAATGAAGATGGGTTCCGACTAGGAGGTGGAGGCAGCGTTCGTGAAGGTTCATCAGCGGTATTGATATTGGTATCTTGAACTTTCGTTGGAATTCTGGATAGACTGCTGCCGGGTTTCGTGACTCTTGTGAAACGATCCAGAGCCATATTTTGCATTCCAGATGTCTGCTTGGCTTTCTTTGTCTTACTACCCTGAGCAACAATTCTATTTGCTGCCTTCACAGCCACGTACTTTTTCGGATTCTTGGAAGCTTCTTCCCAGTCCTTGACCTTCAAAGGCACACCGACCCGGACGAACGTCTCGAGGACCCACACCTTCTCAGGTTTTGTAGGGTCATAAGTCGAGGGACCTCTCTTCTTCGGAGCATTGGCAGAATCCTCAGTGCCATCATAATTATCTGTGGGAAGAGGTATCTCATCTTCGGAGTCGTCTGGCAATTCGTCGTCAGGCTCCTCTTTGTCGAGATCTATGTTGACAAGGTCTATTGGCGTAAATGCGATGCGTAACTCGGTGTGATTATCTGTGGTAATGTGGTTTCTTTTACCATGAATGCTCTTGACCAGCTTACTCTCGTCTTCTTCCGCGCTGTCAGGCCCATCGGAACTAGAAACGTTGTTTTCGCCCCTCATTCTAAGATGTCGAACAAGCAATGCTGGAGCAAGATTTCGAATGAACTTCTTTGCGCCGCCTAATTTTACCCAATCAAAAGCATCTCCAGTAAACTCCCTCAAGCCGGGAAAATCAATGTCTTGATCCCACTTCAACGAGCTTCGTAATTTTGTGAGACTAGTTTGAGATGAGACAGCCGGGTGGGTATAGTATCCCAAAATATCAACCCTCGGAAAGTCCTCCGGAATAACCAGCGCAGCGTGCTTTCGTTTGAAAAGTTTGCTCTCATTGGTCCTCAGCTCGTGCGCCAGCCTATCTCTCCATTCTTGCAGAGCTTTTGTATCACCATTTGATATTTTGCAGAGATCACCTCCAAAGCCCGCTCTTGCAGCCTCACAAGCGGTTTTGGGCCCACAACCTGGAATACCTTCTGGTATATAGTCTCCCCCACTCATCAGAGCAACTAAGATCATGCCCTCTCGATCAAGGCCTGATCTTCCACTTTTTGTCTTCTCCGCATCATATAGATTCACGTGGGTTGGTGTCTTGCTGGATTTGAGCTCCGGAGACCAATTCCGCAATGTTATCCCACTCCCGAACATGAGTGTATCCACATCTTCGCTAAGCACAGCATCTACTATCCCTTCACGCTGAAGCAACGCGCACTCTGCTTCCGCTTCGCCAGGTGCGAGATGGATCACCAGTCCGAATTGCTTGAGCAGTTGCTTGGCAAGGAACTCCGGAATCGAGGCTACGTTTGATCCGGTCCTCTTGTTTCTCTTAAATGGTGGTTTGTTCGGCCCGTCAAATACGAAGATTGGATGGATAGAAAGCGATATGAGGCGTAGTAGGCGGTAGTAGAAGGTGCGGAGGGCCGGGTTCGTACCACCTGAGCATCGTCACATAGAAGATTAGTATATAGTGTGGTCGCATAGTATCTTAGATGCTACCTTTGCTCGACTGAATCTGAAAGAGCCATATTGATATGTCAATGGCAATGCGCAAAGGCCGTCCAGTCTGCTCGAACTTTTCCACAGCAAGTTTCGAAAGCGCTATTCTTTCCCCCGGGCCTATTTCTTTGTAAATTCTAAGACAGTCAATTCCAAACTTGTGCAACTAGGGGCAAAGAAACTCACCCCTGAATACCCATTTCTAATACACATTGTCGTGAGGGCTGAGTGGTGTTGATATTCTTTTGTCACGGTGTTGATTTCGCGGGGAGCTTAACGCCGAGAAATAGCCGATTGTTGACATGGAAACAAATAAACAAATAGACTTACCTAGCTACTCAGTTATCTCAGTCTTTAACATCAACACCATTATCGACAAGCTTTTGCATCCTTTTTTATAAAAAATTTAGATAGAACATATCTAGTGTGAGGCTTTTATTTGGCCCATTCTCAGGCAGGACCTTCCTCTCCTATTTAGCAGTCGCACACACAATATGGCCTCAAGAATCCAAGCGCGATCCTCGAGCAAAGATGTCAACAATGACAGCTACCCTGAATCATCACCAGATCCTCTATTAATGTCTCATATTGACTCGCGGGCAAGGGGAGTGCGGGCAACATCGAAACAATCCCGCAAGGCACCCATGGCTTCAAGCTCCGCCAACACCCAACGACTGCAACAACAATCCAATTTCGAGGTGTCCGCTGTAGATTTTCCTTCTCCAACAAAATCTATGACGATGCACACTGGAGGAGCGGGCGGAATCAGCCCGTGGAGGATCAAAGTGACTGTAGAGGCGGAACCGGAATTCGATGGCTCAGACGATGGATACAGATCTCCCACACGCAGCCACACAACGCGTGCTACGACTGCAAAAATCCCTCTAAAAGATCCTCATCCGTCATCTCCTGTTAAACGTAGAGGTAGGCCTAGGAAATCGGACGCGTCATTAACAGCAAAGCCCAAGAGGAGTGGAACACCAGTGCGGAGAAAATCGAAAGCACGAAATTCAAGCGTTGGGGTTGCAGATAACAGTATTCCCGATATTTCGATTAATAACGTCAGTGCAGCACCGAAGAAACGTAGGGGGCGGCCTAGGAAGAATCTTCAGAGTGAAGCAGACATCATTCCACTGAAAAATCACAATAATACTTGTTCTGAAAACATACTGCAAGACCCGCAATTTGAAGCTACCGCTGGCCCGGACGAGGATCGGAGCTTTGAAAACAATGCCTCAGAGCGTACAAGTTTTGATTATTCAAATTTCAAGCCGCTGAATGAGAAATACCCAGTTGAGGAACAGATCCAAAAACCAGAGATCCGGCTGCGTGACCAGAAGATTAGGAGAAGAGTACCCACACCAGCAAACCCAAGAGGGTTGCCAGAAGGCGAGCGTCAGCTACAGCAACTCCAAGACGGAATTAGGCATGAACAAGATGAAGAAAGTATATTAGGATCCCAAAGGAAGCGGAATGAAACATGTTTTTCCGACAACTATAGAAGTACACCAATCAGTGTGAATGGAGGTTCCAAAGAAAAATCAAAATCCCCCTCCTCTCCGGAGAATGAGAATCTCCACACTCCATCTGAATCCGATTGCAACGACGCAAACATGTGGCGTTGCATGGTAGCAAAACAGCGTAGAAATGACGGGGAAGTGTTCGAAGTTGAAGACAATGGAGTTAAGGATCAGAACGAATCAAGTATAGAAGATGCAGATGGAAATTACGAGTTAGAAGAAGACAATACAGTTGCCTACGCTGAGTCGGATACCACAATTCTCGAGGGTGAGGGTTTCAGCATGGTTTCTATCGACTCTTTGCCTAGTAGACAGACAAGATTAAGCAGCCCACCATATCGAAATGCCGGTATCAACATTTTAGAACGAACCATTGGTCAAGGAGTTAATCGGGATTCCCTCAGCCAACCTAACCAGGTTTCTGAGCAGGACCACTACGACCTCCCTTCTGGACTATCCACGTCCTTCATACCTTCTTCTACAGGCCTCACGCCATCGAATATCCGCTCATCTCCACCGATAGCATTGCCAAGGCAGCACACCCCTTCTATAATGGCCAAATCCCAATCCGCTCCACCCCCCATTCAGGCTCAACAGTTTTCGTCTCAAAAGGCATCCACGCCTAAGCTTGTTAGGGTGGTAAAAGCTGGTATTGCCCTCCATGGCGTCCTGGATCCAATTACGGAAGCAAATTCTGGAGAATCGGCCAATGAATCCTTTGAAAGGAAGATAGACAGACTTGATGATCTCTTCAGTGGCTTTAGCGAAGGTACTAGGAGAGAGCTTCGGGCTGGCTTGAGGCTCGGTGAGCAGATAGCTAAGCAATACCAACAGCGCGATACAAGTAAAGAAGCATCTCCGGTTCTTTCCAGGCCGCCCAAAATACCAGACATTAAAGTCGTGGAAGACGATATTTTCAATGCCTCCCAAAAGGCTCAGCAAAGCGACGCTAGCAACCCACGCCTCCCTACTCCAGAGGAGAAAGATCACTATGTGCTTGCGCTCCCCCGACCACCATCAGAGAGAACTGGTGTTGAGTACCCAAGCTTGAGTGCACGTATGCAGTCTGCTCAGCTCGCCAGCCCTGCTAAGAGCGTAGATGAGATGAACTGGCAGACCGATACGCCCCAGTCCACTAGGCGCACCGCTCCAGAACTAGCATCGGGGAGCTTGGGACATATCGGGAATGTGAATAGTGCACAGCAATCCCGTATTACTTCTGGAAAATGTACTAACGAGCTTGATTCTCAAATTCAGCCGGAGCGGGAATCTGTGAACCGCCAAACTGAAAAAGCAAATAGCAGCCAAGTAATCATTATTAAAGACGACAGGCCTGAGGAACAAGAAGGTCACTCCGACATCTGGCACGAAGAGGCTAGTCGATCTTCAGAGTCGTTGCCGTGTGATGAAGCAGCAATGGATGACTCTGCCAGAAAATTCCCACCACTACAGGATCCATTGATAGATGGTACAAGTCAACTTAAGCCAACACGTGGAAAGATACCAAAGACGTGGCGTAGAAAGAGCTCCAGTGACTTCAGCTACAGCGACAAAGCGGGGCCTGGGCCAGAAGAAAGCAGATCTCCTAATACTACCCGAGAGGAGCGCACAGTCCGTTCAGAGGAGAGCAAAAGCAAGTTCCAAGAATCGAAACTTGTCGAAGAAGCGGCGAGTGAGGATGATAAGAGCGAGGAAAATGATGATAGTGGCATATTTTGGCAACAGAACCTCCCAGCTTTTTACAGAAAGCCAAACTCGCCAGGACTCAAAGGCACCAAATTAGATCTTTCGATGCTTCTCGGCACCAACGACAGTCTTCTGAAGAGTAGTCCATTGAATAGCCCACGCAAGCCCAGCCCATTTGAGAATGTACCTCCGAAAATCGCTCCGTTGCCGCTCTCGCCTTACAAGACTAGTCCGCTGGAGCAACAGGTGGTGTCCAAGCATCCTGAGAATGCTCAGCACGTCAACCAAAGTGTCCAAGTCTCCAAGCATGAGCAGAGTTTGCCTGGCCGGGATGTCGCCAACGATAGTGTTTCCTCAGATATTCGCCAGTTGCGTGCAGAAATGGAAGCCCGTCCATTTGAGCATCACGGCCTTACTCTCCATGAGATAGAGGAAGCTACTGGGCACTCTAAGCGACAGCAGAAGCCCATCAACACTAGCACCAGCAAATCGACCGACCGTTCTACGAGACCTGAAGCCTCTAAACCCCAATCCGCCGGCCTCTTCAGCCGTCTGACCTCAACTCTCTGGAGCGCTGTCACTCCCGCTGCTCCCCCGCCCTCACATCCCATCATATCACACTACGACCCGCTCCCCCGCTTTGAACCTTGGACCAAAACGCACTATAAAACTCTCGATGCTATATTCCAACACCATAAACGGCATCCTACGGCATTCACACCCAACACACCCCCTAGCCTCAATAACGCCCTCCTAAATGCCTTTTCAGACCGGGCGAAATTCCTGGGTGCAAAGTACTCATGCTGGGGCTATAGCATTGTTATCGATGAAACTCACCTTGTTATCGCTGCCGTGTTTATGCAGTTATTAACCCTGCAAGATATTGAGGAGTATGAGAGGATCGCAGGGAAGAAAATTCAAAGGGGAAGTGTGGGTCCGGGACCGGATGGAAAGATCATAGGTGCGGAGACTGTAGTCAGGAGGCTTTTCACTATTGTGGCGGGGGAGGAACTAAGGAAGGATGAGAAAGAGGGGAAATATGTGAGCAGGAACGGCGGGTTGAAGATTCAGTGGCCGAACTACGGAAACGGATTGAATTAATAGAACACGTAGCCGAGTTCGTCTTGGATTGAGATATTGCGACCCTTGGAGTTAAACTAGCAAAAGTACCAGGGGGTTGAGGGTCCGATTGGATCACGAGTAATGATTGCATGACTGCAGTTACGATTTTTATATCGTTGGTCGGGCTGCCTGTTTTATATGAGCCTTGTTAGTTAGGGAACATGGATGTGACGCCTCAGTTTGTATAATAATGCCCCGAATAAGGAAATCTTTCTGCTCTGATCTATCCACTCACTTATTTCTAACCTTACTCGCTCAGACAATCAATCAAATGCATTTATTTGCATCCAGCCTTTAAGAGTATCATTACCTTACCCTTCCACGACCCTCACCGCTCTAATTCAAGCCGCCTTTGGCCCATTTCCCAATCTTCATCCTCGCCACTCTTCTCTCTCCATAGACAACTAAACCTCCGTCCAGGCCATGATCCTCCCTTTCCCCTTCCCCACAGCATTACAGAAATTTATCCATGGCCGCGTATCTGCTCCGTGGCTTTCTACTAACGGTACATACCCAGCCTTTGACAGATGCAGAACAGTGCGGCAGAGCGTGAGCGGCGTTTTGGATGGTGGTGGGGAAGCTGTAGGAGCAGTAGGAGTAGAGAATGCGTCTTCCGAGGCTGCAGATGCGGAGGCCAACCCAGTCATGGGTACGCCAGGTACGTAATCAGTCGAGCAGTGTAGGCCCGCTAGCCCTGACGCCGCATCATTCGTGGGCATTGCGGGACCCTGCCTCACCAGCACGAGCTTCTCCTCCATTTTCGTGATTGATGAGGTGGGGAAAGCGACAGTGTGCCGGGGTGTGACCACGTCCACTTCCGCTGGTTTAGATGAGGAGAGAGAATATGAGTTCTTGTATGGATGTTCTTTGACTGTCAGAAAAGTCCAGCGGCCGGGCGCGAGTCTCTTGGAATGCATGGAGGGATTAGGAGCCTTTCGCACGAAAATATAACTCAATATTGACGCTATTTTGGCGTGCATCGCCACAATCTAGGCCCAATTAGGGGGTCAGGTCCGAGGATCGTCAACCGTAATATTAACGAGTTCAATA
>Ga0307507_10003875_pt1 | contig 27833 bp, 13 predicted proteins | sample 7_EM_MG_FD_207223 | JGI IMG/M metagenome (GOLD analysis project Ga0307507, IMG submission 207223) | Populus trichocarpa ectomycorrhiza microbial communities from riparian zone in the Pacific Northwest, United States - 7_EM | ecosystem: Host-associated > Plants > Roots > Unclassified | place...
TAGGGTTTTTCCTCCCCTAACTGCAGGGGTTTTCTTCCTGTAAATACATAAGTTTTCCCCCCTGTGCGGAGTAGTCTGCGTGGGCCAGTAGGATCCGTATCAGACGTTAATTAAAGAGTTACTACTAACCCCATAGTTATAGATAAACCAATAGTAGAAGTTACAGCAGCTAAAAAAGAACTGGATGCCTTTTATAGTATAAGGGGGTTTCCAGTTATATATTGCCTTGACCTTCTTAGGGTTAACTTCAATTCCTTTTATACTAATAATAAACCTAAGGTACTTTATTTATTTTACTCCGAATTTGCTTTTCTTAATATTAACTTGCAGGCCTATATTCCGCAGCCTCTTTAGGACCTTTTTTATATAAGCCTAGTGCTTAAGTTTATTGTCTAAGTATATAAGAATATTATCTAGGTATACCGTGCAGAATTTGTTAAGGTAGTTAAAAAGAACATTATTTATATACCGTTGGTACGTGGCTGGCCCATTTATTAGTCCAAAAGGAAGGACTTTATATTTATAAGAACCGTAGCAGGTGTGGAATATTATTAGATCCTCTAATATAGGGTCTATCCTAATTTAGTAGAAAGCTTAGCGGACATTAAGCTTTATAAAGATTTTAGCTTAGCTTAGATGTGTAAGGGTCTTATTAATTAGGGGGAGAGGGTAATAATCTTTTTAAGTAATGGCGTTTAGTTTCTAATAATTAATGCAGAAGCAGAGGCCCTTATTAGGTTTCTTTATAAATAGAATAGGGGAAGTAAAAGGGGCCTAACTTAGTTTAATAAATCCTTTATAGAGGTTGTTAATTAAGTACTATTTTATGGCTTTTAATTCTTCTATAGTTTACTAGTAAAGGGGGCTGTAACTTAGAGAGTTATTGGCCTCTAATTAAATCTTATAATTATAGGTTTAGTGGGTGGGCAGTATATCCAAAGCTATTTTTGAGAACGCGTCCCTATAGTTTAAGAGGTATATAGGGAGGAGGTACCTAACTAGCTCCTTATTAGTTTCCTCTATTAGCCCTTCTTCCTTCTTATTAATAATCTAGTTAATTTTATATAAACTAGTTATAAAGACCTTGTTGTCCTTTTAATATATATTAAAGTAGAAACCTATAGCGCTAATTACCGCAATATCTACTATAGGGGGGTTGTGTAATAGCAGGGGTGTCCGCGGCCTTAGGGGCCTTTGGCGTATTAATATTGTCTTTACTCCTTTTAGCTTTTATTGCATCTTCTAAAGGTTATCCTCTACGTCCTATTAGTACGTCCTCTTTCCTATTAGCCGGATCTCCGCAATTTAGAAGTCGTCTATATTACTATCCGTTCCACTTTTATAAGTAGAGTCCTCCTTAACTGCAGTCCTTTAGGGGAGTATCCTTATTAGTATGGAGTTCCTACTGGCTTTACGGCGGGCATCTTCTTAAGCAAAGGCTAGTTCGCGGTCCCTAACATCCTACTAATAGATAGGGTCAGCCTTTACAGCTAATATCTTGCGGTTGGTGCGGATTTCTCTAATAAAGGAGGGTAACTTTAATCTATTCTCCGGCCAGATAAACTGTCTTTATTAAACGTTTAGCTAAATATTAAAGTAGGACATCTATTTTTGGCTAAGGATTATATTATAGGACCCTAGGTCTAGGATACAGAAAGGGATACCAAATTGGCGCCGTCTATTAATAGCAATGTATAGCTTTAAGATATGGGTAACTGGCTTACTAGCTTAACTATTATAGCCCTTTACTTAAATAGGCTTCTCTAGTTAGGTAGCGTTTATATTTAAGAACTTAGCAACATTATTTGCATAAGTAGTATTTATAAAGGCAAAGCTATTTACTCTAGTGTCAACAAGAGCAGTTATATTAACTCTATATCCATTTTAAGATACTATATATAGAACTATAAAGTGTTTCCTACCTATTAGCTAACTTAGATTAATCTCTTTAAGATTAATAGGATACCCTAGGGGGGAGTTTTTCCCTAGGGTTTTTCTTTTCCTAATTTATCCGATATTTCTTCTTCCTCTATCTCCTTAATATTACCTATATCCTTTAGCTCTGGGTAGAACATAGTAAAGTAACTATCCTTTCCGCAATTAAAGCATATAACTATAGCAGGGTTAATTAGGGTGTTGCGATAAGCATTAGCTAAAGGCATAGTATATAGCAATTTAGATAAGGCTCGCGGGTAGGTAGTTATAACCGCTTTTAGTATAAGGGCGATCGTGGTTTATCTTCCAACGCTAGCTCCCGTTGGTATGGCGGATAGGTTCCGGTCGCTATAGGACCTCTTTAGTTAATTAGAACGAGCATTAATTTATTTTAGTTTTAAATTTAGTAATAAATATTAGGCTGCAAGTCTTTAGTAGGTTAGTAGGTCGTCTAAGGCTACTGCAATTTTCTTTTATAGTTAGACCGTTAGCTTATTATATAGGTCTAAACGGTAGTTCTTAGGGGGAACCTAGCCTTCGCCTACTAGGTATATAAATTGGGTCTAGAACTCGGTAAAGGATTAGTTTAATTTTATTATTAGGCGGTTATAGTTATAATAGGCATCCTGTACTTTATTTAAATTAACATAGATAGTAGCCAAATACTATATTATTTTATTAACAGATATAAACCAAATAGGTAACTTATCCTTAAACTTGGCTTAGAGGTGTCGCTAGGCATCCCTAATAGTTTAACCAAAGAGGTAGAGCATTTTAGCTTCTTTAGAGGGGAAATGGTTATAGTTAACACAGAGCTTTCCTTATACTTAAATCCTCTAATTCTTAAAGGTAGGGTCTATCCTATTAGATAGCGGTTAAGGATTAGGGAGCTTAATAGACTTTAATTACTTTGTTATTATATCCGTACTCTCTGGTATATTATATTTAGTTAAGTAAATAGGTTAACTAAGGCTTTATAAAGGGGAGGTTGGGCTATTTTATAAGGCAGCAAGGCTTTCTAGGATCTCCTTTAGAGTCTCTTATATACTTTAGGCTTAAAGACAATTAACCTTCTAATTAGCTGTAAGGGCACAAATCTGCTCGCGTACCTCTATAACGTTATCATTGTCTTTAATTTCTGATCCTAGCTAGATCTTATATTCCTCTTAGGTAGAGGCAAGTCTTTTAAATAAGCTTACTTTAGGTGCCATTATTGGCTTCCTAAGGTTTGTTAGAATTATATAATTTGGTTTCAATTCCTGGGTTCTTTTAGGGGTGTAGGTTAAGTATAGTCTAGCCTATAAAAGTGGGATATTATCAGGGCCTTCCCAGGCGTAGTAGTGTAAGTTACTTAGTATCTAAGTATAACGCGTTAACGCGTTGTTGTAGATAAAGGTCTTCTTTTTTAGGGTAGGATATTATTAAGGCCTTCTTAGGCAATGTAGGGAGAGCTTAGTATAATGTAATAGGCTTATATAAATACTTCTAAACCAAAGCTTGTAGATTGCTACTATATAAGAATACTAAGCTAAGGAGAAGAAAAAGTCTATTAGAGACTAGCAAGATATAAAGGGGTCGCTAAGGCGCTAGTAGTAAGCGGGCTGTTTGTATCAACTTAATGATACAATTAAGTCATATCCAGGGGCACGAAATACGTATAGTATCGTATGCTCTTTTGGATGGTGGCGACTGTCGATTCTATTAAGGTAGACTACGTGGTCTATATACTGACGCGCCTTCCCCCTAATTAGTCAGCATATAAGTGGTTGGTGCACCAAACGCGTAAATACGCGTTCGTATACCAGGTGCTGTAATTATACACTAGCGGCACTTGAAAATAGGCCTACTTGTATATAGCCCCCGTAATTGCTTTAATAGGACCATAGAACATAAAAGAAATATATAGGAAATCCCTCCTAAGGTGCTTTCTGGACTGCCTTCCAAACGGTGCTCCAAGCTGGCCGTAAGTCCTGCTTACGGTCCGTAAAGTAAACCGTACGGCCTTCCAACGGGCCGTAAATAAACCGTACGGCCTTCTGACGGGCCGTAAATAAACCATAGGTACTCCGTTAGTCTCATTCCACCCATTTTATAACCTTTAGGTTGAGCTTATTTGTGTTAATTAGGGTTTTAAGAGCTTAACACAGCTTTGCCTTAGTTATAGCGTCCGCTAGGTTATCTCCGCTGCTGATCCATTTAACCTCTGTAATCTTATGTCGTTCGTAGGCCTGATATAAGCATATTAGGTTAACCATAAGCCTCTTCTCTTATGTCGTGCCTAGTTTAACTAGGTAGTCGTAAAGGGACTTTAAGTTAGTGCATAAAACCAGGGGTAATTGCTCTAATTATAGGATCTTCTAGATTATTAACTTAATTGCGGCTCCTATATCAAAGCCATAGGCTAGTGCGTATAGCTTAGAAGCCAGTATGCTGCGGGTTACTCATTTGCATTTAATTAAAGACTAGTGCAGTATATTTGCGTCTTAATTACGGTCCGTAAGTACAATTATAAAGCCGATTTGTGATAACAGGTCCCTATTATTAGTAAAGGAGGCGTCCGTAAATACTAGTATACTAAGGGAATTTAGGTCTAGTGGTACAAAAGTAAGTCCTTTTATTGCATTGTTAATTTGCCACTAAATACGCTTATTTAGCTGCTTAATATTTTCCTTTTGTGGATCTGTTACCTGGGCCGCAAAGGATAAATTGTAGGTAGATTTGGGTTGACAGACTATAGCAATATAGGCGCCTCTTGCACGTTGTGTAGCATATTGGTCCTTTATATATATGGTCTTATAGGTCTCTCCGCGGGAGCTAGTAAGGTCTATAGGCTTTACTATAACAAGCCTTAGGTTTTAAGCTTGGCGTTCCTAAGTTAGCTAGATTAGGTTGCCCTTTTATATAATTAAGCCTCTATTAAACTTAATTGGAGTCTGCTTAGTTAACTACTCTTACGGCTTTGCTAGGAACTTGGCCTTTTGCAGTTTAGTCTCTTTAACGTCCGCAAAAGCCCGGTCCGCTAAGAAGAGGGTATTATCTATTTAGAGTCTAACAATACTAAGGCCGTTTAATAGTATGTATAGAAGGTAGGGGTTGTAGGTTAACTGTTCCGTTTTAAGTTTACTAATATAATACTGGTAATATATCTTAAACCAATGGTTTCTAGCTTCTAGTACTCTATAAAGGGGTTTTATAACCTATAAAATTGTTCCTAGTTGCAAGTTAAGCTTAGGGGGTAGTTATATAAAGATATCCCTACTTAGGTAGGTATTAGACTGCATATAGGCTTATAAAATATCCCATAAGTAGAGGGCTACGGGCTTGGTTTGCTGTAGTCTAGGCATAAGTACAAGTATAATCCATTAGCTAACTCGTTAAATTATAGGCGATTGCGTAAGGACTAAGTCCTTTCCCTAGTTATTATAAGCTTGTACAACAAGCCTTAATTTCTTAAAGGCTTTATTAGTACTAGGGTGCTTAATCTTATCAATAAAGCGTAAGTTAAATATACGGACGCCTTACGGGACGTCTTTCTCTATTACAACCACAAAGACGCCCTTTTTAAGTAGTCTATTAATCTCTTTGCGTCTTAAGTCCGTAAAAGGGTTTTCCTATACTAGAACTGATATATCTGTAGGTGGAGGTTGTCTTACGGATATACCTATAGAGGTTAGGTAATTCTCCATTATAGGGTTCTTAATTACGGGGTGCTTTTAAGGGCGTCCTCGGCTACGCTTTATAGTAGGTTTAGTAGGTTTAGTGGGTTTACGGGGGACTCCTAGAGTAGGTAGGGGTGCTTCTAGTTTATCTAGTTTAGTAGGTGCTTCTAGTTCATCTAGTTTAATGTTATAGGTGTTTTTAGGCCGAAAGTAGGGTTTTATGGACGTGCTTCTAAAGCTAGTTGGTCCGCTAGGAAGTTATACGCAGTACGTTTCGTCTTTTATAGCCAGTAAACAATAAGGTCCAGTCTAATTGCCGCTCTTACGCCATACAAGGACTTCAGAGTTAAGCGGGAGGTTGTATACTAGGGTTGTATTAGGTCTGTTACGGTAATGCAGGGCGCTATTAACAGCTTGTTTGGCCCGTAATTTAACTATTTTAGCTATTGCCTTCCGTATTGTAGCTGCTCGTTCCGTAATAGATGGGGCGGAAGGGCCTAGGTTGCTTATCCTTAAGTAGGCTCCATAAACCAAGAGGGTGGGTACTAGTCCGTTAGGGCCAGTGGTATTGTTAATAGCTTTTACAGCTATCTATAAAGCCAGCTCCTTTTAGATATCCTTATACTCGTCCGTAATAATCTAGTAAGCTCTCTATAGAGCTAGGTAAGCTTACTTAATAAGCCCAACGGACTAATGCGCCTTAACTAGAACAGCTTTTATTAAAATAGCCATGGCCATAGTATACGATTGGAATTCCTTGCTAATGAAGTTCCTACTAGCATTGTGGGTAATATACTTAGGAGGTCTAAGGTATATGTTAATCCAGTAGGTCCGTAAAATATCCTAAGTATATTTTGCGGATATATTGTGCAACTAACAGGCGGCTTAGTAGCGGGTTACCTCGTTAATTATATATAATATTGGGCTGCCGTTAATGTATATAATATCTATGTATACTAAGTAGTTAAAATTAAGATCCTTATAAAGGGTAAACTTAAATCGGCCTAGGGAACGTCCGTATTTCTAGTAAAAGGAGCAGTATTTGGTTAGGTAGTTAATTGCCTTCCTATTAACATCGTTATGTCTAGAGCGTTTAAAGACTCTATATAGCTTTTCGGCTAACAGGTGGCTAAAACAGTAGTATAGGTAGTGGATTTCAGTACTAATAAGGTAGCATGGGTTATAGTTAAAAGATTCCTAAATATAGGTCTATAACGTCTCTCCCTATATAAGGAACGGGTGTCCAAATCGTTGTATAATTAGTAGGGTAACATGCTTACTTCCTAGGGCAGTTGCGGGGCCAATTACAGTGTCCGTAATATTATTATTGTAAACCTATAACCTATCCATGTCCGCAAGACAGAGTAGAAAAGGGGTGTCCGCTTTTACTATATAGAAGTTAACTAGGCCAATTAGGGTCTTAACTGCCACTAATTTAATTAATGTGGTTAAGCCAATGCCGAATTAGACGTTTATGGCCCTAGTTTATATAGTATTAATATCCGTATTATTATTTACAGTGGTCTTATATGCAAGGTACTATCCATAACCTACAGTAGACTTCTTAGAGGCACCTATATTAATTATAACGCCATAGAATTCTTTAGGGGTATAGCGTTCCGTAGTAATATATGCAAATGGGTCCTGTTTGCGGTCTATAATATCTATAACGGGTCTAACGGGTGTGCTTACGGGCCAGTTTTTAGGTGCAATTAAGTATATAAAGGAGCGGTCGGCTAATACGGTCGTAATATTAAAGGCTTGGCTGTCTATAAAAGGTCCAAAAGTAGTTTAAAATGTCTCTAAGGTCTCCTGTTCCTAAGTATCTAAGTTAAAGTCAATTATAAGGGCTTCTATTAACTTATTAAGAGACTCTTCTACTTTCTCTCCTTTATAGTCTAAGATAAACTAGTTAATCCGTCTGTTAAATCTCTTCTTAGACTTGTTGCGTTCTTCCTAGGTATACCTTGTAGACCAATATCCTTCCTTACCACATACAAAGCACCTCTGATTGGTTTGTCTGTGGGGGTATACTTTTATACAGAAGTTACTGTGGGGGTTATAGGTAGGACCTAGTTGATATAGGTGCTGCTAGCGGTAGCGGCGGTCCGTAAAGTAGGCATCTAAGTCAGTTTACGGATTTTATAGGTCCGTAACAAAGGCTTAAGTACTACCTGGCGGGTTTAAGGCTTCGTATATTACAATAGAGGACCGTAAATCGTTAACAAGGCCAGCTATAGTGTCTGCGGGCTTGTAATAGGCGTATTTATAGGGTTCCATTTCCTGGCAAGCCATAATAAGTTTATTATACAGGAAGTCGTCCGTTTAAAGCTTAATATCAAGACCGTGCTATAGGTAGCGGAGGTCTTTAATAAGGATTTGCAGGCACTCTATAGTTAATTTTTAGTGTTCTTATCCATTACGGTCCGTAACTTGGTCGCATTCCATTGGGTAAGGATATTACACTTATATTCTGGTCCTTTAAAGTAGTTACATGTGGCTTTACATAGCTTATTAAAGGGAACACCAAAAGGGTTGCTCTTAAGGTTGGTGTAGTAGTGGTTAAGTGCTAGGCCGCGCAGCATGGTAGAGTAGGCTTGGCTAAACTCCTATTTAGAAATATCAGCCTTCTAACAGAAGTCCGTAAAGATAGTTAGTTTAAAGTTAAAGTTGTCATTTTCACCGCTATACTTAGATTCGTCGGTATAGAGCTTAGCCAGGTTGGCTAGCTCCTTGCCATAGGTCTTTACTTAAGTGGTTTGCGGATCTATAACTTAAACGGAAGGGTTTTAGTCCGTATTTTGGTTTACGGGGGTATTGCGGTCCGTAACTTAAGCACTAGGTATGCTTTAGCCCATAAAATTAATTCCGAAACTACTTGGGTTTATAGGACGAATTTAGTTAAGTGGGTTAGGTATAAGGCCAGCGATCCCATTAAGTTTAGAAGAAGCAAAGTGTTCTTTAGTAGCTTTAACCTAGTCTAGGATTTCCTCTTTAGTCTATTCTGTTTAGTCCTTCTCATATATTATATTATATAAAGACTGTACAATCGTAACTTATTTATCCCTTTTAACCTATACACCTTAGTAACATAAAAGGGTTCATAGGTTACAGATAGTAGTAGGGTTACAGGCCTTAAAAATAGCTTCCATAAAGTCTGCAAAGTCTTCCTGGTATTGCTCCTATAGGTCGTTATTTATAAGCTTAAAATATTTATATTTAAGAACTTTAAATTTAGTATAGTTATTGACATCGGTTATAGACATAAGGTCAACTCCCTACCTCCACTTTTCTTAACCTTTATCGACTTGCTTACTTAGGTCTGCCATACTATATAGTGTAGTATAGTGCGTTGCGGGTAGGGAAGGTCTTATAGTGGTCCATAAAGGCGGTTAACAGGTCTGTAACGGTTTGTAGGAGGGTAGAGGGTTTTCATAAGGTCTTATAACGGTCCGTAAAAGCAATTAATAGGTCTGTAGTAGTTTATAGAGGGGTAAGGGGTCTCTATAAGGGGTCTAAAAAAAGAGGTCAGAGGGTGTAGTAGGAATAGGGGTTTAAGGTTTAGAGGTAGATTAAGGGTAGGGATTCCGTATAGGTCTGTATTTACGTCTATTATACTTCTAGTAAACCATACTAAGACTTAAATAAGTATACAGAGTTGGTAATAAGTCCGTAATCCCTAACTTCCAACCTTCCAGCAGGTCGTACTAGGATTCTAAACAGGTGGTTGCTGTCGTATATATCACTCGGGGGGAGGTGTTGAGTAATTACTGATCTATGCGCGCTCACTAATCAGTGTTTATATCAACTTAATAATACAATTAAGTCATATCCAGGGGCACGAAATACGTATAGTATCGTATACTCTTTTGGATGGTGGTGACTATCGATTCTATTAAGGTAGACTACGTGGTCTATATACTAACGCGCCTCCCCCCTAATTAGTTAGCATACAAGTGGTTGGTGCACCGAACGCGTAAATACGCGTTCGTACACCAGGTGCTGTAATTATACACGGGCCAATAGCGATTTTCCATCCCCAGGATGGAAAATCCTGATTGGTCGGCCCTATAAGTAGTGTCGGCAGAATATAGCAGAATGCCCAGAAAGTAGCAGGTAACGCGCTCTAGCACTATTACAATAAAGCTACAACTACTAATTATAGCAAAGAATATAAAGATGTTTGGTTAAAACCTCTTAAAATTTATATAATATAAGCCGCACCCTTTATTTTGTTAGCAAAAAGACAAGATTATAAAGTCTTTATTATAACTATAGAAGATATTAAGAAAGCACTAGAACTGAAATAGTATATTAATCCTTAACCTCTTATACCTAAAGAGTACTATGACCTAATTAATAAGTTTAAAAAACAATTTATAAACTAATTAGCCCCGTATTAAGATAAGCATGATTTTAATATAGAACTTAAGCCTAGTATAACACTAAAGTTTGGTCCGCTATACGGTATATTATAAGAAGAACTGCTTATAATGCAATAATACCTTAACAAACATCTGGAAAAAGGATTTATTCGACCTAGTTAATCTCCATTTACTCTACCTATACTATTTATTAAAAATCTAGAAGGAGGCTTAAGATTCTACATTAATTATTAAGCTCTAAATGCAATTATAATTTAAAATTAATATCTAATTCCCCTAATTTAAGAGACGCTTAACTATTTAGTAAAGCTATAGTACTTTATAAAGCTTAATATAGTTACCACCTTTAATAAAATCCATATATATATAAAGGAGATAAGAAGTATATAGCTTTTTATATATAATAGGGACTCTTTAAATACCTAGTAATACTATTTAGCGTAAAAAACGGTCCCAGTATGTTTTAGAAATATATTAATAATACACTTTATAAATTCCTTAATGTATTTATTACTGTATATATTAATAATATCTTAATTTACTTATCCTTGCTTTCTAAACATTAGAAATCCATTAAAATGGTCCTTAAACGCCTATAAGATGCGGGCCTATAATGCGATATTAAGAAATGCAAGTTTTACGCGTCTAAGGTTATATACTTAGGTTTAATAATATCCTATAATAGAATTAAAATAGACCCTAAAAAAGTCGCCGTAATTATAAACTAGGAAAGCCCTAGTAATATATAAGATATTTAAGGATTTCTAGGATTTATAAATTTCTATTATTAATTTATTAATTACTTTTTAGAAACTGCTTAGCCGTTAGTAAACCTAACAAGAAAGAATATAAAATTTAAATAGACTACTAAATATAAACAAGCTTTTAACGACCTAAAGTATTGTTTTATAACTACTCTAATTCTTACCCACTTTAACCCTAACCCTAAATATATTGTTAAAAACAGACTCGTCCAATTATGCGCTAGGGGGAGTATTGTTGTAATATAATAAGAATAGTAAGCTATATCCAGTAGCCTTTCTCTCTTAAAAACTTGCCCTTACTAAATTAAACTATAAGATATATAATAAGGAACTACTTATAATTATTAAATGTTTTAAATAATGGCGTCCTAAACTTAAAGGATTGTTGTTCCTAATATGTATGTTAACGGACTATAAAAACTTATAGTACTTTATAACTATAAAGCAATTAACATAGCGCTAAATTTGTTAGGCTAAATACCTCTTATGATTTAACTTTGGGATTATATACTAATCGGGCAAACTTAATTAAAAGCTTAATATATTAATATAACAATTATAGGACTTACCTATAAACGCTATAGACAAATGGATTATAAATTAATTACGGATCTTATTGCCTCCTAAACGTTTTAAAAAACTATATCCTATATAAGTAGGAATCTTTGTAAGAGTGGAACCGCATCCGGAAATGGAGGCTTCTATAGCAGGAAATGGAGCTGGCTTGGCATCTCGCCGCTTTTATCTGGCTTGTGCACCGACCTTATCACATAAAGGCACGCTTCTCTCGCTGCCTACTCTCCTCCCCCCATCGTCTCTCTTCTCCCAACGCCTCGCCTCCTCCTTATTGGGCGCTTAGACTGTGCCCGTGAGGCATTTTCTCTCCCTTGGCATTCATGGCAAGTGCTGCACGGCCCAATTTCTCACTGACCAAAGACTAACAATAGTGTAGCACGATTTCGCTCGGCGCTTCCGATGGTCCTGCTCGATACTTTCCCTTTCAGTGCTGAGCAAACATCTCGGTCCTGTCTATTCCCGTTCGCCGCCTCGCACTTCAGGGTGATGCTTTTGCTCGTCCTGTTTACCTACCGGACTTCCAACTTTAAGCGGCGTCTCTAGATTCTCCGATCTCCCTCTCCCTGAATCGGGATTCCTCGTAAACGACCTTTGGTTCCCATTCTTCTAGCGCCCCGCTACGCTTATTTTGCCTTGGAATGGAAAACACCCCCTCCGCCGGCGTAGCAGCACGGTCACTGCCACGTCAGCGAATTCGCAAAAGGGTAGTGGAGACGCTCGCGGATGCACACCTCCGTTACACCGTGGCTAAGCTAGTTAATGTTTACTGTTATATGCAATTTCGGGTGCATTACGCCGTCACATTGCCTAGAGGATACGATTGGTTAGCAAGTTTAATGAAGAGCTAGCCAACGCGGCTCCTAGAGAGCGGTTCCAGCTATTCCGGAGGCATGGAGTGGTCAACAAGCTCCACAACTTCATGAATGCCGTGTGCGTGTCGCACAAGCGTCGCGAACTTTTCCTGACCGTCCAGAGGGACCTGGCCGACGATGACGACTTATGGAGCTTCGGGACCCTTAATCTACGCTAGGACGGCGAGATTAGATGGCATTTAGTATACCTAATGCTCCTCCGCTGTAGAGAACTCAAAGACTCAATCAGACGCTTATCCGACGCTGTCACGACTCTATTGCCCTTACCAACAACGACAACTTCTTGGACAGTAAGAACCTTGCACTCGACCATAATTACGATCCTCTACTTGATAGCCTTGGCGACGGCGAGTGGGACAAGGTGGATATAATCGTAGACTTCCTGCAGGAGCTCTATGAGATGTGCCAAAGGCTTGAAGGCACCGCTAGCGTCTCTGGGTTTGGCAGCCTTTGGCAGACAATCGTTAACTTATAAGAAGTTTACGAATTGCTAGTGGAGAGCCGCGAGGACCTCTCTACTGCGCCGGACGACTCTTTCCTCAAAAACGGCGTTAAGTTTGGCCTGGCGAAGCTTATTACTTATTTTCAAAGGTTGGTCCTTAATCCAGATCCATCCTACTATTGTATTGCTACCGTCCTCCACCCACGACTTCGTCTGGCCTGGTTTAAGGACCACTGGAGTCAATACGACGCTTGGCACAAGAAGGCTGAAAAGTCTGTCCGAAAAGTCTTCAAGTCGTACTTAGACTCTAAGCGCAAGGTCGACGAGTTGACGCTGCCTTTGCCGAGTCGCCGGAAGTTACCAGGTGGTAATAATTACCACTTACGATGGGCCAGGACTATAAGCGTTAATCCCATACTCCTTACAGGCTCGAAGTCCCACAAGCGGCATAAACGTATGTCGCAGCTCGACGAGTACTTTGATAGTTTACAGGAAGGCCTTGACTTGCCGAGCGACACCTTCTAAGCTCTCCTCGGCGACCCACTAGCATAGTGGCGAGAAGTCGGTTTAAAACGCTATCCGATCGTCTTTCAGATGGCCCTTGACTTCCTATCGGTCCCCTGCACCTCCTGCGAGTGCGAGCGCGCCTTCTCCTCTGCTAAGCGTACAATAACTATTGATCGCAATTTACTAGCCCCAGCGACGATCGAGGCACCACAGAAGAATTGGCTCCGGAGACGCGTCGTCAAAAGCTATCTATTACAACTCCAAGACTATATACAACGGACGGAGAAAAGGGAGGATAAACAGGCTTCCAGAGAGACTTCAGATGAGCCGTAACTACAGCCCGTACTTTTGCAACACCAACCGTATTACGCTTACGGGAAGTAGATAGCTATTTTTCGAGGCGTCAGTCAGTACGTAACGCCTATACAAGCCGTAACATAGGCCGTAATAACTGACTCGGGCCGTAGTACGTTACGTTGGACCCACGGTGGGTCCCGCCGGTGGCATTGATGGAGCCCCCCCCTATTTCAAGGAGTTTACGGCCTGTTCCATGTGGTAGTGCCAGAAGCGGGCGGCATAGTTGGCAAGCGGGAACCGCTGGCGGTAGTCTGGCGAGCTGAGTGCATCAGGCCTATCGAGCAGGCACAGGTACCGCAGACACGCGCGGGCGATTTCGAAATGCGGGTTCCAGTGTGACAGCTCATAATCCATATACTCTCGGACCGTGGAGTGGACGAGAGACACAGCCTCGAAGCTCTCCTCGGCAGTTTGAATCGTGACCATCTGTGTGAAGTTTGGGCATATCTTCAGGATATTTTCGCGCCGGAACAGCCGCATCTCGGGTGACAGGATGGGATCGGCTGCCGCGTTGATGGCGACCGCCTCTGCCACCTCGTCGATCTGCAGTGGGCGGCGCGCGTACCACCCATACCAGGAAGCGCCGACGCCGACGGTCTCTGATGGATATACCCGTCTAGAATCCTCTTGTACAGCTCTGCCAGATTTCGTGGCAAAACGCCCAGAGCATCCTTGACGTCGCTCAGAGTATGAGCCTCTCTTAGCTGTGCGAGTGCGAGTGCAAGTGTGACCCACAAGAACCTGGCCAGACCCTGGTTAGATCGCTCTGGTACTTGGGGTGTAGGAAACCAGTAACCCCTTGGCTCCCACTTACGATCCCTCGGCTCTGTCGGCCACGTGTCTTATCACATACAGCCTGGTAGCATCCGGCAAGTAATCCAGTTGTTCGGATAGCTCTGCGTTGATCAGACTTAGGATGTCTTGGTGGTTAAATTCAGTAATCCTGACGTAACGCGGATGATGCAGTCTCTTAAAATGCGAATGGATGGACGCGAGCGGTCGGGCCAAAAAAAGAGATGCAGTCCGTCCAGCTCCCAGTCTATCATGCGCAGCAGGGTGGCGATGAGACGGCGGCTGTCCGAACACTCGTCGACCGCGTCGACGACGATAAAGATCTGCAGAAACCTCCTCAAGGCGACGGCGAAGGCGCGAAAGAGCAGCTTAAACTGTAGTTGCTAGTCATTGGCCATGTTCCTGAGCACGCTCAACTCGCCGGGGACCTTGCCCAGCTGGTGACAGCTGGACAAGCAGGGACGAGAACAGGCTCTTATTAGTGACTTGCTGTCAGTTATTGTCCGCGAAGTAGAAATACAGGACAGCCGTTGACTCGTCGGACTTGTGCTTATCTCGCAGCTCATCGATGATAGTGGAACTAGTGACTTCTCAGTGCTGACTGTTAACAATCAAGATTGGTTAACTTGTGGAGCTCACCACAAGACTGTCTTCCCGGTGCCAGCTTGTACCACTCGCAGCGTTTCAGTCAGTCCTCGTGGGCGTGGACAGATTTGTCCACCCCGCCTAACATCTCTAGTGTCCCACATGTTGGGTTCTCTGTCGCCGTCCGTCCCTATCCCGTCGACCATGTGTAGTAACGAAGTTGATGGGTACTCCTGTCAGGTTATGATTCCCTCCCTTGAGCTCCTTCAAGTTGTGGTCGTCCATAAGGCGCTTCTGCCAGAGGTGCTGGAACAGGTGAAAGTCTGGTCGGCTGGTCCAGAGTGTTTCGCCGAGCATCATGTGGCGGCCTGCGATGTGCTCCATACGCGCGTTTTACGCAGTCCGCTCGTTATCTCACGTTCCTCGGAACTCACACAGCGGACATTGCACCGACTTGGGTGGCTCTTCACCGCAGAAATAACTCAAGCAGTGCGTCTTCCACTCCTCGCTGTCGTGCGATATGTACGAGCAGCTCAGGAACCAGAAGGCGCACTTATACGCGGGTGCCCGGAACTGTGTTAACGGACATTCGAGCACACCGTTTCGTTCTTCGGGTAGCGGCATGCTTGGCAAGTGGCTGGCGAGGCCAGTGCTAATAGAAGTTTCGGTGTGTAACTTCGGAGCGAATAGTACAGGGACGGCGGGTGGGTAGAAGCGTTCGACTGATGGATGCACGCAGGCGCCATAGGGGAGCTGCTGCGAACAGACCGCGAGTACGGCGGGCTCGAACTGTACGAAGGAAGCTGGCGCCGGACCGCCAGGAGACGAAGAACGGTGCACCAAGCGAGCGTGTATGTCCCCAGTGGGCGACTGCAGTCATTTGTAGTCCAAGTTGCGTTGCAGAACTAGTTGATATAGATCAGTCTGCAGCGGCTAAATGCGAGAGGAGACCTACGTTGCTTCTTATACGGAATGAGATTCGTACTCATTGTTCGCGTCCATGGAGGTATTGGAGGAATGACTGCATCTCCGTCACCAAAGCGGAATTGAAAAAGAGGGTCATCGAAGATGTGGCAATTCGTCTCCTCGTACTCAAACGACTGATGGCCTTTCAGCTAAGCAGATAGGTTCCGCAATGTGGTTGATAAGTTCGTACGCACCCTTTTCTTGAAGTGATCTAATCTCTTGTTCTGTTTGCCTCTTTGAACCCTTTTTGTGGATGCCGTTTAAGCTAATGCCAGGTTTTAGGCGGTGGTTGTAGATCCTTTGTGTCTGAATGGTTCTTGCTAGTGTGAATGCATGGGCAACCTATTCTCCGGTCTTTGGCCGCTCTAAGCGTAGAATATATGCATGTCGTTGAGCTCTCTTATGGACCGGATTGGGTGTAAGAGGCTGTTTGAGGGAGTTAATTGCACCCTGCTCTCTTTTTGGCAGTTTAACTGCCAGATGAAGATGGTAGATTCTCGAGTGCTAAAGCTCCTGTGCCTCTTTCGGTTCTGGTTATGGACATTGGGCTTGGAGGAGAGTAAGCTTCTGATGCTTGTGTCCGAATCTCTGCTGATCCTGTTGGCTGTGGTGAGCCATGAGGTGTAGGAAGAGGTAGAGGAAGCGTTTTAGTGTTTTGCTGTGTTGCGTCCTCCATGGTCGGCAGTAGGTCTATGTCTTCCTCGTCGAGGTCCATCTCATCTATGATGATTGAAAGAGCTTGACCTAAATCGGGAACGGTTGTCAAAATCAGGGCTGCACAAGACCTTTTGTACGTCTTTGGTTCGGACCACGCGGTTCGGGTGTAGACCTTGTACATGTTTGTGGCTTCTAGGCCGACGAGCCAACCCTTGATTGCTTTCTCTTGTAGCTTCGCTCTGTTGAGGCAGTCTCTTTGGTTCTTGATTAGCACGTACGCGAGCGAACCAACGATTCTGTGTTGAGATAGGTTTGGTTTACCGCCGTGAATCATTTTGAATGGTGTTTGCCATTGCTTTCGTTGAATTGGTATGCGGTTGAGAAGTCGGATGGTATGTGCGGATATAGGACCAGAGCTTTTGAGGAGTAGGTCGTGACCACATTGAAAAGGGAGATTGAGAAGTGGAAAAATGGAAAGGGAAGGTCTGAGATCGAAATAGGAAGACGGTAGAGCGTAGGCTATTCACGGACACGCCTTCGAGATGATCTGTCACCCTAATAACAAGTCTCAACCCTGCCCCGCCCCGAAACCGCCTAATCGCCCTCAAGCTGACCAGCCTTAAGCCTGCGCACCAGAACCGCTCAACTATTTATATACTTTTCTCTATCTCTACCCACGCATGTGGAGAAGAGATTACGTGCACAGCCACCGTTAACAAAAGCTTATAAACTGACTAGAAAGTGTATCCATTTTCTGCCAAGCCTCTACATGTAATTTCTTAAATTTCTAAACCTAATAGCTCACCAAGCTTCATTCCTCAAGGCCTTTAAAAACAAACCGCTGATTCGGTTTGCGTTTTCGTGTACATCTAGAATCTTACTATCTCCTCTACATTACCTTAGTTTCCTCAGAGAATAGATCACGTGTGCCAAGCTGCGCTAGACCATTCTGGTCGGGCACTCAATCTATTGTCTTTTGGGAATCGACTCCACCATATAAGTTTTCGAACTTTTTTTCGTCTCCACCGCAACGCCCGAATTGGGCGCTCATAGACCATAGAGATCCCGAACCGACATTGCAGAACAGAATGCCATCACCGGGATCCCGAGATTCGACCTCTATGCCGAAAAGTTGCGCTCGAGGGAGGGCCCTAACGCATCAAACCAATAGCTCCAGCACATGGAGCACAACCTCCAGCAGCTTCAGCACACAGCGGGTGCCCTCCACGGCCTACGGCATACAGAACAGCATACAGCGCACGCCCTCCGGCGCCTCCGGCATATAGAGCGAAACCTCCAGCACATACAGCACATAGCGCATCACCTCTAGCACTTCCAGCAGACAGAGCACCTTCCACGGCCTCCAGCATACAGAGCGGCACACAGAATACGACTTCCCTCACATACAGCACACAGAGCACAACCTCCAGCAGCTCCAGCGCACAGCACATCGCCTCCAGCACCTCCAGCACCTCCAGCACAGGCCGCACGTCCTTCACGGTCTCCAGCACATGGAGCAGAGCCTCCAGCACTTACAGCACACAGCGCACCACCTCCGGCGGCTGTGGGACTCGCTGCACGCCTCTCACTACCTCCAGCACATAGAGCACGGCGGCTCCCAGCACACAGAGCACAAGCTCCAGCGTGGCATGGCCCGGGGCGACAGCGACGTGGGCTAGGGGTGGGCAAAGTAGGTCGACATCAGGCGTGGCAAGGCCATAGATGCTGTATACCAAGTTACTATGGATTTGAGCAAGTGGTTAGAATTGCATGGTATTGTCAATATCCAGGGGCTGATTGACGCGTGTTTTCAGGAACACATAACTCACCCAAAACATGGCCGATTTTTAAAATTTGTACATATTTAGATTCAGCTCGTCAAGACGAAGAAGACATCGGGTCCAGGTTTTTGATATCGCGTTACGATGTTGGGATATACCAAAGTTGCAAAAGATGAGTTCGTAGAGTTTTATTGAGGACACCGCGAAAACCTCGGAAAGTTGTATGAGCCCACCTGATTCGCAGCTCAGACGTGCCGCCAAAAAGCTGATTCAGCCACATCTAAATGTGGTATAGCTCTGAATCATGTGGAGGAACGTCTTGAGGGAACTGAGGTAACTGTGGAGGGGATGCAATACTCGGGCGCCCTTGCTGAACTGTCACATGCCCCATGACTGTGGCGATGGAGTCGAGCTGCCTGTCTCTCACTTGCCTGACTTCGGCTGGCGAGCAGGACCATCTCGTCCTGGTACATCCAGCTCTTCAAACAACGCCAGTGCGTCTCCAATCAGTTATCCGGCCAGGTCGCCCAAGCTTCGCTTGTAATGGTTTCCGAACGCTCCGGTATGTAATAAGGTTCGATCGAACGTTATCAACGGCGTGCCTACTACAGACAAGTCTATCAGCAATCTCCTGCATCTGCCAGCTAAGGAGCAAGAAGTTGCAAATGTCAATGCGTTCACGCGTTGTTAGCCCGTGATTAGCAAAACGAGGACCAGTGGGAGGCTCTTCAAGGCCTAGCATACGAGGACGGGCGTTGTAGGCTCCATTGGTGCGATGCATGGCGACTTAGTGGCAAATTGGCAACTGCAACACCAGAAAAATGTCAGTATAGGCCATATACACGTAAATTTACAACCTCAACCTATAGAGTAGTGATATTGTTGACTAACTACCCGTGGGCGTTTTCCTAGGTCGCATACAAAGTTACGCGTGCGCGTAGAGAAATCAGATAATTACGAGCGCAAAGTTTTTCTCCGAATTAGGGAGTTTTAGCTTGGGCGCCCGGCCCGGGTTAACTTTTTACCTGTCTGCGCATTGTTAACCTGGTGATGTCACGCGTTGTTTGCTACTTATCTTCATCTCCAACAAAGCTTTTCAACTCTACATCTCCAACGAAGCTTTCTTGCCACTCTTCATTGTCACATGCCATGGGCCTCTGGCAGCAGCTCGCTTAGCAGTCCACGTGATACACTTCACGAAAGACTCAAAGCAAACTCACTCCTACACACACAACCACATACATACACACATCGAGCACACACACAATCACAAACTAATTTCTCTTCTGAGGCATACAATACAGCTGTCCCGATATGGCTATGTTGAAATCGCCCGCCTCCACAGCGGCGGGCCGCCGCAAGAAGGTGGTTACTTATGAGAAGCGTGCGAGTCTTGCGGCGCCTCGCAACAGTTTCGATGTACCATCCGACGATGACGAGCCGACACCTCGACCCTCCGCTGCTCCGACGAAGAAGGGCCCACCAAAGGATGACGAATTCGATATCTTTGACGTTCCTTGCTCTAGAGACAAAAGGCCTAACACGGCCCCTTCCCCAGTTTCCACGCAGAAGAAGCGGTTACGAGAGCGCGGGCGGGTTGCGGAGCCGTCTGCAAATGATGCGTCTGCAGACCCACAGGCACCACAGGCGCTACCTGCGCGACGACGGGAAAAGACCCCTCAAGCTGTGCAAATGCCGCCCGTTGAGTCTATTGGCCGCCGTGCCGTCCTGTCAACCGCCATGGCCACAGGACATGGCCCCAAGCAGGCCAGCCACACAAGACCCGCAAAGAGACGGGAACCAGAACATGACCCCAAGCAGGCCAGCCACACAAGATCTGCAAAGAGACGGGAACTAGAACATGGCCCCAAGCAGGCCAGCCAGGCAGAGCCCACAATCGAGATAATAGAAGACTGGGACTCGGACGATCTGCTTAAGTGGATCCAACAATATCGACCGAAACTGCTCAGAGGTGACAACCTCAAGAAATTTAAATTGCTAGAGATCTCAGGGCGTCTCTTCGTGGATCAAGCTGGCAATATCGAGTTCTTCCAAAATATCTGCAAGCTGCCTATTGGACCTAGCGTGGAGCTCGCGAATCTGGCAAGTGAGATGGCCGGTACAAAGAGTAAGTTGCTATCTTTCGTACCATGCTCGCCACGTAGACTGCAAGCTAACAACGTCACAGGAATCGAAAAGCAGACCGAAGATGTGGAGATGTTCGACGCTGCTCCCCTACATTCTCTTATATCCACGAGCGACATAAACCAGGGATTTCTGAATGCTACATCCGAGTGGAAAGACTTCTACACTTGTGCCAGAGCCCTTCACGACAAAGGGAAGAAAGACATCGACAAAGTGGAACGTTACAACTTTCCTAAGGATAATCGGACACTAGATGAGGCATGCGAAGCCCTCAGCAATGCCCTTCAGGACGCCAGCAAAACTACGGAGGCTAACGACAATGCCGAGGTAAAGGAAGCAGTGGACAATCTGCGAAAAGCGTACGATGCAGCAAAATCGAGTAGAGTTACAATTCGCTACATCGACGCCGAGCTTCCTCCCGCGCCTTTTTCTCCTTTGGGTATGGGTATTCAACGGCCCTTATTGGCTCAACCATGGATGAAGGAATTGATTAGAGGATTCTGTGACAAATCCTTTCCTAATCGACTTGTTGTTATCGGAAATCCAGGTATTGGTGAGTGTTTACGCTTATTCTTAGCCTTCATGTCTTCCTGAGTTTTGCATAGCTAACCATAATCTAGGCAAGAGCGTTGCCCTTGTTGGATACTTACTCTTCTATCTCATCACCCAGGGCTACCGCGTTATCCTCCAGTTAGATACAACTAACGAGGGTCTGGGGTATGTCTTTGATGACGATGGCGTCCATGAAGTCTTTCGTAGAAACGCTTTGAAGTATAGGGATGGAAAACCATGTTGTCTACTTGTGAGCGCAGACGGCACTGAGGTATATCCGTCGGGCACTTTCACTTTCTGTGACAGAATTATTGTTGTGACTTCGCCGAACCTGTTGTCCAAGCAGGGTTTGAAAAATTGGATGAAGCAAACGCTAGCCGAAGAATTTGTTGCGCCTCGACCTTCATGTCACGAGGTTGTTTATCTATTGTACGTCGAACTCTTAGATAACTCTAACCAGTTGCCTGCTGACCGAGTCCGCCTAATCTAGGTCCCGAATCCAGAAATTCGACAGCTGCATTGTCTATTGGATGTATCGAGAATGGACTAGGGATTTTCGATGCTGCCAATCGGATTGCAAAAAGGCAATTTCTCATTTAGAAAAGGGAACTCTTTCTGAGTGGTACCGGGAAAAACAGCAGCAAGTAACAAGTCTTATTGAAGGAATGCTATTGTGTCAAAAGCTTGACGAGATGCATCAGATTCGCGACACTAGGACCGGCTTGATGATACCAAGTGCCTTAGTCACTATGGAAAGGCGCAACAAGGGAAATGATAAGTATGAGCTTAGGTTCGCAACCTTGCGCATTGCTCAGCTTGTTGCCAAAGTTCAGGAGAAATGGCAGTGGACACTTAATTGGGAGATCCTAAACATTTTCCTCCGCAGCCCTGAGACTCGCGTCGCCGCTGGGAAACGATTTCAGACGATGTTTCTACGGAAATTTCGAAACCAAGATCCCAACACAATGCCACGGTGCCACATGTTACGCTCGAAGAACGGTCCGCATCCGGAATCATCTTCCGCAAATGCTGCAAACATGCCATGGAAAGGTTTGAGTCAAGAACCAACGCCCATATGGATCTCTGTTGGAAATGGCACCAATGGAAGCTTATATTCGGAGAAGGAACTTAAAAATGCGATAAAAGCGGTGAATCTTAATCCCGATGACCCTCCGGCCATTCAATTTCTTATTCCTTGCGGACAGAATTGGGCAAGCTGGGATGCCGCTCTCTTCATTGGCAAGCATCGGAAGGGCGGAGTAGACATCCACATTGTTTTCCTTCAGTTAACCGTGGACCCAGATCACGCCATCCTCGCCAAAGGACTCGATCAGGTCAAGAATGCTATCCCCTCAAACCTGAAAGGAGTCCGGATTAACTACCACTACGTTCTCGTTTTGTTGACGCATATTAATAATATAGATGGATTGCAGATACCTGCATGGAGGCCAGTCTTAAACAATTCGAAGGAGCGGAAGCCAGATGACTCATGGAAAAACCTCAAGGAGTACGTTATGTTTGTACCCGTGATTGAGCTAGCCAAGCAGCCACAGGAAGGTTGAGGATAGAATGTCGGGCCTGTATTGCTCCTTTCAATAACACTGTGTTCCGGTGCGGACAGAGGGATGAGAGTGGAGGGAGGGAGAGAATGACGGCGTAGGGAGGGCCTTTTATGACGGACATTGACGCCGATTGCCACCTGATTGTGTACCAAATTTCAAAACCGAAATTGACACTGAACGAGCGTGACGCTTACAGGTCTGAAGTTGCTAGTAGAGAAGCATACTCTCCGCATACGCGCTCGACCTCAATGCAATCGAAGCTCACGCACTACGGCCGCGATGAATCAAGGTCTGCCTTATGTGCTGCTCACGCGACTTTGCTATGGAGGCTCGAGATGATTGGGAAGGAGTCAAGATCGCAAGCCCGACTAGTATACCGAGAGTCTCAATTATTCTCGCTTGAAGAGACCAATGCAAAATCCAATGGTAATGAGAAACGGGAAATAATGGATCGATCCCAAGAGTCGCATGCAGGAAGCTGAGTGGAAAACATCGTGAGAAGATGTTCGTATAGGTTCCCTCATCTACATGGAACAATCGACTCATATCCCAAGGTTGGTAGTACAGTCTTGATTTACGACCTCATCTATTCCCAGCTGCTCATTTCCGTTCATTCTCACTCACTTGAGCAACAATCTGTCCTCGTGGTGCGCCAACAGCCATCGACACCACGCCGCATTACCAAGGATATCGAGACGCCAAACGCGGCAGCGATATTTTGAAGCAATTTTCTGGGAAGAGCGGCTCTCCAGCTACAAGACGATATATTCGGCTTGCTGCCACGGCATTGGACCGTATCGCAATTAAGGTCGCCACGAAAGATGGTGAGATTGGTTCCTTGTGCGAGTAGGTTGAGCGAGCAAATCTGCAAAGTTGCAACCAATCCAAACGATGGCTTCGCAGAGGTTCTCTCGCTAGCTAACCGAGGCCCCTCAACAAGGCGAGAAGCAGGAGGCCATTATCATAGAGGAGGAAGGAAGAAGCGGAGCAGCCATTGGTTCGCCTTTAGCACAGAATCGACGACCAAGGCAATGGTATCTTAACCGTGATGCGAAGTTGTGGACCCAAGTTGTGGCCGCAACGAAACTTTGTGGGGTGTCGGAGGGTTAAACGGTAACGAAACAATGGTTAAAGAAGCGTGGACAGCAGGCATTAGGATGGGCTGAAAGACTGGAAACGAAAGGAGAGCAAGCAGGCCGCGCCTCAAAGGCGCTGGCAGGCACGTCCCTTTTTCAGGAAACAGGAAACGGGAAACGGGAAACGGGAAACGGGAAACGGGAAACGGGAAACGGGATGAACGAGGTATGTTAAGCGAGTACAGCCTCCTTTAAAGCGGCGATGCGACAAGGGCTAAGCGAGGTGGAACAGCCGCTAAAAGCGGCGGCAAAAGACGTCTGAAAATGGAAGCGCTTTCACCCTTATATAGATATAAATAGTTATTAAAAGGGATTTAGGTTTGTTTACCATTTTAATAGTAGTTATTTTAACGCAATATAGTATAAGGGCGTAAAGAGGCTTTAGGGAAGATTTAAAAGAATAATATAAATTCTATTTAAATCTAAGGGTATATAGCTCTTATAGAGAGTAAGACATTATATAAAGAAGAGAAAGGAATAATAAGAGAATTATATAATTAAATAGTTAGGGTTTTAGTGGTTAATGCGTGCGCATATATATACGCAGTCTTTAATAGTCTTTAACATACTTTGGTGTTATAGCACTAGTAGAAGATAGTAGATTATGGCAGATAATTATAAATAGTTTTAGATAGTTATCTGTTAAGTATTTCACTAAGACATTCCTACTATAACTGGGCTAGTCCCGTTACAACTACTTTACTTTATAATTTATTTAAAAAAAATTAAAATCAATATAATTATTAATAATTTTAAAAATACTATTAATTAAATTTTAAAAATATATAAAACTAAATAAATTTTATTAAATTTTTTAAAAAATATTAAAGAAAGTTATTAAAGAGATGCACGGTTATATATAGGTAAAATTTATATATTATTATTCATTACTTAACGTCCGATTCGGATCCCTATTGGGCCCACGCGGACTACTCCTTATATACATATAGGGAGAAACCTCTTTTTAAGAAAACCCTGTAATCCGTCTCCCCGCCTTTTAGAACTCGCCTATAAGGCGCCTGCGAGTCACCTGTGGTGCTCTACTACCTTACTTTTTGACCTCCTTAGGAACTACTACTGCCGTAACAAGCCTACGGACGCGCTAGTATCGCAAACTTTGCTCTACTACTATAGAGTTATTAGGGGGCGCCTATTGCTCGCCCTTTTACCTTCTATTACTATTTCCTTTGCAACCCGAAACTGGTCTAGTACATTTTAGCTAATAAGCCACTAGGTAACCGCCTTAAGACCTTTTTATATTAAGAGTAGTATGTTATAGTTCTCTATACTAGCTACTAAGAGTATAGCTTTTTGGTTAGTACGTAGGGGGCATAATAGTATTATATGTTTTAGTGTTTATCTTAGCCAGCTATATTCGCATCTTAGGCTGCCTACTAGGACACCTACCTAGTAGAGCTAATCTTTTAGTCCTATTATCCCTATTCTTAAGAGTGTTGCCATTATATTTTCTGCCTTTATTAGGCCTTTTTAGAGCTTTTAAGTGTTTACCCCCTATGGCGTTAACTATGCTACAGCTTAGGTTCCTCTTGCCTAAGTTAGCCTCTATACCTTTAACTCCTATACGCCTCTCTAGCGTTGGTCTAACCAGTATTATATTACGGAAGATAGTTTCCTGGTGTTTTTTTATACTCTACTTTAGCTCCTTTCTCTTTCTTACTGTTGTCTTTACTGGCCTCTTACGCGTCTCCCTTTCTCCTCTATATAGGCCTAGGCCCTAACGCAGTACTATTCTTCTTCTACTTTCTTTACCTGTTTCTCCAATGTCTCTTCCCTACTTTAGGGTTGTTGGTTTGTTCTCCTATAAGGCGCCCTAGGGTCCCTCTATAGTTTATTTAGGCGTGTCTTAATATACTTTATAATATTAGAGTTACGTTTACTTTACGCCCTTTATATTACAGCGGCTTTAATATATAGTTATAGGGGGGGAATATTAGCTTCCTTCTTAAGTAGTGCTATAGCCGTTCGCTTATACCTGCCTATTATACTCTAGAGGTAGGCTGTTTAGATCTTTTAAAGTGGTTTAAGGAGTAATTTAGGGGGGCCCTTCTTGGTTTCTCCAATGGCCTAAACACTATATCTATATGTTATAGTTAGCCAGACAACTGCTGTATATAGTAGGCGTAACCTCTAGAAGCATGGACCCTATATAGAATTAACGATCCTGGATAATATAATGTACTATACTTAGCCCTTATGGGCCGCTTGCCCCGTATATACGCTCCACTGGAGCTTGCTGTCTACCCATACTCCTAATACCCTTAGGCCCTAAACTAGTTAACCCCTAAAGCCTTAAATATAGATTATATACTAAAGATCTGCAGATTGGTTGCGTTTTCTTATTATCACGGCACTGGCCTAACGCGTTATTATGACTCGGTGTTGTCATGACACGAGCACAGACCTAACCCCTGAGCGACGTGTATATATACCGCCTCACCTCCTATATAGTTCTGCACACGACATCGTTTATTAATAATACACAGTCACAGTTACCTCGTTGACCCTCTGTACGTACTGTGACAGTATGTCGTGTTATCACCTACGCCCCTGGTAGGGCTTCGTTTCTACCGTTTTAAAGCTACGTTCCAAAGCTACGACCCTACCCCGGGCGGGATTCTTACCCTTGTTCCACGTCAACACCGACTTAGTAAAATCTCTGTCGAATCTATTTGAGTTCCTAAGCCGATATCCTCCTCCTCCCTGTATCTACACGTCCCGAGTTTCCAAGCTGGCTGCAGGGAGACACCCTACGGGCTATATTTCTCGTGTTAACTGTAGTATCCTCCAAGTTTATTTCTAGCTATGCTACTGCTTCACGTCCCGAGTTTTTAAGCCAGCTGCAGGGAGATACCCTGCGGGCTATATTCCTTGTGTCCTGATTACAGTGTAAGACTATAGGTTACTGATCTCTCCGTCTCTAAGTCCGTTCCTAGCTACTACTTCCGTCCCAAATTTCTAAGCCGGCTGCAGGAAGACACCCTGTGGGCTATATTCCTCGTGTCTTAATTACAGTGTAAGACTATAGGTTACCGATCTCGTCCCTGTCTCCGTCTCTCCATCTTCGTCTTCGACAACGATATACTTTAAGTTTACCGCGATAAGAATCTACGCCTTAACCTCGATCTCTATACTCTAAGCCTTTCGAATCTATACCTTAACCTTAATCTCCGTACTCCGAGCCTTTTAAGTCTATACCTTAACCTTAATCTCCGCAACCCTGAGCTATTTAAGAGTTAATATCCGCAATACGCCCCACGGTTACATTTTTTTTCTTCGTCTCCTCCATTTTCTATATTAGTTTCGCTCCTTTGCCTTAGCTTTATATTGTATCTAGCACTCAAGACGAGTGCTAGCGGAGAGCGATGTAGTAGGGATATAGGTAGGAGGGTCTAAGGACTGTAAGGACGAGGACCTTTAAGGACTAAAAGGACGAGGACCATAAGGACTGGAAGGATAAGGATATATGTGTCTGTTTTTTTTTACTTCTGTGTTTTTACTGCCAACACTTAGCTCACAGGAGCTCGCCTTAGGAAGGGGGATGTACTGTCACGGCACTGGCCTGACGCGTTGTTATAACTCAGTGTTGTCATAACACGAGCACAGACTTAACCCCTAAGCGACGTGTATATATACCGCCTCACCTCCTACATAGTTCTGCACACGATATTGTTTGTTAATAATACACAGTTACAGTTACCTCGTTGACCCTCTGCACGTACTGTGACACTTATAAAATAGATTAGCTGGTATTTCTCTAGTGAGAATTGGACTCTATATTATCTTGCCTATTTTATATAGGTGTTATAGGCTTTCTCTAGTATTCTATAGTTCTCTACGGCTATTGGCCCGTATATAATTAGGTTTATATTATTAACAAAGCCTATCCCCTAGGTCGCCCCTTCCTTAAAGATATTAAGTAAGTTGCTTACAAAGAAAAGGAAGAGTATAGGCAAAAGAGGTAATCCTTATAGTATACCTATTATAACTGCGATAGGGGGGCTCTAGTATCCGCTAAAGACCAGTAATATCTCTTTCTGGCCTATAAACCCTTAAATAAATTATATAATCTATTCTAGGAAGCCCTTTGCCCTAAGGATATATAGGAGGCGCTTATAGGGTATATTATTATAGGCGCTACT
>Ga0307507_10003876_pt1 | contig 27822 bp, 32 predicted proteins | sample 7_EM_MG_FD_207223 | JGI IMG/M metagenome (GOLD analysis project Ga0307507, IMG submission 207223) | Populus trichocarpa ectomycorrhiza microbial communities from riparian zone in the Pacific Northwest, United States - 7_EM | ecosystem: Host-associated > Plants > Roots > Unclassified | place...
TGCCCCCCCCCCCCCCCCGCCCCCCCCCCCGCCCCCCCCCCCCCCCCCCCCCGCCGCCCCCCCGCCCCCCCCCCCCCCCCCCCCAAGAGAAGGAGTACAAAAAGAAGCACGAAAACTCCGGTCTCGAATATATTTGTCTTTCCTTTAAGATTTCCTGTCTCTTTTCTCAACCGCTCTTGTGTGTTACCATTCTCGTTTTACCATTATTCCCTTCGACTCCCGGGTGTGTGGGCAAGGTTTTCCTGGTTTCGGGGTGTTGTTCTAAATAATAGAAATGTACTGTACATATTATACTTGGATTCATAAAGCACCCGGATCCATGGCGCCAAAATTCGATAGTTTAGGTGTAAACTAGTACATCTTGGCACCAATTAGTCTGAATACTTCATGAATTGCTAAGTAGTTAGGGCAAACCACTTGAGTACATTGTGTTGACAATCAATGTGGACCACGCTCTCACCAGCCCTCCCAAATCTATCACGCCCCCCCAAAATATCCCCTGAATCGCGTCTATGAATTCGACACCGCACCGCTGCGCGGCCGGCCATCTCCGCTTCCTTTTGTTCCTTGCAGCAAACCTGGGCAATTCCCAACCCCTCACACAATGTATCCCCCGCACGGAGACCCTCCTCGGATACCCCATAATTGACGCTGACAGATTAGGAATTTCAACGAGCATCACGGGAGAAGCGCTAACGCTCCGTACGCTTCGAAGCCGGGTTAACCAAACAAAGTCAAGTGAGGCAAGAAGACTAACATGGTAGACAACCCAATGCAAAGACCGAAAATGCGAAACGCAAAGCCTTCTGAGGCACAGATCGCTGCGCCGTCCACGCGCTAGGAAGGCGGGGGTGAGATGAACTTAGCGATTCTGATCATTATAGTGTTGGGAGCGTCACCTACAGCAGGAAGTTTATTAAGAAGAATACGGGAAAGGAGTATTATACCTCCGGAATGCTCTTGGAATTTGAGAGCAGTGATGATGAGGATGACGAGGAGTTTGCTCTACTTCGCAAGGAGAGGGGGAGAAGGAGGAGTTGGGGACTCGTAACAAGGGCGACGAGGATGAGGATGGAGAGGAGGGGAGGTAAAATCCTTCGCGCTCGCTCGAGGTAGACCGGAAAAGGTTTAAAGATGGGGGCGTGGGGGGAAAGCGGGCCGCGAATGGAGGCGTTAATTGGGAGCGCACATTCAAGGAAGACGCCGAAAATAACATCACCGCTGCTAAGGACATACCCGGGCCTAGCGAAAAACGCAAATCCGCCCTCGCCAGCACTACGAAGAGGAGCGTACCCTCGATAGAGGAGGAGAAGGAAGCTGGCAAGGGAAGGATTAGACTTTCGTAGGGGATGTGGTCTAATATGAGTGGGTTAGGGTGGCCATAGAGGGAGTAGGGGGGGGGGGGTGCGGGGCGGGAGCGGCGAGGGCTTAGAGTGTTCTCATGCCATAATCTTTTTCCTTGCTTGTGAATAGAGGTGGGCTGTGGGATGCGGTCAAGATTGTACCTGGTGGAAAACATGATACGATTACTGGCGCAATGAAGCATCATATCTTGTATTAAGCCTACTTCTTTCACAAGCCTGCCTTTATCCACGCAACCCGGCAAGTGCGAGGAGCAGAAATATCTAGAGACCACGCGCTCTTGCAGCGGAATAAGTTATACAAAAGTTCAGCCCTCAACCTCAAATAGCAACTTGCCAAATTTGCTGGAGACCGAAGGCACCGAAAAGGAGGATAATCCACAGCCCAAGGATTATGGCACAATACGCGACACAATATAAAACAGCATACATATGCTGATCCTCCCCAAGTTTCCCTAGGCAGCGGGTGAGGCGATGGCGTAGCTTCCTCTCAATTCTATTCATGGCTGACATGGCAGCAGCGCTCACAAACACAGCGACCAAGAAGATGAAAATGACCAACGAAAGCTCCTGGAAGTACGAAAAACGGTATTCGCCCACCGGCGCCCTATCCATCGCTGTTGCGGGACGTTCCTGATCTTGGACTGTATAAATTTATAGGTCAGTAGTGTCGGGATCGCGGCCACAGAAGGACTCCGCAAAAGTATTATACCTGGGCGTTTTTGGTTGTTATCCCACCGGTGTGGCACGAATTTCACAAACTCATCGGTGGCCTCCGGATCCGAAATTTCCAACGAGGTCTCCGTTTCAGGTACTGGGGATTTCAACTTGAGCCCATTAGACAAGGGCAGCTGCGGGGGCATGAGTGTGGCGGGAGGAATAGACGGCTTCCCAGTCCATTGTTTGGACACCTCTACCGGGTCGGTTGTGGGGGGAGGATTCAGGTGGGGATAGAACGCCAAGCAAGAATAAGTGGAGGAGGGGTTGATAACAACATTGAGATTGGGGTCTGCAACTGGTAGTGGGGCCATTTAATGCGTGATTATTTGTTGAGATTAAAGCGGGTGTTATGGGTTCGGTAGTAAAGGGAAAAGTAAGGTGCGAGAGAAGTTTGAGAAACAGGAGGGAGGAGGAAGTTTATCTATGACAGCTGTATTGTAGCGATGTAATTTTAGCAAGATGGACTGCTTTCCCATTCCAAAATTGTTCCATAGGTCTTGGCGTTTCCTGTGCCGAAGTCGTGCAATGATTTCTAGACACTTTGGGAATAGGTGGTAATAACCTTCCCTCACGGTCTTAGCTAGGTAATAGCTCGACCCAAACCTCCCTTCTATACCCCATATAGAGCTAACCAACCGCATTTCCGCCACCCAGAGAGAGACACATGCTCAACTAAGAGGGAAATGTACGTTAACGTGAATGGCTCCCGGTTCTAAATCATGTGCGAGCAGGGCTAGAAAAAGAATGGGATTCTGCGCTGGTAGACCTGTGAGCGTGGCTATCCAACTTGCGTTGCGTCTTTTTTCTCCTTGTCGGCAATGTTCCAGCGTGCCGAATCCGAAATCTGTAAGGTTAAAAGTTCCCCCGATGATACGCCTCTCATAAAGGGTGCTCCAGGCGGATTGGTTGGGGTTAGCAAGGCAGAGTTCAAAACTACTTGTTAGAATCTGTGCGCGAAATAAATAGTAGATCTCGGCAAAGTGGCATTGAATCTGCATTTTGACCTATCTCATAGTCACCAGGCAGAGGAATTATTTCGGCTTTTTTTTGATACTTTAGGGCTACATTTTTTGTCTATATTCTTACATGCATTTCAGAGGTTGCTTAGTGTTCGCTAAAAATTAACCCCATACCTGGTGTTGAAATTATGCCCCAATCTGTGGACGGGGAACGGTAAAGACTTCGTGTAACTTCTACTCGCAGTATCACTCTTACTTATTAACCAAAAGAAAGGGCCATATGGCCGAACATATATAGAGAACATAAGTGACCTCATCCTTCATGAGAAGGAACCGGTTTCCTGTCTTTAGCCCAGAACGCATCATGAGTTCCTACCGAGTATACGCCTCCAAACCTGGAGAGCGCAATGAAGCCTAGCCGATACAAAATAGCCGCTCGATAATTAAGACCTAACCGATGATGTCCCACCACCACAAAAGATACAACCCAATAGCACGGAATGGTATAGGAAAGAAACGCTTTAGACAAAGCCGTTGTTTGAGGACAATGGAAGACAATAACCCAAAATTCAACACCTGGTGGTGGAGTGAACTCGAGTGATCTTTAGTGATTATAAGCTGTGAATGTAGGGGGTGAGCGGGAATGGCGAGGGGTTAGAATCTTCTTATGACATGATTGTTTTCTTTATTTTTTGCGTGGAATTGGGCTGTGGGATGAGGTCACGAGATTATGCCTAGTGGGGAACATAATATACATACAGGAGCAAAGGTGTATGGGACCTCGTATTATACCCACCTCTTTCACGCACCAGTCTTTGTCCATACAATCTCCTAAGAGTGGGAAACAAGGTATTCGGATACTAGCCACTCTTGTAACAAAATACAGAAAGCTCGAATCCTCAAGCACCCGAAATAGTAGCCTGCAAAGGTTCCTGATGACCTAAACCCTCAGAGGGGGTGGAGAATGGACAAGCAAGCATGAAGGATCTCCGTATTATATACAACACAGTACAAAGCCGCCTACATACGGTGGTCTCCACCAAGTTCCATAAGGAAGCGGGTTATGCGGCGGTTCACCCTCTTCGCAATTTTAGTCATGAACAATATAGCAGCAGCGACCATGAACACAAGGACAAAGTAGATAAAAATACGAAACCAGAGCTCCTGAGAGTATGAGGAATCGTATTCTCCATCTGGCAGCTGGGGGACCTGGGTGTCGATACTAGCATGGTCTATCGCCGTCATTGGAGGTTCCTCAGTGTCGACTGTTTTATATTTAGGTTAGCAGTGTAAGATCACTCACGATTGAAGGAAACAAGTATTATACTTGAGCGTTTGAGGGTGCTATTCCACCGGTCTGACTTGAATTCCGAAAACCCGTCAGGGTTCTCTGGGTTCGAGATTTCTGACCAGGTCTCCGTTTTAGTAGGCACGGGCAGCTCCGATGATGTGAGTGTGGTGAGAGCAAGAGACGGGGGCTCCCAGCCGGCTATTTGGACAGTGGCTACCTCTACCGGGTCGGTAATGGAGGCAGGACTCAGGTCGGGATTGGCCTTGAGGAAAGAGGAAAGTTTGGATATTAGGCTGTAGATAGTAGATTGAAGGCTAGGGTCTGGTAGTGGGGCCATTTAATGTAATGATTAGAAGCGGGCGTTATGGGTTGGATAGTGGTGGGATTAAGAAGTTTAAAGAAAGGTTGGAGAGTGACGAGGGAGGAGGAGGAGGAGGAGGAGGAAGAAGAGGTTTATATCTCTGGTGACCCCGGGTTCCGCATGGGCTATTTTAGTAGTGTCCTGGTTGGCAAGTTCAAAGTGTTTCGCTAGCCCGGACGAGAAGTAATTTTAGCAAGGCAATGTTAGACCTAACCAATTTGACATTCTGGACTGCTTTCCCTTTCGAAAAGTATCGGAAATCTTGGCGTTTCCTGGGCCGAAGCTCGTTCATTTCTAATTTTCCTTTGCTTTCCACGAGCCGCCGGAAATATTTGAGCTTTGTGTCGGATGGGGAGAGGGAGAAAAAAGGGGAATTGTAGAAAAATTAAAGAAATAACAACTTGATAAAAAGGAAAAGAGTAATGTGACAAAAATTTCAAGGCATAATGGCTGATTTAATAGAATAGAAATATCTCCCAGCAACGCCCAAACGCTAAACTATACACAAGAACTGACAAATCCTGACTTGGCTGCATATGAAAATCCACGTGGAGGTTGGGACGGGGATTTCTTACTGCCGAAAGAGAAAGACTTAAAATGAGCACGCTCCCGGGGGAAGGGAGAAAGGTGGGTATTGGATAAAGTGGGAATCGGAACGGCAGGATGTTAGGGGGGAGTAAGAGGGAGGAGGCAGCGGCGGTAATGGGGGTGGCGTGGTGCCGCTGCGGCGCTTGCGGAAATGGCACATTGATTACCGGTATCTGTATTCGAAGGTGATAAAGAGGGCGATAGCTCCTCGCTCTTACGCCAAGCTGGGAGTGGAGTGGGAGATTCTGGCGGTTGGAGTAGCGCTATTACTCCCTTGTGCCGATTCCCAACAGCGCAAAATACGGTATTGGCGTTTGGCCGGATTTATCTAAGTTGCTGGGGCTGAAGTCGCCCCGTGCGAGTAGCATTTTCACAACTCCCGCGTATCCACTTTGAGCAGCTTACCGGAGTAGTGTTCGACCGTTGATATTTTCTTTGCTTCGTCGGGGGTGCCGTCTCGTGCGAGGAGTATTTTCACCACTCCATCACGGGCTTTGGAAGCGGTGACCGAGAGTGATGCGCGGCCCTTGTCATCTAGTTTGTCGGGGATGACGTCGTCCCGTTTGAGTAGTACTTTCACCACTTCCACACAACACTTCCTAGCAGCCTACCGTCATATCATTTCCCCCGACACCTTTTCCCCTTACTTTGATTTTCCTTTTGTTCTTCTTTTTGACCTTTGAAAGCTCTCTTTGCTTCCTCTATCGAGTATAAATAGCAAAACAAAGCAATCTACGCTTCCGCGATCCTATTCACTTCGTGACCTCCACCTCCACAATACTCGTGACATTACACCCTATCGTATCAATCCGACACCGTCCCGTCACTCCTGGAGTAAAGAGTTAGGAAGCCCTCTACACCTCTTTAACCGATAAAACTAACGTCATCACCACCCCCTCAAGAATCCCAATCTCTTGATCACCCCGATAAACGAGGAAGAACATCTCCCCATGCTTGAACACTGATGCCTCGGCTGAGAATCTCTGGTTTGATTCAATCCCTTCAAACCTTTTCAGAAATTGGTCCACTAACATGATAGAACACTAACATGATAGAATTATCTACCACAGCCTTCGTTTCCCGCCACCCCGAGTACTACCGTCGAAGAGGGTGACTCTCTTTCCCTACAGTCCTCTATGGATCGGTGGCTCCTGGGCGGTACCTGCGGTCCTCACCTGTCGTCTGCAGTCCTTGCTAATTACCTAAAAGGGGGGTCGATTACCAGTAGGGCCCGTAGATTACCTGCAGGGCCAGAGAGTTACCTACAGGGCCCGCTAATCATCCTGAGATACGCCGAGATACCCATCTGTTCCGGGGACCCTTTCAGGTACTGCCGTCCGTCCCGCCCAGACCCGAAGACGGACCGACTAGACGCTTGGGTTCACTTCACCATCGTCCTCGCCATACACCGGCGACACATTTATCGAAGCAAATGGAATTAATCGTACTCGACCTGCTGCAGCAGGAGGCAGAGAAGGGGGACCGGAGGATTGCCAATTGGACGGAGGTTTCAGCTAAACTTAACACGAAGGTTGATGACCTCAGGGTCAAAGTGAATTCTCTTTTTACTAAGAAACCTCCGGGAGGCTGGTGAGCCTAAAAGGGACCATGGTGCTGGTGTATGAGTATTAACTATTACTTTTTTTTTCGTTTCTTATCTCCCCTCTTTGTGTTGCCTATATTCTTGATTATTACTTTGTATTATACTATTGGTTATAATCTCAACTCCTGGATTACCCATAGTCTTTATGATAATTATCGGTCCCGGATGGGAAATGATCGTGAAGACGTGTTTTGTGGCCCTTGACCACGACACCAAATTTGCCCAGTACCCGTCCAATAAAATTTTACATCTTACCAAACATATCCAAGCACACGCGCTACACCCTCACATGACTGGCCAATGAAACAACCCACCATGCAAATTCATCACCACGCAATCACGCCCTCAGCAGCTACCGCCGCCCCTCCCTTAGACTAGCTATACAAAACCCTACCCCGCTCGGCCCCATAGTGACAATCAACTCCTAAAGCTACCGGTACCCCCACACTCAACAAAATGGCTGACTCCGTTCACCTAAGTCCACTGCTACCCCCCAAAGACATCACCTGAAATCGCGTCTATGAAACCCACGGCCACCGCTACGCGGTCATCTATACTTCCTTAAGCTCCTTGCAGAAAATATGAGTCGTTCCCAACCCCTCACACAATGCATCTCTCGCGCGTAGACCATGCTCAGAAACTCCACAACCGCCGCTGCAATGCCCAGAACTCGACCGCCGGGCGAGTCATAGCAAAGCCGGAGAAGCGCCGACGCTCGGTACCTTTCGAAGACGAAGTATCCAAACAAGGGAAATTAGGCAAGAAGACTAAAATGACACATAACCCGATCCAGGGACCGAGAATACAACATGTGAGACCTTCCGAGGCGCGGCTCGCTGCGTTGCCCACCGCGCTAAGAAAGAGAGGGGGTTGTGAGCCTAGCGATTGTGATGATTCTGGTGTCGGGGGCGCCATCTGCTGCGGTAAGGTTGTCGGAGGGGAGATCCGAGAGGGGTATGACACTCCCGGAATTCCATTAGAATTTGTAAGTAGTGATGATGAGGATGACGAGGAGTTTGCTCCTCCAAGCAAGGAGGAGGGGGGAAGGTTTAGGGGCCTGTAACGGAAGTGATGAGGATGAAGAATGAGAAGAGGAGTAACAAGATCCTCCGTCCTCGCACGAGACCGGACAAGATCTAACTAAGAGGGGGGTGTAAAGGGAAAGCCCACTGCTAAATACTTACTCATGCCCCGGCCGCGATGTCTTGTTCAGCTCTATTTCCCCATCGCCCAGCACATCGATCAGGAGAGTCCCCGGATAAGCCCCCAGCTGCTAACTTTCGCAACATGATCAGCTACGAAAACACTCCCCCTCTTGAAGAAAGGCCTCCCCGCAAACATCCTTGTTGGGACTACCACCACCCACATCTGACTTGCGGATATTCTTCCGCACTCACCGACGCCCACAATTACTTCAGGCCTGAGCGACTTGCCCCGAAGGATTTCGTCAGCTTTCTCGACCTCAGAATTTCCGCTAAATAGGATAGCTTTCCTTCGAAATTCCCCAGAGGGGATTGGAATGAAGTTCTCAGAGTCTATGTTGGTCCTCATTCGCAAGTGCCAGAACAAGTCCAATCACGCTACCGAACTCTAAGCCCACTTTTAGAGTATCACTCACGACAAGAAGTCTGTTCAGTGATAGTTTGCCTTCTTTGTCTACTATGTCCATATAAATCCTAACTACTAGTTATGTAGCTCTCCTTACCTACGTCGCATCTTTCGTCCCTGCGTTAGCACATCTCTAACCTGCCAAATCTGAAATTTGTAAGGTTAACAGTTCCCCTACTTATAGGCAACTCATCAAGGGTGCTACAGGGGGATTGATGAATGAGGATAAAACGGCAGAGTTCAAAACCGGTTGGTGGAGTATGTGAGCGAAATAGAGAGCAGATCTCACGAATGTAATAGTGAATCTCCAGTTTGATCTATCTTATGGTAACAAGATAAGGTAACTATTTTTATTTTTGATACCCCGTGATCGTTAAAATAATGTTACCATTATTGGAGCAGTGATAAATGGGATCTTGTATTATACTGGCTTATTTCACCTGCCTGTGGTTATACACAATCCCACAGAAGCCGAGAGAGAAAAAAATATCCAGGGATCACCCACACTCTTAGCGAAATCTACAGAATCCGAGCCCTCAATCGCCCCCAACTGCCTCCAACCGCCACCTACAAAGGTTCATGATGACCGAGAACCCCGAACAAGGGAGTAATGGAGAGGCCAAGGATATCAGTACAATATACGACACAATACAAATTTGCCTACATACTATGATCCCCCCCAAGTGCCATTAGACAGCGGGCCATGCAGCGGTGCAACTTCCTCCCCATTTGAGCCCCGAACAAGAAGGTAGTAGTGGCCATGAGTATAAAGACACAGGAGATAAAGATGAAAACCCAGTGCTCTTCAGGGTATGAGAAATCGTGTTTTCCCTCTGGCTGCTGGGAGACCTGGGCGCTGATGCCAGCCTCGTCATTTAGTATTATGGGAGGTTCCTGAACTTGAACTATTTTATAATATTTAAGATAGCAGTGTAAGGACAGTTGAAATTTCGTCATATCTCGTGGTATATTTCATGACACTACCGAGTATTCCTTTACTTAGTTTGTGTTTCGGCTCCACCTGTACACCGCTTACATTACTACAGCTAAGATATATTTTATAGTGTTTTATTGTTATTTTAGGATTTAACATGTGCTCTCCTATCTGGTGTTCAGGATTATATGCATCTCTTATGCACCATTGCTGGTCATGATATTTCTAATATTCTCATCACACCCTTATAGTTTCACGCATATTGTTTTAGATTTACTTAGAAGGCTCTCAGGGTCAAACATGTTCACACTTATGTTTCTTACATTGTTTTTCCTATATTTTTCTTGCATATATGGCAGCGCACTTTCTTATAAATAAGGTTGCTACCCCCCACCTCACTTAACAATAATGAGAAGCAGAACTCCTACTAATCTGCCATTTTCAACACCGCCTTTACTGCGCAACGTGTCACATTTGAGCAATTTTGCTGCTGTTTTTTCCTTGATGCTTATCTCACGATAACTTCAAGTCTTTAATTCATCAGCAAGATGTAAAAACCACTCCTGGTCCACCAAGGGGGGTTATGGTCCCCCTGGTCCTCCTGGTCCACCCTGATCCACCCTGGTCCACATTTTCGGTAAATTTTTAAAAAGTGTGGATCAGAGCGGATCATTGTAGACCAGGTGGACCACAGGGACCACGACCCCCCTTGGTGGACCAGGAGCGTTCAGGAGCACCGTGGACCATCCTACGACATTTTCCTGATGTTATTTGGGGATCTTGCTCAAAGTTTTAATTTGTTTTAGCGAGATCATTCCATGTCGCTTATCTACAACACAGAATTCCTCATCTTCCCCTCTTCTTCCGCTTCAAAGTCAATATGGTTAAATGAGGTTCATGTACCATTACCGCCGCCATGGTAGCCAGATCCGGTATGGCCTTGTCGCAGGCTACCGAGAAAATCTTTGCCCTCGAGGCAGTGGTGTCCCGCCTACGACACCACGTTTTGGTGTTCGCCCGCTGATTACATCTTGGCAATAAAGAGTGTGAACCTTTGGCCCGCGGGCCTACCCTCAGCTACGGTGCTCCCTTCACCGTGAGTGACGATGATGACCTCCCACCTCCTGCTAATGTGGGTGTGGCAAACTGGGATCTGTCTGGGCGCCTCCCTTGGGGGTTGAGTTCCTCCGGCCCTGCTGTGGCATCGGATGGTGGCTGCGGTCCACGGACTGTGGGTGTGGCTCTGTGGTGGTCACCACCCTGAGCGACTGGCTTGCATTGTGGCGTTGAGGAGGCTAGTGTGGGCACTGTGGTGGTGGCAACGGTTGCCTCCACTTCGGGGATGCAGGCTGAACAGGCCCAATCAGAAGCTGTGGCAGGGGGGGTGCCATCGGGCAAATCCCCTATGATGGTTTGGAGGAGCGAGATTCGGGCTGGGAATATGTTGGTGAGACCACCTGTGGTCTGTTGAATGGATGTAGAAGATACCCGGATTGGACGCCCAGCTTGGCCTTCAATGTGGCGAAAGAGCGGGACCTTTGAACTGTCAATGTCCTTGGCGGAGAAGTGGTTAGTAAGAAGGTGGTTGAGGGAGGACAGACCGGGCCCGGGGTGTTAGCTTTTGGGAAGAGCTCGGCACTGGTTAAGTGGGGAAGTATCAGAGACTGTGGATTCCATTTGTATATCCGGGGTTTGGCTCCGGATCGACGGAGGAGGGTTGCTTGCCCTTGCTGTTTGTCCGGTACTCGACGAGCCTGGAATGAGCACATAAGAGATGCTCGTCAGCTAGCGGTGTGTCCGTTCAGGGACCATGTCCCTATGCCCCCCACATGGGATAACTTTGGCGGCTGTTTGGTTCAGGATGGTGGATACTGGGCAGAGGGGTATATTGTGGCAGTTGACCCCTGGCGGTTTTTGGATGAGGCGGACTGATGTCCCTTTCTGCCATTCTGGGACAATTTTAGGTTTTGAGCGACCTGTCTGCTGGGATAGGATTTTAGTCCATCACAGGGTGGTTTTTCCCTGGTTGTGCTTGGATGGGCGTGTGTTCATGATGAATATCTTTTGTTTGTTTTAAGGGGATCCAGGCCGCAAAAGGCGCTTTCATTTGTTGTAATTGCTTGGACTATACTCATCACTCCCTCACTTCGGAACTGCGTGTCTAGGCCTGCCTGTCTCCTCGGCCTCTTTATATCTTGCCTGTTTGCATTGGAATTGGGATTGATGAGTGAGATGCAGTCATGGTATGAGTGGTGTGGTTGGTACCATACCAGAGGTACTAGGGTAGTGTCGGGATAGGTGCTTGGGTTGGCTTACCCCTGAGGAATGTAATGCCTCGGGTGGCCGAATACCTGGATGGCTGGCGTCTCCCTTTTTATATAAATTAATAAAGGTTATTGAACCAATCTGCTCTACTACTACTATCCCTCCTCGCTTAGCGTGCCCTGACAGCACCCCTGGATCTGTCTAGTATTTTCCATATAGAATAGATCGCGCTCAGAGTTCACACATTTGAACAAGGACACCCACCCATTGCAGGAGAAAAGTTATTATACCCGAGCGTTTGCGGTTTTCTTTCCACTGGGGTGACTCTAATTTCAACAAGTAATCCAGTTCCAGAAAATCCAACCAGAAATCTGTTTCACTAAGCACGGGCTGCTCTGATTGCGTGGGTGTGGTGGGAGAAATAGAGGGGACCTCCTAGTCTATTGCCCGCATTGTGTATGGCAGGTCTGTTTTGGAAAGAGGATTCAGGTCGGCCATTTAATGCTAATGGTTTGTTGAGATAGAAGCAGATGCTAGGGGTTAGATAGTGGCGGGATGAGGGAGAAGTAGGAGCAGTTAGGGAGGAACGAGAGAGGAGGAAGAGGAAGTTTATATATCTCTGGTGAGACTGCGATATTACAAAAGGCCCCACAATTACCGTATCTCATATACGGTAAGTTAAGTTAAGTTTAAGGTAGAACGGGCGCTACTAAACTAAACTAAACTAGACTGGACAGCTTTCCCTTTCCAAAAGTGTACGAAATCTTGGCGTTTCCTAGGCCGAAACCACACAATGGTTGCTCGCTGCCTTAGGAGTGGGGGGGCATTATGTTGTCCTCAAGCAGCAAACAGCTTTCAACCACACAACGAATGAATGTACACCAATGGGGACAACTTGTAGTTCAAGATCAGGCATTAACTAGGCTAGAACGGGAATAGGATTCTGTGTGGGATAATCGGTGCCTATTTTAATTAGCAGAAGTTGTCTGCCGTGACCGCTCTCAAGAGTCGCTAACTTTCGCCAACCTAATCAACTATCGTACGAGAACTCTCCCCCGGGTGCCGGTATTTTTCCCACACGTGTTACAGGCGCACGCGCTTACACCCCTGACGGATTCAACCCGGAGAAACTCGTCTCGCAAGATTTCGTTAGTGTTCTCTACTACAGCTCTCCCGCTAGACCGACCCGTTCTCGCATGGAAAGCCGCGCAGAGTAGAAGGAATGAGATGCTGGGAGCTTGTGTTTGCCCCGCTCCAAATGCGGGAAGGAGTTTAGTCCCGCCACGGGGATTAAAGCACATCTTGACAGTATCCCTCGCGACCGGGAGTCAATTTCAGTAACACTCTCCCTATTCTATCTATGTTCGCGCACATACTCACCGGTAGTTAGGCAGGCAATTGTCCTACCTGCGTTTTGTCTGTCGTCTCCTGGTCGGCTCTCCTCCAACATACCGAATCCAAGGACTATAGTAAAGGCTCCCCGGTCATAAGCAACTCGTTAGAGGTGGTATTACGGGCGGATTGACGGATTGACGGATTGCGTAAGAATGCAGCCCACAGCCGGCGGTGCAGTACCCGAACTGAATAGTAGATTTGAGTAGAGTGAGATCGAATGTCTTGTTTGACCTATCTCGTCATTGCGGGGCAGGTCATCTTTTTTTCTAATACCCTGTAGCTACTTTCTCTGTTTGTGTTCTCACTTGTATTTCCCTAAGCTCTCTAGCGATTATTCAAAATAAAGCATAGGAATCTTGAGATTCTCTTATCTAGCTGTCGGAAATCTCGTATGTGAGGTGCCCGAGCTAGAAGTTAAGAGTTCACCGAATGTGAGAAGAGCATGTTTGTAGAATAAGGATCAGAATTCTCCGTTGTCTCTTGTACATTGTTATCCCTTCGTTCGTTTTCGCGCCCACCCTTTTATCCCTTCAATCGCTTTCAAGCACTGGCGCTAAGTGCCCGTAGAGCTGGTAGTTGTACATTGTTATCCCTTCATTCGTTTTCGCGCCCACCCTTTTATCCCTTCAATCGCTTTCAGGCACTGGCGCTAAGTGCCCGTAGAGCTGGTAGTGGAAGCGATCGGGGGTGAAGCAACTAAAGAAAGCAAAGTTTGGAATAATTGTGCCAAGCATGATGTAAGTATCATATGATGAACATGAAGGGTGGCACCGGTATCCCCTTCACTGCTGAGATAGCTTATTTGGGTAATCGTGATATGAAATACTTTGTGCTTCAAAGGTGGTGTAGTGCTCAGAATAGTGCTAGGTGAGTACTCCTCAGTATTGCCATGGTGGAAACTAGGTTTTCTGCGTAGATTTGCTCCCTACTATGGTACTAGTACGAGTACTTCGCCTGATTTTGATTTATCTCGGTGTGTTGTCTATCGTTACCTTTCGGGCACACAACCATACTTTAGCTTCGCCCTAAATGCGAACTAAAATTGATGTGCCTGGGCTTGAAAAACGGGAACGAACGAAGGGATTGTCCGTTAACAAAATAAACCGTACACAAAATTGATGGGAACGCAACCCTCCTCGTCGCCCCGCATTTTCAGCCCCCCCAAAGATATTTCTCTCGATCAAATCTTAGGGGCGCGTTTGGGTGTCAAGAGATTGCGCAACAGTAAACGATAGATTAAAATCTCATAGATTTTTTTCTTTTCTTTGGTGGCGCCTAATATCATAAAAAAATACTGTTAGCAGAAACTTTGTAAAGAGAAGGCTTAAAGTGTTATGTGTTGCATGCAACCGAAAACTTAAATTCTGATGATGAGTGTGAGTTGCAGTTGACCTCATGCAATCTCTGGAAGTTTTTACCTCCGGAGGTGAAAATCAAATCCATGAGATTGCAGGGATGCGACAGGGATTATAATTTCTGAAAAATTGACATCCAAACACCACAAATATTGCGATTCTCAGAGATTGCCAAGAAACCCCAGTTTTGCGTTGCAACCGCCAGGAATCTCTCAAATATTCTGCCATCCAAACAGGACGTTAATTTCGACTATGTACTAAGTATTCTACTATGTATTCTATTATGTATTTACATTTGATATCTTTTTTTTTGATTTTCATCACAGTGGGGTTGGTATGGGAGTACTGTTGCGACTAACGAATGAAAGAGGTTAAATATTTAATCTATCATCTGCCTTTGGCTCTTCCTTTCTCCTCTAATACAACTCACCCCCTAAGGGCCTGTTCGGTTGGAGCGGTTCCGTTCCGTTCGGCGGCCGTTTCCATAGTAAAAAGAGGGTTCTTTCCGTTTTGAAACGGAAGGAAACGGACCATTTGTATGAGGGAACGGAACGGAACCGTTCCAACCGAACAGGCCCTAAACCGTTTTCAAGCACTAGCACTAAAAGTGCGGGTCCAGCTGGTAGTGGAAGCGATCGGTGGTGAGGTAACTAAAGAGAGCAAACACAACCATAAGAAGGATAGGCAAGGTAACGATAGACAACCCACTAAGATAAATTAAAATCAGGTGAAGTACTCGTACTTGTACCATTGTCAGGAGCAAATATACGCAGACAGCCTGGTGTCCATCATGGCCATGCTGGGTAGTACTCATGTGGCACTATTCTGAGCGCTACACCACTTCTGAAGAACGAAGTTTTTCATATCACGATTACCCAAATAAGCTATCTCCGCGGTGAAGGGGATACCGGTACCACCCTTCATGTTCATCATATGATACTTACATCATGCTTGGCACAATTATTCCTAGCTGTCGTGAGCTTGTTTGCCTCTTGCCTCGTCATCATTTCCCCCGACGCTTTCTCCCCTTACTTTGATTTTCCTTTCTGTTCTTCTTTACACTTGGAAGTCCTCCTTCCTCTATCGAGCATCTACAGCAGCACAGGTCAATCTCTACTTCCGCACTCCTATTTACTTCGTGACCTCCACCACTTGAATATTTCCGACACTACCCCATATTGTTACACTGTTTAACTGAGGAAACTACCTCACCACCACCCCTCAAGAATCCCAATCTCACTATCACCCCGATAAACGAGGACAAACATCTCCTCAGGCTTGACTACCGATTCTTTAGCTAAGAATATCCGGTTTGGTCCTATCCCCTCCAAACCTTTGCAAAATTCGGCCCACTAACATGATGGAATTGTTACCACAGCCTTCGTTTCCCGCCACCCCGAGTGGATATCAACACTAATTGCTGCCTTTGGCAGCACTATCGTCGTCAGTGTTCCCAAGCACCCCTCCGCCCTATAGGTACTAATAAGACTCTGGTCCCGGGCGTCCCGGGGTCTATCTCAAGTGGTAGGGCAAGAGCGTCCGTCCTTTGGGGAATACTACCGTCCAAGAAGGTGACTGTAAGTCCCTACAGTCATCTACGGATCAGTAATTCCCGAACGGTACCTGCAGTCCTCGCTAATTAGCTATGGCCGCTAAATTACCTGCAGGGCTCCCCAATTACATACAGAGCCCGCCGGTCACCCAAAGGTTCCCCGGCAGATTTCGCAACTTGTGGCACCTGTGGTCCCCGGCCGTCCGTCCCGTGCAGTGATCCGGACGGACGCTAAGATACTCATCTGTCCTGGGGGCCTTTTCGGGTACTGCTGCCAGTGAACCCAAGCGTCCAGTCCGTCCGTCTTCGGGTCAGGACGGGACGGACGCCAGTTCCTGGAAGGGCGCCCGGGATGGACGGGTATCTTGGCGTCCGTCCGGATGACTGCCCGGGACGAACGGGCGGGCCCTGCAGGTATCTCAGGTGGCGCAATTTTCCGGGTAACTCCGGATGACGGGCGGGCCCTGCATGTAATTATCGAGGACTGCATAAGATGGGTGAGGTCTGCAGGTAATGAACGGGCCCTGTAGGTAATTCGCGAGGACTGCAGAAGACGGGTGAGGACTGCGGATGATAGGTAAGGACTACATGTGTCGTTCGGGAGTTACCGATTCGTAGAGGGCTGTAGGTACCTACAGTCACCCTCTTAGACTGTAGTCTTTCCCAAAGGACGGACGCCCTTGCCCTACAGATTGAGACACATGCCCGGGACGCTTGGGAACACTGACTGCCGCCCGTCCCGTCCAGACCCGAAGACGGACTGACCGGATGCTTGGGTTCACTGCACCATCGTCCTCGCCATACACCAACAACAGATCCATCAAAAGAAACAGAACCGACCGACGCCCGACCGCATGCAGCGGGAGGCGGACAAAGAGCACCGGAGGATGACCGATTGGGCCGAGGCCTCAGCCAAACTCGATAGCAAGGTGGATGACCTCGGGGTCAAAGTTAATTATCTTTTGCTAGGAAAGCTCAGCGAGGTTGGGAAACCTAAAAGGGGCCACGGTGCTGGTGTATAAGTGTCAACTATAACTTCTTTTTCTTCTTTTTCTTTTCTTTCCTCTTTATATTATTACTTTGTCCTATTGATTATTATCCCAACTCGTGGATTACCCATAGTCTTCATGGTAATTATCTGTCCCGGATGGTATAATGTGCCGATTGGATCCACTCGGGGTTTCCACAATGACATATGTTGGGTTCCCCTTTTTTGTTTTATCACTTGATTTGGGCTTTCAGTCGTCCAGTCGGAGGGAGGTCCTCGTCCTGGACGGGACTATGCCAAGGTCGTCTGGATGGCAAGGACGAGGACTAGCCTCGTCTGACGGGCGTCCGACTGCATTAATGATCGAGAAGACGTGTTTTGTAGTCCTTCACCACGAAATCAAATTTTAACCCAGAAGCCCGTCCAATAAGATTTCACATCTTACAAGACCTATCCAAGCACAAGCACTACACCCTCCACTATGACTGGCCAACGAAACAACTCACTATGCAAATTGATCACCACGCAATCACGCCCTTAGCACCTACCGCTGCCCCTCTAATAGACTAGCTATACATAACCCTACCCCACTCGGCCCCATAGTGACAATCAACTCCTAAAGCTGCCGGTACCCCCACGCTAACGACAATATGGCCGACTCAGCTCTCCTAAGTCTATTGCCACCCCCCTAAAGATATCACCTGGAATCGCGTCTACGAAACCCACATCCATCGCTACGCCGTCCTCCTCCACACTTCCTTAAGCTCATTGAAGCAAATATGAGTCATTCCCAACCCCTCACACAATCTACCTCTCGCGCGTAGATCGTGCTCGCCAACTCCATAACTGCCGCTGCCATGGCCGGAATCTCAACCTCCGGGAAAGAGTCCTAGAAAAGCCGGGGTGGCACCGGCACTCGGTACTCTTCCGGGACGGGGTAGCTAAGCAGGGGAAATTAGGCAAGAAGACTAAAATGGCACATAACCCGATCCAGGGACCGAGAATACGACATGTGAAGCGTTCTAAGCCGTAGGTCGCTGGTTTGTTTACCGCGCGAGGGAAGTGGGGGGAGGGATGAACTTAGCGATTCTGACGATTCTAGTGTTGGGGGCACCACCGGCGGCAGGAAGGATATTAGGAATAGGGTCGGTAAAAAGTATTGCATTTCTGGAATACTCTTAGAATTTGAGAGTAGTGATGATGAGGATGACGAACAGTTTATTTCACCTGCCAAGGAAGGGAGGGGATGAGGAAAGTGTGAGGGCTGATAGCGACAAGGGTCAGGGTGAAGATGGAAAAGAGGAGGAACAAGATCCTTCGCCCTTGCCCGAGGTAGGCCGGAAAAAGTTTGAAGATGGGGGCGTTGAGGGAAAGCGCACTGCCGATAAAGATGTCAACAGGGCGCGCTACGAAATAAAACGTGGAGAATATCACCACCGCAGCCAATGACCTACCCGAGCTTAGAGAAAAGCACAAAGCCGTCGGTATGAGCATACCGTGCCCACGGCAGAAGAGAAGAGGGAAGCTCGCAGTGGGAGGGTGAGGCCTTCGTAGAGGATAGCTAAAAGACGTCTTTTGGGCAACACTCTTCATTCCGTCTATGCTTGAGAACTTACTAACCGGTAGGTGGACAGCTGTCGTACCTGCGTCATGTGATTCGCCTCGTTGACTCTCCTCCAACATGTTGAATTAGGGACCCGACTGGTTATACAACTCAAATCACATGAACTATTTCGACGTTTGCGAACCTAGCGCCATCTCTCAACTCCTGGTATAAAGAATCAGGACTATTTTCACATCTTTTTAGTCGATAAAACTACCGTCATTACCCCTGTTCAACGAATCCAGATCTCTCGGTCACCCTCAAAAGCAGAGACCAAAGCTTACTCACCCTCACCACCAACGCCTGGCAATCAATCTCCTGGCTGATCCAACCCCCTCCAAACCTTGCGATAATTCGGTCTACTAACATGATAGAGTGATCTACCGCATGCAGAGGGAGGCCGACAAAGTACACCAAAAGCTTTCACCACCTAAATCGCCCATTAACACTCACAGACCCCGACGCTACTGCTGTGTTTAACAGCCTTCTCTCCACCATCTCCCTCCTCAAATCCAAACCCTCTCGTCGCCCCATTTTCTCCACCTCCCTGAAAAGCATAGACAACGTCGAACCGAAGGACTGGGTGACCACCTCCTCTTCCTCCTCCTCCTCCTTCCACCTATCCCCCCCATGAACCCCTAGCCTATTCATATTAGACTATATCTCCTACGAATGCCTAATCTTTTCTCCCCTGCCAGCTTCCCTTTCCTCCTCTGTCGAAGATATGCTCCTCTTCGGAATACTGACGACGACGAATTTGCGTTTTTTGCCGGGCCTAGCACGTCCTTGGGGCGGTGTTCTCAACATTTCCTTTCGTGGGGCGGGTCCTACTGGCCTCTTTATCCGCATTGCGCTTTCCCAACACGCCCGTATCTTGCAAGCCTTTCTGGTCTACCTCGGGCGAGGGCGAAAGATCCTGTTCCTCCTCCTTTCCATCCTCATCCTACTCGCTGTAGCTATCAACCACAAGCTCTCCTCTTCCCCTGGTGCCACGAAGAGTAAACTACCGTCATTCTCACCATTACTGCTCTCAAATTCCAAGAGAATTCCAGAAGTGTAATACCCCATTCCGACCTTCTTCTTGACAGCTTTCTCGCCTCTGATAACGCCCCTACTACTAAAATCATTAGAAATCTGTAGGTTCACCGCACCCCCCTTCTAAGCGCGCGAGACAACGCAGCGATCTGCGTCTCGGAATGCTTTGCGTGTCACATCTTCGGTCTTTAGATTAGGTTGTGTGCCGCTATGATCTTCTTGTCTAGTTTAACTTGTTCGGCTGCTTTCCTCCCCGAAGTGTGTGGGGTGTCGAAGTTTCTCCTGCTTTGCTCGGAATAGTCCGGTCGTTGAAACTCTGGATGTGGCAGACAGTTGTGGCGTCTTTAGAGACGGTTTCTGCGTGGGAAATGCATTGTGATGGACTCAGAATGACCCTTATTTCCTGCATGGAGCTTAAGGAAGCGTAGGTTTCCACTTTCCAGTGAGGCGTGGATTTCCTAGGCGCGGTTCCAGGGAATGTTTTCGGGTGTGGTAGTGGACTTGGGAGAACTGGTGAGGGTGGGGTCGGCTATTCCATTGCAGAGCGTGGGGATAAGGGAACCCCGGGAGTTGATTGCTGTAGTGGGGGAGCGGAGAAAGGCTGTATATAGTTGGTTTGAGGGAAGAGGGGTGATAGGTTCTTAGGACTGGAACCAAACGGCCAGGGATGTATTATTTGGATAGCCAACCTTAGATCACCATTCATTAACCATTCATTAACCTCTTGCCGGACCCTGTATATACTGAATCAGTGGATTCGACAACATGGACTTTGGCATATTCGTGCGTTGCAGCGCAAGATTTGTGGTATGCATTACTGTAGCACAGGATAAATCTTACACAGGAAACTTACTGTATAATTTAGAGTTTAATGTGATATTTCTCAAGATTTGCATCATATCTACTCTTCTTTACACATCGATTGTTTCATTTTTTCCACTTCACCCCCCCCATCCGATAAGCAGACATCAGGGCTATTTAGATACAGAATCTCATGGAGAAAAATACACAAAGTTCAAGTATTGCTGGCGGGGGGTGGAAAGTGATTCAAAGTTTGATGTTCATTGAAGTGCCAGAGTGCGCCACGCGGGTTAGGGTTCGAATACCAAATATCAGCAAGTCACATGTTGTGATACGCTTCTGCCGAAAGATGTTATTCCTCTTCCTTTTCGTCCTCATCCTCACAGCTGTCGGTATCAGTTGCTAAATCTCCTTCCATAATCGTCAGGCGGGGGATCAACATCACCAGCAGATCTGCCCCCTCTGGCAGCAATCGTAATCACCAAAAGAGCACTTCAAATACACCTCATCGCTAGATATAAGAATTTTGAGAGCTTTATGATCTATTTTTAACGATGGTTAGGATATTCTTAGAAACACAGGCGAGAATACAAATAAGAAAAGTAGCTACAGAGTATTAAAAGGAAATTAGTTCTTGAATCTTAAGATCCCCAGATGAGTTAACTAAAGGTTGGATATCACTTTGCTTAGATTTACAATTTATTAAGCGCACAGCTTTTACCAATCCGTTGTAAATTCTAACTTCATCTAATACTCAATTCCGTCAAACACCTTTCTTCACGCACTTAGTTTAATCCAGTAGGAGCTGGAAATAAAAATATTCCGAAACTCCTACCTTGGGAATGAAATCTATCGGTGTTGAAAAGCAAGTCAACACTAAACGTGCAAAGAGGATTTATAGCCGGAAAACAGCTAAGAGGGTAAGGGTGCGTTCGGTTAACAGCTGAACGGACCGTTCAAGTAGGGAATTTGGAGGGTTCAACCGTTGCATCGAACGGGGTCGTTCAGGAAGAAGATTTGGTGTTCGGTTACCATCCTGCCGTTTGGTGAAAATGGGTGCGAACGGTGGAAAATGAAAAGGACCTCAAGAGATCCTTTTCATCGGCCGTTCGTCGTTGTGACAACCACGATGGCTCCTGTCCGGCACCCACGAAATCGGTCGATTACTTGTATTCTCATCCTGTATTTGGAATCTGGTTCCTACAAAAGTGTCTCAAAGTGAGTTAAAATTAGTACTCACCCATGGATGAAATAATTGGAAAAAAAGATCAGCAAGATTGTCTGAGGATTTGGAAAAAATGTGGCTTAGGAGACACTAGAAACCCGGATGATGGTTTGAGGTGGTACTCCACCTCCTGTAGTCAAAATTTGACCATTTCAGATATGCAACCACTTTGCCTAGAGTTAGGGTTTAAGATGTCTCGCAACCGATTGTATTTCATCTATTGCCCATTGATTATCTTCCTATTCCCTGTCTTCATCCCATGACAACCAAAAACAAGCCTTAATAAAACCAGATTTTGAATACGCGATGAAATTACTAGTACTTGTACTGAATGGTCGGTTCCACGGTCTGCCTAACCGAACAGCTTTCTTTGAAATGGACCAAATCTCAAGCAACTGTTCACGGCTGTTCACGGTCCTGTCTGGAACGGCAGGTGAACGGTCCATAGTTAACCGAACGAAGCCTAAAACATGATGGGAGCTTCGACCCACACTAGCTTACCCCAAAACAAATAGAAATAGTCCCCGTACCAAAGCTACACTCCAGATTATAAACAGAATCTGAGACCCTGGCTCGACTACATGGGAGAATTGATAGAGTGGTTTAGTGCTGTATTGGTTAGGTATGGGCATTCGGATTACTACAGAGAGGCGCTTAGCAGTGCTAGCCGTGTAAGTTATGAAGCTTTTTAGGCGAATGTCGGACTGCCGATTTATTCACTTCTGTACAGGAGCGATAGGGCGAGCGAAAAGAAATAGATGTGCATCTAATGAGTGAAAGAAAAGCTGATAATATAAACTAGAGTTACCATGCAAGGAAACACGAGTTATAGGGTCTCTTGTAGAGAGGGTGGGCGACAATTAGAGAGAGGAAGGGAAAGGACGGAATGGGAATGTAGGAAGCCTACCACTCTCTCGCATCTCGAACAATACAGATACTAATTGGGTGTCATAGTTGGTGGATAGTGCTAGTCTGATTGATCTCCACGACTCCTCGTTTCCACTATATAAGTCGAAGGTACAAAGGAGCTTTCAAACACGCGATTTTTCCAGTGAGGACGCGAGACACGACCTCCGGCAATAGTAGGTTTTAACTTAAGTTAACGTCGACATCGTCTCGCTTGAGCAGTATTCTCACCACTCTCACATGCCCATTTCCAGCAGCATAACTCAGTGGTGTTCGGCCTACGCTATCTTGTATGTTCGGGTCGATGTCGCTCCGTCCGAGCAGTATTTCCACCATTCCCAGGTCCCCATTGCTGGCAGCACACCCGCGTGGTGTTTGGCCGCGGTTATCATGTGCGTTGGGATCGACGTCGACCCGTCCGACCAGTAATTCCACCATTCCCTCGTGCCCACTTGCAGCAGCATTCCAGAGTGGTGTTTGGCCTACATGATCCGGTTTCTCGGGTTCAATGTTGACCCTTCCGAGTAATATTTTCACCACTCCGGTGTGCCCATTCTGGGCAGCACACCCAAGTGGTGTTTTCCCTCAGTTATCTGATTTGTTGGGGTCGACATCGCCCCGTCTGAGTAGTATTTTCACTACTTCCTCATGCCCATTCCTAGCAGCTAACCAGAGGTGTTTGACCCTCCTCATTGGGTTCGTCGACCTTGGTGTCGTCCTGTCCGAGTAGCATTTCCACCGCTTCCTCGTGCCCATCGCAAGCCGCCAACCTGAGAGGTGTATTACCCATGCTGTCTCTTTGGTCGATATCACAGCCTTCTGCCTCCATCAAATAAATCTCAATCTCAACAATCTTAAATACGGATGCACTGTGAAGACGATCGAATAAGCAAAGTTCAATCAAAAGTGTACGAGCAGTGATCCTGCCCTTACAACAGGATTTCAGTGGGTACGTGATTACCCTAGTTGTCACGCAGCCTTAGCGCATGTAATTTAACGTAATCCGGAAGGTCCTGTTTCGCCTGGAGCCTCAAATATGAATCAGAATATTGGAAAACGGGCGTACTTTAGAGATCGTGGGAGGGGCTCGTCGACAAGGCCTTTCGAGCAACTTCAGGAGGTTTGGGGATTGTAAGGAAGAATAAAGGATAGAATACACTTTGAATACTGGACCCTTTCGCTAATTAAATACGATTACTATATAAGCCACGTGTCCATATATGGCTAGGCAACATACTCTACAACGGTATATGGCTTAGCAGTCCCGCCACGTCGACAATACCACTGCTAGCTGCAATTCCTCGCCCAGATTAGAATGTCAACGCTGGCCTGTTGCTAAGGACATGCTATCACTAACAACTAGTGTGGTTAATCCACACTTTATCCCTCCATACCTTGACTCATCCAAAATATTTAAATACAGCCACCCCCAAACCTCCTGAAGTTTTTCGAACGGCCCTATCTACTAGCCCTCCCCCGACCTCTAAAGCACATCCGTTTTCCAATATTCTGCCTTATATTCGGGGCTCCACGCGAAACAGACTCTTTCGGATTACGCTAAATTCCTCACGCTAAGCCTACGTGACGACTGCGGTAATTACGTACCTAGTGAAACCCTCTTATGAGGGCAGGATCACTACTCGTACACTCTGATTGAACTTTGCCTATTCGGTTGTCTTCACAGTACATCCATATTTAGGATTGTTGGGATTGTAGCTTCTTTGGTGGTGGCGGAAGGCTGTGATATTGACTAAGGCGACATCATGACATTGTGTAATACACCTCTCGGGGTGGCGGCTTACTATGAGATCGAGGAAGCGGTGGAAACGCTACTCGGACAGGACGACACGAGCGTCGACGAACCAAATAAGTGGGGTCAAACTCCTCTCTGGTTGGCTGCTAGGAATGGACGCGAGGAAGTAGTGAAAATGCTACTCAGACGGGGCAATGTCGACCCCAACAAATCGGATAACGGAGGGAAAACACCACTTGGGTGGGCTGCCCAGAATGGACACGCGGAAGTGGTGAAAATACTACTCAGGCGGGTCAACATTGAACCCGATAAACCAGATCACGCAGGCCAAACACCACTCTGGAATGCTGTCGCAAATGGGCACGCGGGAGTAGTGAAATTGCTACTCGGATGGGCAGGCGCCGATCCCAACGCACATGATCACCGTGGCCAAACACCACTCTTGTGTGCTGCCCTGAATGGGCACGAGGGGATAGTGAAAATGCTACTCCGACGGGCTGTGGTCGATCCCAACGCACATGATAACCGCGGCCAAACACCACTCTTGTGTGCTGCCCGCAATGGGCACGTGGGAATAGTGGAACTACTGCTCGGACGGAAGGACATCGACCCCAACATACCGGATAACCAAGGCCGAACACCACTCAGTCATGCTATGGGCAATTGGCATGTGAGGGTGATGATAATACTGCTCAAGCGAGACGATGTCGACGTTAACTTAAGTTAAGACCTACTATTGTCGGACCTCGTGTCTCGCGTCCTCACTCGAACCATAGCGGGTTTGGAAAGCTCCCTTGTGCCTTTGAATGTTATAGTAAAAACATGGAACCACGGAGATCAAACGGTTTAACGCTTGTTGGAAATGCTGCTCGGCATGATAGAATTTTTTGTGTTTTTTGAGGGCACGGAGGTTAAAGATGTTTTATTGATGGACGAATAGGAGAATGGAAAGCGTGGAGGTTACGGAAATGAAGGAACAACAAGAGTTGGATATTAGGATCAAAGGCTGGAGTAAAGAGGAAGTCATTGAGGTAAAGTTCTTTTCTTCAGGGAAAACGCACAATATTTCATTCTTTTGTTTCTTTAAGGGATAGATAAAGCAATGAGGAGACATGAGTGGAAGGAGTGGTAACCGCTGGAAGGCTGAGTGTGGTGTTTCGTTTTCCATATATACTCTTGTTACCGTCAGTTAAGCAAGCAAGTACGACGAATAGACCTAAATTGCTCGGTGTCGCATTTGCTCTAATTTTGTTTAGCACTAGTTACCAGCTATGACACCCAATTACTATCTGTATTGTTAGAGATGAGAATGAGTAGTAGGCTTCCTATATTCCTATTCCTTCCTTTCCTTTCCGACCTCTAATTTTTGCCAACTCTCCCTCCCGGAGACCCTAACTTTATAGTTCGTGTTTCCTTGCATAGTAACTCTGGTTTATATCATCAGCTTTCCTTTCACTCATTAGATACACATCTATTCATTTTGCTCACCCTCTCGCTCCTGGACAGAAGTAAATATATCAGCAGTCTGACATTCACCCAACCAATTCATAACTCACAAGGCTAGCATTGCTATGCGCCTTTCTGTAGTGCATCCTCAGATACCTAACCCACACACCCCCAAACCACTCTTAATTTATCTTTGTATCTTTACGTGTAGACGAGAGTAAGAATGTCTGATCTACTTTCTGGTCCTGTACGTTAAACATTTCCCTAATTGGGAGCCCAGAGTGAGGAATCGTAGCCGGAAGTGGTATTCTCAACGTGGCGGGACTGCTAAGCCGTATACCGTTGTGGAGCATATTACCTAGCCTAGCCATATATGGACACGCAGTTTATACAGTAATTGTATATAATGAGGGAAGGGGTCTAGTATTAAATGTGCGTTCTATCCTTCCTTCCTCCTTCCTCCTTCGCTCACAAGGCATCTAGCCGATACAATAAATTATCTTCTTACTACTTCAACAGAGCAAAAAAGAACAACACTCCTCTCCTCCAAGCAATCAAAGAAATCCTCCTCTTACTCCCTAATCAAGCAATCAAGCCCTCCCTCCCTCCCTCCCTCCCTCACTCCGCAAGGTCAAGAACAAAACCTTCCTCTTACAGCTTCAACCAATAATACATCATGTCTTTGTGGACTTGGCTATCTGGTATGACCAAAATATCCTCTCGGATGTGATGATTCGGTTTTGCTAACAAGATAATAACAATATGTTTTAGATTGGCCTCACCGACACCCATTTTGGGCAGGATACGTTACTGCTTGTTTAGTTTTCCTTATCCTGTGGTTGGTCGGTATGGTGTATTGTGCCGAGAGCACCACTACGGAAACCAAGGAGGGCCGCGATGAAGCAGGCAGCACCCAGAGTGGGACTGAAATGGTCTAGGAAGTCTTACCATTCTCGGGAGGGGGGGGTTGGGATTTAAATGTCTCTATAGTCAATCAAATTGCATTTATTTCCCTCATACTAAATTAAAATAGATGGCCTTGCACGTTTCTCTTGCATTTGAGTATTGTACTTACCGTAATGGCGTATGTTGCCGTATAATAAACAATTAAAATAAGACGGCAGATCGCAGCGGTAAAAAATAATGAAAGAATCGATGTGCAAAGAAGGGTATCATAAATATGATGCAAATCTTGAGAAATATCCTTAACACTAACATTAAACTCTAAACTATAAGTTTCCTGTATAAGTTTCCTGTATAAGATTTATCCTGCGCTGCAGTAATGCATACCACAACTCTTGCGCTGCAAGGGACGAATACGCCAAAGTGCATGTTGTCGAATCCACTGATTCAGTATATATACAGGCTCCAGCCAGAGGTTAATGAACAGGTATATAAGGTTGGTTACCAAAATATATCCCTGGCCGTTTGGTTCGGGTAAGCACCAATCACCCCTTTTTCCCTCATACCAAATATATACAGCCCTTCTCCGCTCCCCCCCACTACAGCAATCAACTTCCGGGGTTCCCGTATCCCCACGCTCGGCAGCGGAATAGCCGACCCCGCCCTCCCCAGTTCTCACAAGTCCACTACCACAACCGAAAACATCCCTGGAACCGCGCCTAGGAAATCCACGCCGCACAGGAACGCGGAAACCTACTCTCCCTTAAGCTCCATGCAGCAAATAAGGGTCATTCCGAGTCCATCACAATGTATTTCTCACGCAGAAGCGGTCTTCAAAGGTGCCACAACTGTCAGCCACATCCAGAGTTTAAACCACCGGACTAGTCCGAGCAAAGCAGGAGAAACTTCGACACTCCGCACGAGAAGACCAGTGTTCACAACGGGCCAGGCCGCGCTAGAAGTAGCCTAGGCCGATATAGGCCGAATTCGGCTGGCCTGCCAAAACCTATCAGGCCTGATAGGCGCCTATATGCCCCGTGATTAGCATTGAGAACAGATCGCTTTAAAAGTATCTTGGCTCCCCCGCCTTTTTCACGTTCCCCATCTTTTTTTATCTGATTATTCGTTTTTATCTTTCGGCTATTGCTCTTTAAGGAATCATACAACGAG
>Ga0307507_10003877_pt1 | contig 27816 bp, 8 predicted proteins | sample 7_EM_MG_FD_207223 | JGI IMG/M metagenome (GOLD analysis project Ga0307507, IMG submission 207223) | Populus trichocarpa ectomycorrhiza microbial communities from riparian zone in the Pacific Northwest, United States - 7_EM | ecosystem: Host-associated > Plants > Roots > Unclassified | place...
AATTATAGGCTATAAAGTAGTACCTTATTAATAACCTAAATAAGGGCTTTATTAAACCTAGTTAAGCCCCTTTTAACTCGCCTATTCTCTTTACTAAAAAGCTAAATAGAGGACTTCGTTTCTGCATTAACTACCATAAACTAAATAATATAACCCACAAGGACCGCTACCCACTGCCCTTACTTAATAAGACTTTAACCTAAATAAGTAGAGCTAAGATCTTTACTAAGCTTAATATCTGTTAGGCCTTTTACCGGATTAAAATAGACCCTAAATTAGAAGATCTTACTATATTTTGGACCTGTTACGGAATATATAAATATAAAGTACTTCCTTTTAGACTAACTAACGGACCGGCTACATACCAGCGATATATAAATAATATACTCTTTAACTACTTTAATAACTTCTATACGGCCTACCTAGATAATATTATAATCTACTCTAAGAATAAGTTAGAATACAAGGAGCATATCCATAAAGTCCTATAACGGCTCCGTAAGGCTAGTCTCCAGGCCAATATTAGGAAATTAGAATTTAGTGTTAAGCGTATAAAGTACCTAGGTTTTATTATTAGTATAGATAGAATTAAGGCCAACCTAGAGAAAACGGCCGTAATTAACTAGTAGATACCCCCACGGACTATAAAGGGGGTGCAATTATTTTTAGGTTTTTATAACTTCTACTAACACTTTATTAAGAACTATAGTAGGATTGCCTAGCCTCTTAACCACCTTACTAGAAAGGACCAGCTATTCCACTTTAACGCTATATATATACAGGCCTTTAATAAGCTTAAAAAACGGCTAGTATCAGCTCCCCTACTTACCCACTTTAACCTAGAATGGCCCTTAATACTAGAAACTGATGCCTTAAATGGCGTAATAGCTAGTGTTTTCTCCTAGAAGTAACTGGACGGAGAATAGCACCCTATTATATACTATTTAAAGACTATAATAGATGCTAAGCTAAACTACTATATCCATAACAAAGAAATGCTGGTTATTATCTCTAGCTTTTAGCACTAGCGTGTACAGGTAGAGGGGACCCCTAAGCCTATTAAGGTAGTTTTAGATTATAAGGCCTTAGAATACTTTATAATAACTAAGGCCCTTATAGCCCGGCAGGCACGCTAGGCGGATATCCTATCTTAGTTTAACTTCTTAATTATATATAGACCAGGTACTATAAACTGTGCGGATGCTTTTATAAGGTGTAAATAGGACCTAGGTAACCAGGCGGCTGTAAAAATCTTATTACGGACCTAGATACTACTATAACTAGAGCACCTTAATCCCTGGATATAGGCAGAACAAAATACGGACCCTTTAGACGCTAAAATATGTCCCGTTAACTCCACGGAACTTAACCTTATTAATAAACTACTATAGGCAAACCGTACGGCCCCCTCTCTATAGGAGTACTGTAAAAAGGTAAAGAACGTTGCTAGCCTATAGTCCCTTAAAAACGGACTACTTAAGTACTAGGAACGGCTAGTAGTAGCTAAGGAACAGAACTTATAGACCTAACTTATTGCTAAAGCTTATGCCTAGGTCTCTACGGCCCACCCTAAAAAGAATAAGACCCGCAAAATTATTAGTAACTAATACTACTGGCCTAGAATGGTTATGGATATTAACCGCTATATATAGAACTATAACAACTGCTATAGGTCTATAATTCTATAGGATAAGACCCTAGGACTATTAAAGCTACTCCTAATACCAGAACGCCCCTAGCAGTATATCTCTATAGACTTTTACGAGCTGCCTACAGACCGTAACGGATATAATATAGTAATAATCCTAGTTAACCGCTTTGGTAAGCGCCTATTCTTAATCCCCTATTATAAGGATATTAATGCTAAGGAGGTAGCCCGACTATATATCTATTATGTCTACCAAATCTACGGACTACTAGATACTATTATATCCGATTATAGGCCGTAGTTTATATTAGCCTTCTAAAATAAGTTTACTTAGATCCTTAGCATTAAGCTAAAGCTTTCTATAGCATACCACCCCCAGACAGACGATTAGACGGAGATTATAAATTAATACTTAAACTAGAGGCTCCGGCCCTTTATTAACTACTTTTAGGATAACTGGGGCGAACTACTACCCCTAATAGACTACGCCTAGGCAACCTTACCCTATAACTCTATAGGATTTACACCTATTTAGCTAGAAATAGGATACTTACCCTATATAAGCTTTAACTAGAAAAGACCAGAGGGGCTATAGACTATACGCGAAAAACTGTCTTATAAAAAAGCCTAGCAATACGCTAAACGCTTAGAAGAAGTCTAGATAGTAGCCTATATAAATCTAGAAAAGGCCTAGAGATTAATGTAATAGTAGGCAAATAAGTATAGGCGCAAGCCTAACTTTACCGTAGATAATAGGGTCTAGGTTATAATAAAGAACTAGAAAATAGAACGGCCTAGCCGCAAGCTAGACTATAAGATGGTAGGACTATATAAGATCCTTAATAAAGAAGGCAACTTATACAAGGTTAAGCTTCTAGACTTAATTAAAGTCTACCCTATTTTTTTACTGGATAAGCTACGGAAGGCTGTAAATAACCTACTACCTAGATAAAAGAATAAGCCTCCCCTGCCAATTTAAGTTAATGGCAATAATAAATAGGAAGTTAATGAAATACTAGCCTATAAACTAGTACAAGGAACGCTATAATACCATATCTAATAAAAAGGCTATAATTTAGACCCAACCTAGTACCTCGCCTGGAACTTTATAGGCTGCCCCTAGAGGCTTAAAGAATTCTATAACTAATACCCTAACAAACCCGGACCCCCAAAGTACCTTAATAAGTAGATAGAGTGCTAGCATAGCAAAGACAATAGGCTGCCTATTAAGCATAAAGACAAGAATACCCCATGGATATAATACGGATATATAAAGCCTGAGGGCAGGCTTTTTCGGAAGGGGGGGGTAATGTTACGGCGCTGGTAAAAAACGGTGGATCTTGGTAGATGTGGATTATAGTAGACGCAAGTCACGTGACTTAAGGACCGCATAAAATATCGAGCGGCGCTGCTATTCTTCTCCTTCCTTTCTCTAGCTTTGGATCCCCGTTTATAGACTACCAATTGTATAGGCTTGCGCGTCCCTCTTGCCGTGCTCGTGCCTCGATTGACTGAGTCGCTAACAGGCACTCCTAAAAGGTACATATTAGATAAGACAGATAAAGGTTTTACCAATGTCCTAAAGAAGACATGGTTAGACAGACAAGGGGTAAAGGGTTTTACTAGTGTCTTAAAAGGATTATAGAGGGAGCTAGTTCTCCTCTAGAGAAGAACTAGCAATTAGTATCTAAATAGAAGAGGTTAGAAAGCATTTGTCCTTTAATACGTAAAGCTCGTTCTACTTATAACTCTTATTCTACGCTATTAATTAGATAATTATACGTTTGGGTCAGACTGGCCTCTTACAGCATATTAATATTATATACTTTAGTATTTATCTTAGCCAGTCGCACTTATACCTAGAGTTACCTATTAGGACTCTTACTCTATAGAGCTAACCTTTTAGTCCTATTACTTCTATTCTTAAAAGCGTTACTATTATATTTTTTACCTTTATTAGCTCTTAGGAGTTTTAAAACATTTACTCTCTATAGCGTTACTCCATCTATTACTATATTATAGTAATTAGTTTTCTAATATTTTTTTACAATCTATTTTAGTTCCTTTCTCTTTCTTATTTTGTCCTTATTGGCCTTTTATATATCTTTTTTACTTCTATACGCGAGCCTAGCCTTAGTATGGCGCTATTGACCTAAATTAGGTTGTCTTGCTATCTTGACTTAGCTACCTACCTATTATGGGACGGGAGCAATGGCTATAGAGCGTATGTATTTAAGGAGTCTATAAGACGTTACGCAATCGATTGTAAGGGCCGAGGGCGTAAAGAGGTAATATACCTACGCGTAGCTAACGTAAGCTATACATAAGGTGTACGCAAAAGCACGGGGCTTTCCTATAGAGGCCCTTGCGGTAGGGTTCTATAATACTACCCCCCCTCCTATAGAGGTGGAGCTCCGGCAACGCTGTGGTTACTATATATATAGAGAAAGGACACTTAAGGTATAGAGAAGAAAAAAGGGGGTATTGCTAAAGGCTTAGGACAACGTTATATAATAAGGCTTAGCACTTAAAGATCTAACCAATTAGATAACTTTAACTGCTAGTTAAAGTTCCTAGACATCTTAACGATTTTTGGTTACATAATTATACTTTACTATTACGTAATGGCAATCTACAGCAATCTAACGGCAATTTAATAGCAACTTGCCCTTACGTGGTAATATATAACGGTTTAACTCTATAAGGGTTCCTATAGGGGATTAGGTATAAAATCTCTACTTAGGCCTAGTTTCTATAGGTTTATATAGTAAAAATCGCTAATTAGATCCTTTGTATTTTTAAAGTCTTCCTATAGTTACCATTCTGGCTAATCTATATCAAATCCTATATAGATAGCTCTGTAGTAAAGCCGCCGTCCTTTACCTTTACTAAAATATTTAGAGTTAATAATTTATTTAACGGTTCACTCCTTGTAGTTCTCGTCTTTATTATTATCTTAGATTAATATTAGTAGGGGTTTAGACTATATCTATCCTAGTAAAGGGTTAGGCTAATAAAGGTATAGTAGCCATAGGTAGAATACGGGCTATATTCCGCGGGTGGCTAGGGTAGACAGAAGCTCTAGCTTATATATAGCTCCCCTATTAATAACTTATTTAATTAAATAGGGGCCAAGGTTTTATAATTAAGTGACTTTATAGGCCTCTATATAGAGATATTATGTATATCTAGCTATACCTAGTCGCTAATACACATCTCCGGTAGTGGCGTTCTATAATAGTTGGCAAAGTAGGCCTGCTTTACTTAAGCCTAGGCCATTTCTCCCTTATAGTAGTGAAGTAGATTTTTTATATACTAGCGTCTATATATTGCTTGGCAGTGTCCATCTCAGCAACGCATAATGCTGAGACCTCCTGTAATATTCGCGAATATCAAACGCAGTCACTACGTGGCTAATTCGCTTTTAATACTATTAAACTTATTAATATTTATCATTTATTCATTATTTATTTCGTTCGAGAATCATTTTATAACGCTATTACCGCTCATAACCAACTGGGATATCCATACGCGTGCATAATCCTAATAAGTAAACCCATCCGGACGACTTACCTTAACTACACTATCGTCTATAACCGCTACACCCTCCTCTATTAGTCCTATAATGCCGTCTAAAGCTAATATACGCGCCGCTGCCGTAGAAGAGCGTGAAATTGCTAGAGAGTAAAGGGAACAAGCCCAAGACAAAAGGGAGATTTAGAAGTATAAGGAAGAGCGTAAAGCACGCCTAGCGGAGGAGGCTCGCTAGTATGAATACCACTAGGCTCGAATGGCTTAATTATAGTTAGGCGTGGCCGCTTCGGCCTTACAAGCCACCACAACAGCTGCTATAGCTGATGCCCTTAGTGAGCCTCTCCTTTCTAGCATAAAGTCGCTCAAACTCCGCCTTCCTAGCGTTATAAAAAGGGATTACCTAGATATTTTTAAGGGTACCTTTAATCCAGTAAACCTCGCCCGCCTTTAAGTCTATACCGCTCGGGTTAAGATCACCAATAAGACACGGATTAAGAACGGTACTCTAATTATAAGGAAGGCAAAGGTAGATAGGAAGCTATTTGCAAATAAAGGCGTCTAGTTTAAAGGTTTTACTAATTACGTAGTTATTACTGGCGCCCTCTGCATATGCCTGCCGGACCTTATTACTAGTATACTTCTCTAGATAAACACAATTCGCATTTTATTAACCTAGTATATCTAGGTAGGTTGTATACTCGACCTAGCACTTAACTACTATACCTTTATAATAACTAATGGCTAACTAGAGCCCGCTAATTGGCAAATGCCAGCCTAGTATACAGCACTATACCTTACAATGTCTAGTACTATCGGCTTTACCGCCTTAAAGAGACCTAGGTTGGATACCTCCTATACTTCTAATACCTGCCGCAAGTTTAATAGTAGAGGCTGCGATAATATAGCTTGCAAATACCCGCATAAGTACTTAAAGTGTGGTAAAGATCACGCCGCATTATCTAAAGCTTGCGCCTAGGAATAGCAAGGCGAACCTTACGAAGTAGGGTCTAGCCTAATTATAACACTAACTTTTATTACACGCCTAGGACCTAGGCCTAATATATTACTATTATTCCCTACCTTTATAAAGGTAAAGGCTCTCCACTACTCTTTATTGCCCTTAAGGATCTTAGCGTGGCACTCCCTTCTATCTAACTACCCGGGTAATCTACCAGCTATCTTAGTAGGCATCTTAACCTATAGCTGTAAGATAGGAGCCAAATCTATCTCTACCTTAAGATCTTATGGGAACTATTGTGGAAGGGTATAGTGTCTCTTAGATAGGAAGTCAGAATGCTGTTAGTTAGTCAGTCAGTCTGTCTGTCTGTTGGTCGGTCGGTTATAATCAGTTAAAAGTAATCAGTAAAGCAGTCTGTAAGAAAGGAAAGAAAAGAATATATTCTAGTAGGTTCGTGATAATCAAGAAGGAGGGAAGCCGAAGGCTCCATAAATACAGGAAAATGCCAAGACAGTAGGCGACGTCTAATCTACACCACCACATACCTCCCCCACCAAGAACGTTGTCCCCTAACGTTCTATACCATAGAAGAATAGCCAAACAAAAGTATAGCAAAAGTAGAATAGATAAAGGAAAGCACATCCTTAAAGAACGTAGGTAATCTTATCTAGCGTTACGGGTTAGAAGCGTAACTCTATAGCCATCTGTAGAATAATCTTGTAATATCCTTCCGTGGTCTATATCTCCAATCTTATCTTCCTACTAGTAGTAACTAGGACAGCAGTAAACTAGAAATAATAACGGCAGCAGTAACAGCAGTAATAGTAGCGGTAGTAGAAACAGTAATAAAAGCAGACAGTTAGTATGGTAAAATAAAATAGAACAGTCGGCGGTAAAACACTTAGTAGAAGAACTTAATAACAGTTAGTAAGCAGTAGGACATCCAGTAATAGAACTTTTGGTAGCAGAAATCTCGGTAGCGGCAGACAGTAGATGGCAGTTGGTTAGTAGCAGTCGGTTAATAGCAGTAACAGAATAAGCAGAGCAGCGGAACAGAACGGTCGGCAGAAACAGCAGTTAAAGTAGCAGTAGTAGCAGCAATAGAATGGTTAATAGCATTCGGTCGGTAGCAATCTGTCGGTGGCGGCTAGTCAGAACAGCGGCGGCGGGGCAATCAATACGGTAGAGTATGGCGGTTGGGAGAGCAACAGTAGAACAGTTAAAGCAGTACTAGGCCTAAAACAAGTCGGTTGGAACAGCTATCTAGCAGATCTCACAGCAGTACAGATCCAGCACAGTAAGATAGAACAGTAGAGACGGAATAGTTGGACGGGACAGTAGGGACGAATAGCCGGACGGAATAGTGGCAGTAGCAGCGGCAACGGTAGGGCAGTTAATCAAGATAGCAGAAGCTCTGGCTTAGTTTAATTATTTAGTTGGTTGTTTAATATCAAAACTCTGCATCTGGCTCTGCGTCTGGCTGTGCATCTGGCTGTGCATTAGTAGCTCTGCATTGCATATTCTGCGTCCGTGTCTGCATCCGTGTCTGCGTATGTGCTTTGACTGCTGGCCAAAAACTGTCTACTTAATTGGCGACGACGTGCTGCAACTAATCGTTCGGTCGTTTAATTAAGGTAGAAAGTCGGCCCGGTTAAAGGCTCTGACTATCCTAATCTAGAGACAGCATTTAACTGATTAAGATTTAATAAGGCCTTGGCTTAACTTAAGGTGTTTTCTGCTGTATGTATAACTGAGGCTTTGCATCCGTAGACAATTAATTAATACTTCTGTGTAGACGTGCGATTGGTTAAGGCTCCGCATCTACCATTCGCTTAAGGCTTTATATACATAGGCGTCTAGTTAAGCTGCTATACTATTGTCCAATTAAGGCTCTGTACCCGTATGCTCCATATCTGTAGACTCCGTGTATAACTCCGTGTGAGACTCTATATAAAGCTCCGTATCTATGTCTGCAGGAAAGATTGTTCTGGTTAAAAAGGCTCTAAGACGTTAATTGACCGTGTTTCTGACATTTTGTAGTTATATACTAATTTCCTTGTTAGGCCTAGTGTCTGTCTGTCTGCTATTATAGAATCTTTAACCGCTGATTAAAGATGTCTGACGGCGATAGTAACTGGTTTAGTTTGACCGTAACAACGTATAATTGACTAACGTTTAAATAGGGTATTAGGTTGGCCTAACTAAAGGCTCTAGTTAATCTAACTTAACTATAAAGGTGGCGTTTAATTAATTAAGATTTAACTAAGGCTCTGGCTTGACTTAAGGCGTCTTCTGTTGTATATATAACCTAGGCTCTGTATTATCGCATGCTTAATCAAAGCTTTTAAATCCGTTGACGTTCTATTAAGGCTCTATATCCGTAGGCTCTATATCTACGGATAGTTAATTAAGACTCTAGCTGTGCAGTCGTTTAGTTAAAGCTCTATATCTGTAGTTGATTAAGGCTCTTAGTGTCCACCAGATGTCTAATCTAGAGACCTGTCTTAAGACTTCCTTCCTTATAAGCATAAATGGCAGTTTCTAGTAGACCATTTCCGCGGGCCTGGTGCTTTTGTAAGACGTCCTTGCTTGACTCTTTTAGCATACCCTTAGGCTTTTGCGGCTGCTTCTTTGCCCGCTACTAGTAGTACGCTTGCGTATCCTTGATCTTCTTCTAGCTTAAGAACCTTTCCTGGAATTGCCTTCTGCTTTTAGTCTCTTTATCGTTGTCCTATTGGCTTTTACGCTTTACCTAAGTCATCCTTAATATCTTCTAGGTTATCTAGTGGCAGCTTCTTAGCTGTTATAACTACCTCTGTCGTATATCCCTTGCCCTTATATCCATAATACAGTCCTTTTATTAAGACGATCTCTAAGAAGTGCTAGCTTCTGTATGTCTAATTCCTGTTCCCCTTGTAATCCTTAGCAAGGTCCTTTACTAGCTTGGCCAGATACGGCTTGGTTCCGTCTTTAGTTATATAAGAATAGTTTAGGCTTAACGTGGTTAGCTGTGCCCTCTATATAATCTCTTACAGAGTATCTTTGTTAGTGCCTCTTCGTATACTACTTTACCGTTTCCGTAGTACTTGATTTCCAATGTTATGTTGCCGCCCTTATATAGGTCCCTTCCTTGCCGCAGTGTCTGTTCTTGTTGTGTAGCTAGTGCAGTGCTAAATTTAGATGGCGGTTATGGAGCTGCGATCAGCTTTTGTTTAAATAAGGAACAAGGTTGGCCTGGTTAAAGGCTCTAATCTAACGATATTCGATTAACTTGCTTTAGTAACAGTAACATACTAATATTAAGGCTTAGGCTTAATTTAACTCTCTAATTAACTGTAGCTTCTATGCAGTTATTTAATTAACTAAGGCTTTTATGTAGTTGTTTAATTAAGGCTCTACGTCTGGCTCTGTATTATATAATTAGCTCTGCATCTGTGCAATTAATTAAGGCTCTGTATGCCGTTCTTATTGTGTAGCTAGCGCATTTAAATTCTAGGGGCGGTATAGAGTTCTGCCAGCTCTATTACTAAATGGACTAATTAGGATTTTCCGTCCCTAGGATAGAAAATCGCTATTGGTTTGTTAATAGGCGGTAAACTAAACTAATATCTTTTATAGTAGGTTGACGCGTTTGACGACGCGTTGTGGTTAAGAAAGTAAATATAAAAGGAGCTTTAGGAAATATAGTAATTAAGCAGATAAAATAGAAATCTTTTATATGGTTATTACCTGCGTCCCCTCCCCCACCTTAGAACTTGACTGTCCCCTAGTTAAATATCCTATACCTACTACGGAGCCTGCTACGGAGCCTACGGTTAATGGCTAACCTGGTTAAGCATCTATCTCTAAAACCGTCTCTAAGAATTAGATAATTCACTCTTCTTTCTAGCTTCAGCTGTCTTATCTATAGGCCGTAACATAATCTAGGCGTAATCTCCTAGTCGTACATTCTTCTCCTATGGCGCAGTGGCTGTTCTAGCTGTACTGCTGTCTCTAAGGGTCGGGCGAGTCTGCGGACGTTGCTAGCTGGGCGTTACTAAGTCCGTGGGCTGTACTTAATAGTAGTCCTCCTAGTTCGTGCGTATTTCGTTACTGCTCTTAAGTACTACTCCATTATGGAAAGCAGTAAAATCCGTTTGTCCTATAGGGGCCTATTACCATGTCTATTCTTCCTTTGGCCTATCTAGGTTTGTTCCCTGGTACATATAGAGCCAGTCCTTAATACCCTTTAGTTGTCCTTTATTGCCGAGCCACAGAAGTATAGGTCTAGGTTAGTTGTGTATCCCAGCTACTAGTCTTCCTTTATTAGACAGATGTATAAATCCTTGCTAAATAAGATCCTTTAAGCCTTAATATTTATGCTTAGTGAAATGGTGACTTCCTCCGCATCTAAAATAGGTCCGCTGGCCTTGTCCTTGCGTGCCTCGCTAACCCCATGCGTCCCATTGCGGCCGTCCAAAGGCAGTAGAATCTTGTGGATGTTGGGGACCTTGCGGATATTAAGAATCCTGCGAGTATTAAGAGCCTTGCGGAGGTTGACAGTCTTGCGGAGGTTAGGTGCTGTTTTGCCAGTTTTTATATCCTAGTGCTGAGCTGTATCCTTATGCTGGGCTTTAAACTGCAGCCTAATTTAATAGCGTTATGTGCTTCCTTGGGTCCAGAAGTCTTCCTTCCCTTTGGCGGTTAAGCTTATTTCTTTGCTGCCGTAGCTCTTGTATAAGCCGGACACTCAGGACTTCTTCCTCTGGAAAAACAGCCATTCGCTTAATGTTCTCTGTAGCCATTATTCTCAACTCTACGGCCTCCTTTAGTCTTTTAAATATAAGGGTACTAGGCTTGTCTGCTATGGCTCCTATCTTTTCTATTACGTGCCTATGGTATTTAATAGGGAGTCCTTGCATAAACCACTACCCTTTCTCTTACTTAGTAAGGTTTCCTGCGGCTACCGCTCTTGCTAAGATAGTAGTAAAGTTATGTATGTAGTAACGCAGCTCGCCTAGCTATTCCGCAGATTTTTAAATAAAAGCTTCCACAAAGTCTCTTGTCTCTATGCGTTGGTAGTAGTTGTTTGCTTAGTATTCTACCCTAAGCTTTCTTATAAGCTCTATCTAATTGCCAGCTGTAAATTTAGGCAAGCTTTAGATCCACACCCCTATCTAGTAATTATAGTACTCCGGAAGGCCCTAGTGCTTCTCCTCACTTGTTACACGATGTTAGGTATATAGCCGTTTGTACTATTTAATAAACTATAACACATTCTGCCCTGCGAAGTAGGGAGTTCCAATAGTTTTTAGGGCTGGCATAGGCTGAACTATAACGCAGATCTTATCTCGAGCTGTTAACTGCTGGTTATAAGGTAATACATCCTTAGGAGCTTGCAGGTGATCCCTACAGCTTTTATCCTTTGTTTACTAAGGGTCATCAGTCCTAGGTATTACAGGTAAACGCTACGGTAGGTCTGTTTGCATAGCTGTAGTCTTAACAGAGGATGTCCCAGATAACTGTCCTAGCGGGATATTAATAGGTGCATGCTTCGGCTGGTCTACTTATACAGCTATGTCCCTAACGGAAGGCGCCTACTTCTTAATACCTAAGGGGAGGTCTTTCTAGGAGAGCACGGAATCTTTATCTTCTACCACTACCGGGTCTCGATACGTCCATCTATTTTGGCCTACTGTCGTTCCATGTGGTAGGTCCTTATGGAGTGCCTCTAGGGCCGCTGCTAATATAATCCAGATAACTTAAAAGAGGATAAAGCTAAGCTAGAATAGGAAGCTTTTAAAGGCAGATCTAATCTCATGTGCTCGCGGCCTTGCTCGGTATTGTCTCTGTTCTTAAAGGGCAGCGCTAGCTTCCTTCGCCGCTAGATATCTTAGATCTCGTTTCCATCTAACTAATTGGCCCTTGGCTTGTCGTCTCTATATCTTTAATAACGTTCTGGCCATGCTCGTGCGCGCGCAGGTAGCGAGATTTTAACCGCTAGTAGTTGTCTAATTAGCCAACTGGTTCGCTTAACGCCAAATTTCTAAGTATAGGCACTAAACCCAACTCCCAAGACCTTTTAACCTACACTATTTTGCTTCCTATTGCCACTCTTTAGCCTGTGCGTTAAGTCTGGCTGTCTATCTTTTCCGCTGTCTTTCTGTTTAGGGTCTGCTTGGTTCCCCTTACTATCCAATACTGCCTGGTTCTCTGGTTCTCTAGTTCTGCCGTCTTGTCTATCAGTTCTTCTGCAGTTGGTTGTTCTTCTACAGCTAGCGGTTCTTTGGCAGTTGTAGTATATTCCTACGTGTCTTCTGTGTATATAGCACTAGACTTCTAATCCAAAGAGCTTGCTGTCGTCCCCACATAGAATGCCAAATAATATGTAGAAGGGTACGGTGTCTCTTAAATAGGAAGTCAGAATGCTATTAGTTAGTTAGTCTATCTGTCTATCTGTCGGTTGGTTGGTTATAATCAGTTAAAAGTAATCAGTAAAGCAGTCTGTAAGAAAGGAAAGAAAAGAATGTATTCCGGTAGGTTTATAATAATCAAGAAGGAGGGAAGCCGAAGGCTCCATAAATACAGGAAAATGCCAAGATAGTAGGCGACGTCCAATCTACACCACCACACTATAACTCCTCTTAGGATAACGCCGACCTTATCTCTAAGAATATAATATTAGACCTTATAAAAGGACGTATTAGAATTGTAATAGGGCCTATTATAGTTTTACCTTTTGGCCTAGTGCTAAAATTAGATAGAGGATACCGCTAAATTTATAATCTCTCCTTCCTACTAGTATTTTTAGTTAATGACGCAATCCTGGAAGAATATAGAGCACTGGTATACACTATAGTTACCGCTATTTAGGCCTATGTTATTTTGGTAGGTTGTAGATGTCTGCTACTTAAGAGAGATATTAAAAACGCGTTCCGTATAGTCCCCCTATCTTATAGGGCAAGAACATTAATAGGCTTCTCCTAGGAAGGTATTACCTACTAGGAATACTGCCTATCCTTTGGTTTTTAAACTGCGCCGCTTATATTTAATCTCTTCGCAGAAGGCCTATACTGGATACTCTATTTATAACTACCTTATAAGGTGGAACACTACCTAGATAATTTTATCCCTATCCTTACCAACCTAAATAACTTAGCGGCTGTTACCTAGACTTATATCTCTGTTACTAACTCCCTAGGTATCCCTTAAAACGGCTCTAAGGATATAGTAGGAACTGTTGTTAAGGTTCTAGGATATACTATTAACACCATACAAATGTAAACTTGATTGTCACTACTGAAACAATTACGCGCTATTAAGAAGGTCACTACCGCACTCTAATACGGCTTATTATCGTTCCTTTAAGCCTAGCAGCTTGCGGGCTACCTCGCATAGTATGCCTATGTAATTAGGCTTGGTTAATCTTACTCTAGATCCCTTTAGATCTTTATTACTACTTAGCCAAAGACTCTAGTAAATAAGTATAAACCTAGGCGATTTAGTATTAAGTTGCAAAGTAACTTATGTGTCTGGCTTGACCTACTTACTATAAGTAATGGGGTATTGTTCTTTAACAACGTTAAGCGTGCCTATATTTATCTCTTTATTAACGCCTCTACCCGGTTTGGGTTTGGTGGCTTTTATTTCTTTAAGGAACTTAAATATAAGGATAACTGGTAGTGGTATACCACCAACCTCCCTTAATCTTAGGCGTTTAGTATATTGCCTAAGCCCAGTTAATAAGTAGACCATATTAATCCAAAGGAGATGTATGCTATTACTTACGCATTTAATCTATGGTCTACTAACTAGCAGCATAGCGCGCTATCCATTCATACTAATAGTATGGTGGTTTACCACGGCATTAAGAAGACTGTTGTCTGTAGCATAGCAAATAAATTACTCCGCAAGATTATGCTGGCTGCTATAGCTTATAATATTATAATATCCGCGAAGTAGATCCTAGGTAATTTAAATAGCTTAGCTAATATACTATCTTAGTTCCAGGCCGCGGCTATCTATTAGTTTTGCCTATACTAGGCCCTTAATTTATTACTACTAAAGCTAACAAGTTTTTAATAGGTACTGTAAACCCAACGGACTACTTACAACCGCCTATAAACTTTAAGAATAATGTTAACGCGCCATCTAACCTCTACGCGCTCCTTTTCTGGCACGGCCTTACGCTAGTAACCTGTAGGAACTATTTCTTAGCAGTTAATAGCTAGGAGTCATACTACGTACTTAAAGGGGTCTCCCCCTACCTAGCTAAGCCGCGTAAACTAGGCGAATGGATTACCTGCCGCGCGTTTGGTACCTCCTAGCCATAGATAGGCAGGCTTAAGGCTAAAACCTTACAAGCCTACGTCTCCGCAATTCGCTCGCATTACATAGACTACAGCATCTTAATTACAGTATTTAAAGATCCTATAGTACACCAATTACTCGCCGGAGCAGCCGCTATCTCTCCCTTAGTAAAAAAGGATAAGCAACCTATTACTAGGGACATTCTAGCCTAGGTAGTAATACACGGCCTATCGCTACCGGATGTTAACACGGATGCCGTATTTACCCTTATATTTGCTAGATTTCTATAAATAGGCAAGATTATGTATACTACGGCGGAGCTTAAGAACTAAACGACCTTCCTAGCGAAAAAGGCTACCTGATACAATATTACCTTTACGCCTAGTGGAATAATATTCTGCCTTAAATGGAGTAAAGCCGATAAGTAATACTAGGGCGTTAATGTCGCCATCGCGGCGGTAGGCGGCCTATTATGCCCAGTCGCTGCTATAACAAAGCTGTTTAATAGGAACCCTTAACCCCTTAACCCCCCCTTATTTAGTCTTAATGGTAAACCCTTTACCTCTCTAGGGGTTTATAAGATTCTTTCCTCCTATCTAGTAGCCGCTGGGATTAACCTAAGTAGCTACTTAAACTACTTCTTCCGCTAGGGCGCTGCCTAGTTTACTAAAGATTTAGGGTGTTTACATTAGTAAATTTAGTAACTAGGTTAGTAGTTATTAGAAGCCTTTCGCCTATATATTAGGACTAAAACCACTAACCTCCGTTACCTTAACTCTTACTTCTAGCGTAGTATACCGCTCTTAGCGTGAGGATCACTAGATAGCAGGTTAAGATATTAAGAGTGCCGCTAAGGCGCTAGTGGTAAGTAAGCTAATAGCGATTTTCTATACCGGGCATAGAAAATCCTGATTGGTTGGCTTATAAGTTAGGGTCTGTAGAATATGGCAGAATATAGCAGAATATAACAATATGGCAGAATATGGCAGAATGCGGCAATGTGGCAGAATATGGCAGAATATGGTAATGTCTTATTAGGCGTAGGAGCTTTGCTTAGGGATATCTGGTTGCTTTAGGGCAAATCCTTAGCAGATTTAAGTGCTAGGTACTAGCAAAACCGCTAAGAACTAGCCCTAGAGTGACCTTATAGCCCTACGCCTCCCAATTATACAGTAAAAATTAATTATCCCCTTATGTAACTGCGATAGATAGATACTAGCGTCTATATATTGCTTAGCAGTGTCCATCTTAGCAACGCACAATACTAAGACCTTCTGTAATATTCGCGAATATCGAACGCAGTTACTATGTGGCTAATTTGCTTTTCCTACCCGCTATCCCTTGCACTTAGTGTGCATCACATATAGATAGCGCTTTAAGGCAATTCTTTAGCAGGTGCTAGGAACTAGCAAAACCGCTAAGAACCCACCTTAGTGTGACTACCATAGTTAGATAGTTTTGCAGTTATAGGCTTGCGGTCAGGGATATCTAGTCGCTTTAGGGCAAATCCTTAGCAGATTTGAGTGCTAGGTACTAGCAAAACCGCTAAGAACTAGCCCTAGAGTGACCTTATAGCCCTGCGCCTCCCAATCATACAGTAAAAATTAATTATCCCCTTACGTGACTGCGATAGATAGATAGTCTGTATACTAGTTAGCAAGTAGCATCTTAAGGCGTTTTCTATATAGCAGTTTTTTATTAATAGGTTCTAATAGCTCTATACTAGATTAGGGGTAGTAATCCTTATTTATAAAGAATGGGGTAAGTCCTATAGTAGTTAAGACGTAGTTATTTACTGCGAATTTACCTAGTAGAAGGTAATCTACCCAGTTATTTTAACTATAGATGACTACCTATTATAGGTACGCTTTTATACTAGTGTTAGTGTTTTCTAGTTACCTAGTAGTTTTGTGGTAAAAGGATATAGATATCTTAACGGAGATGCTAAGGCGTTAGCAGATTCGTCTCTATATATTAGAGTTAAACTATATGCCTTAGTTGGAGGTAATTAAGTTAAGTAACCTATATAATTGGTAAACCTCGTGGAGAAAGGTATTAGTAACGTCGCTAATAGCTATACCTTTGGTTAGGACGTAGTAGCGCTCTTTTATAAGTTGGTATATTATTATAAGGATGTTTTTATAGGTATAGCCGTGTCGTTTATAGGGTAGTAGGTTAACAATAAAATCTATAGCAATGTCTGTCTATTATTATATAGGTACTAATAAAGGGTGTAGTAGTCCTTCGTACTTTATATTAAAGGCCTTAGCGCGCTTATAGCCATAGCAGGCGCCTATAAAATGTTTAACTAAGTCTATTATTTTAGGCTAAAAGTAGTATCGGCTAAAGGAGCTTATAGGTTCTTCCTTTGCCTAGGTAGCCGCTTAATTAGAGGTTATAGGCTATTTAGATTAGTTGCCGTTATAGATTTTCTAAGTTAGGGATAAATAGACGGCCTCTATAATAGAGCCTATTCTTTTTTACTTCTAGGGCTACTATATTAATTTGGCCTAAGCTTTATAGGTTAGTAGGCAGTATATAGGCGCTAGCAGTCTTTACGGTAATAAGTTAACGCAGTAATAGGTTAATAGCGGTATTATATGCGGTAGTAATAAGCTTGTTAATTTTAGGAGGTAACTCTAGTTCTATAGTATAAAGCTAAGGTATAGTTGGCTCTATTATAGGTAGTATGCCTAGGGCTAAGTTCCGTGCTTTTAGAATTATCTATTGTTGGAACTAATTATAGGGATTGTCTTTGGACTAAGGAAGGTCTTATAAGCGGCGTATTAGGCTTAGTACCTTATACTCCTAGCCTATATATAATTTTAAAGTTAAAACTAGAGAGGAACTCGTTCTAGCGTGCTTAGCGTTAGTTTAATTATTTTATAGTTATAAAGTACTTAAGGTTGCAATAATCCGTAAGGACTTTAGTTGGCTAGTTAGGTTCTACTAAGGAGAGTTCTAGTTAGAATTCTTTAAACGCTTATATAATTATATAAAGTTCCTTATTATAGATCTTATAGTATAAGCTTAAATAAGTAGAATGCAACTAGGTGGAGAAGACCGTTATCGCCTATTTAGGAAAGGACGCCCGCGTTAATATAGTCTAAGGAGTTAGTCTTAAGATAGAGTTGTTGTCTTAGTATAAAGTAAGCTAGGATAGGTGCTTTGGTAAAAGCATCTTTAAGGTCTTAGAACGCCTTCTTGTATTTAGGCGTCTAGATAAAATATAGATATGTTTTTCTTCTTTTTGCGGAAAGGCCCTTAATTTAATAATGATTCATTGCTTAACGTCTGATACGGATCCTATGCGGCCCACGCAGACTACTCCGTACATAGGGGAAACTTGTAAATTTACAGGAAGAAAACCCCTGATATATTGGGGGAGGAAAAACCCTATGAGCAACCCCAGTAGGATGAAAAACCCCGATTTACCATGTCCGCACATAGCAGCGGCCCTGCGGGCCTACGGCTACGTCCTATACCGCCCTCCTTGGATGTTCGAACTCCTTGGGAACCACTACTTCTTTCCTTAGCTTATCCAAAGCTAGGGTTTACTACGTCTTAGCTAGGCCTTGCCAATTGATTGCCGTGTGCTTTGTGTTCCATATCTTAACCATCCCCTGTATGCTATCTCCTGTAGACCATTGCCATATACGCCTTGCCTCCCCCCCTAGAGCCATCGAAGGCGTAATGGGGATTCATCCGTTCTAACTACCGTAACACTAACAGCGGGATATGTTGTATTTTGGGTATCTTTTGTGTCTAGGCCCTAGCTAGGCCCTTTCTAAGGGTCACCACTCCGTCGAAAGGAGACAAGGAAAACCGTAGGTCGCAATCCAGGCTGCTAGGTATTTGGTAGTTGACGGCGAGTGACCGCATGCTCCGCGGGCGATCGCCCTGGGGGTTAGAAGGGGCCGTATATTTGCTCGTTCGTTCGTTCGTTCGCTCGTTCGTCGATGTGAGGTCGTCGATGCTTTTAATTGGGGGTCGGGGGATGTTATCGAATACTGTGCATCCATGCTGGATCGTACAGGTGCCCTGGATAGGAGAACAGTGTAGTAGTCGTCGTACTGTAGAGGGCCAACAGTAGTGGTTTTCAAGATCTCACCATCCGAAAATTTTTCACCACCGCCCTTAACGCCCACAACCACCACCAGGTCCCATCCGCACGCTGTGCGACGTCTCTGCGTTGGCTCTGGATCTGAACTTCGAAGACCAGGTTCGTAGCCGTCACCACGTACAGGTGCAGAGTCCGATTTCGACGGCCAAGGCCCTTAATTTATATTATTACTATAAGTAGTGCTATAACACCTAAAAAGTTATATATAAATTTCTAATAGAAGTTAGCAAAACTAAAAAAGGCTTATATATCCTTAATATAGTTAGGGGTTTGCTATTTAGTAATTATATATAACGTGCACAATAGGCGAGCTGCCCACCTCAAAAACTTACCAAAAATCAGAAAAATCACACTTTAATATCTTAACAACCACTTAATAATAAATTCTAATAATTTGGATTTGGACTTTTATATATACTCTATAGCTTCTATTAAAGTTGCATCGTAAATAGATTAGTATTTTTTAATATATACTAATTTAGCCTTATTTGGGGGCCAAAACGAGGCTAAATTACTATATCTTAAAAACCACTAAACCATTTATGATGCAACTTTAATAGGAGCTGTAGAGTATATATAAAAGTCTAAATCTAAATTATTAGAATTTATTATTAAGTGGTTGTTGAGATATTAAGGTGTGATTTTTCCAATTTTTGGTAAGTTTTAAGGTGGGCAGCTCGCCCATCGTATACGTTATAATTAAGAACTCGCCCTTTTTTAAATTAATATAAAGTTCTATATCCCTAAGGCGTTATAGAACCTTTTAAATATGCTTAGTATACTTAAAAGGGTTATTGCTGTAAATAAGTATATTATCTAGGTACGTAGAGCAGAAGTTGTTAAGGTAGTCCTATAAAGCGTTATTAATATAGCTTAAAAGCTGCCTAGGCCGTTATATACGCTAAAGGGTATAATAGTATATTTAAATTGGCTAAAACGTAATGCAAATGCGGTTTTCTATTTATTACCTTTTTATATTTGGAGGCGGTTAAAGGCGGCAATAATATTAAGCTTAGTATAAATTTTAGCTTAGCTAAGCCGCTTAAAAGTCTTACGTATAAGCGGTACGGGGTATTAGTTTTTAATTATAATAGTATTAAGTCCTCTATAGTTAACGTAGAATTAAATACCTCCTTTTAGCTTCTTAGTAAGGAGAATAGGGACAGCTGCTAGGAATATGCTAAGATGGATAACCCCTTTATTAAGGCGCTCGTTAATATACTTTTTAACAACTAGAAGTTTGTCTTTTAATATTAGGTAGGGTCTCTTATAGGGTAGTATTTTTCCTTATTTAATATTAATAGTATAGTTATTAGGTTAATATAGGGGGAGTATATCTATGCTCTTTTATGAGCATATATTAATAAAGTTATAGTACCTTTTAGGGAGGAGTTTGCGGAGTTCCTTATTAGTAAGTCCTTTTTTAAGCTTTATAAACTTCTTAAAGTCTAAAGGTAAAAGTCCGTAGAGTTTTATAGGGACATTATTTTCTAGGAGGTTGGCTATATCTATCCTATTACTATAGAGGACGTAGTCCTGTTCTTTATTAAGCTTATATAGTTATAATTAGGAGGCTATAGCAACGGTTTAGCCTTTCCTACGTACTATGCGGTAGAAGGCTACGGCACTTATATAGTAGCAGTTAGTTATAGATGGGGTAATAAGGGGTTCCTTAGGTTAATATTCTATGGAGTAGATAGAAGCGGCTAGGCTATGCCCTAGGTAAGTCTCTCTGCAGTATTTAGAGTTAAAGGTTACTTCTCTCTTTTTCTAGTTAATAGTGGGGTTATATTATTTAAGCTAGTTCATTCTAAGAATAATAGGGTAGTTGGTAAGTAGTATAATATAGGCCTAGAGCTTTTTCTAGTGCCCATTTATATCTAGGTAGAGTTATACTATATAGGTAATCTTCTATATAGTATAACTACTATTAGCGAGTTATAGGGCGCAGGCTTTAGTAAGGGGTAAGGTAGGTAGGTTATAAGTATATATAAATTAGGTATTTATAAATTTATTAATAGCTCCATAATTAATTATAAAACAGCTTTTATATTATTTTTTAGCAGTAATTCCTATTATAGGTAAAACTATCTATTTCCGTCTATTTATCTTTACTAAGTTATCTATTAAGTAGGTCAATATATAGATCCCCTTATTATTAGGGCGTCCTAACCTATAACTTAGGGCTAGGACTTAGCGTTTTCTATTTCCGTATCTTACTCTACCGCTATTACTATGTCTTTATTTTATATAGTAGTGGTATATAGCAATATATTTAGTATTTAGGGCACTAGGTTAGATATTAGGCAGCAGCTACTAAACCTAGCTATTAAGCAGTTTAGGTTATCGCAATAATAGTCTTCTTAATAGCATTTATAGCAGCATCCTAGTTTCTAAAGTAGCTTATACTCTCTATTTAGGAGTTTTTACAGAAAGGTTAGTATAGAGAGGTTAATATTGGCTCTAGTGGTATTTAAGGTAGTAGGTGTTGGTAGCTTAGTATATATAGATTTAGTAGGTCCTAAGAGCTTTTATAAGGAGGTCTTTGGATAAAAGTTAGTAGTAGTAACCTAATTTAGTCGTTGTTTAATCTTTTATAGGGCTGCTACTATATTATAAATATTATTATAGTTGTGGCTAGAGGCTATATAACTAAAGCAATAAGTAACTTTTTTAAGGAGATCTTCCTAGTCTTTAGTACTATCTTAGGTGAGGGCTTTGGTATATTCCTAAAATTTAATATAGAACTTATTAAATAATTTAGTAGGGCTTATCTTTAGGGCATGTAGTTTAGCTTAGTTAGTGGCTAGTAGGTTATAGTCTTAGTATATTAAATTAAGATTATTAAGAACTTCTTAGTAGGACTGCTACTTCTAAGGGCTATTGGTCTCCTATTAGGCAAAAAGTCTATTAAATAGTGTATCCTTTATTCGCCCAATAATATAGCTTATCTTAGTATCTTTCGTAGAAAAAATGTAGGCGCTCTAAGTTAGTTTTTTATAGATTTACATCTTCTAGTAGCTATATTCCTTATAGTCTCCCTAAAAGATTAGGGGATTAAAGTAATATATATTAGACCCTACGGCAGTAGCTTAGGTTTAATTATTATAGCTTTTATTATCGTTGCTTTAGGGGTTCCTATTAGGTAAAGCTGCTTAGTACTGACCTATTACAGTGCCATAATATAGGTAGACTAAATAACTACATTATGGTATAAAGAGGAGAAGAAGGTAAAGGGTGTATTGTTTATAAATAGTAGGGCCAGCCGCCAAGGCGCTAGTAGTAGGCCAGCTAACAGTAGGAAATAGTACGAGATAGTATTAAACAGTATGCGAGAGATTAGTGCCGTGATAGTACTCCTTTCCCTTAAAAGGTTTAGTCCCTAAATTAAACAAGTAGCTCTAAAACAGAATATTACGGTACTGGTAGATTGCCGTTAGTTTGCCGTTATATAATAGCAAATTGCGGTTATATAACTAGTGGCTATAGTATTAATGGAAAACGGTGGATTGTTGTGGGCAGTATACGCGAAAATGTTAGTTCTGCTTACCGCTCTTAGCCAAGCTAATAGCGATTTTCCATCCTAGGGATGGAAAATCCTAATTGGCTAGCTTAACCGATAGTGTTAGCAGAACTCTATACCGCTACCCAAATTAACTAGGCGTGGCGCCCATAGCAAGAATCTAACTAATTAGATAACTTTAACCGGTAGTTAAAGTTCTATAAGATCTTAACTTCTCTAAATTATTATAATCGTCGTCCACGGCCTTACTATAATAAGTCTCTCTTATTTTATACCCAGTCTAGGGGTCTAAGCTTTTTAGGGTATTATTTATAGAACTTTAGTAGTACGCGATTATATCCTTTTAGGAACTTCTTAGGTTCCTAGGTTTTCTTATTATAATACTTCCACTTAATATAATATATTAAGCCATGCTCGTCCATTTGTTTATTATATATATTAAGAATCTTCTTAAATTCCCACTTATCCGTAATATTGCTGTTGTTATCCCTCTTAGCTATCCTGCCTATAATATTATAACATTTCTCTTTATTAATATATGCTTAGTTAGGGATCTCTTTAAGGAACTAAAGATGGACTTTTAAAGTATAAAAAGACTTATTAACACAAATATGGTCTAGGAGGTCTACTATAACTGCCTCTCTATAGGCAGCTAGGACGGGCTAGGGTCCATTCTAGTTATTGTCCTATTTTCTCTTAGGCTAGTTAGTCTTTATATTTTTAAGGCTAACTATAACCATATTATCCTTTTTAAATATTATACCTTTATCCCATTTTATATTAGCATTATCTTTATAGCATTACTAGGAGATATAAGCTAGGGCCTTAAGCTAAGTTAAGATACGCTTAAAGCGGTTAGCAATAGCATTAGCTTATAGGTACTCTTTCTTTATATATATAGATAGGGCTAATAGCTAGGGGCCTACTGGTTTAATGCCTAAATATAGGTTATAGCCGTAGTTAATAAAGAACGGTAAGATTCCCGTAGTCTTATTAACTTAATTATTTATAGCAAACTTGGCAAGGGGGAGCTAATCTACCTAGTTGTCTTAGGTAAAGCTTATAAAAGCGCGTAGGTACTTATTTATTACTACATTAATAATCTTAGTCTAACTATCTATTTCTAGGTACTATGCGGAACTAGGGTTTAAGGTTACCTTTAGGCGCTAGTTTAGGTAACGCTAGAAGTCAGAAATAAATAAAGACCCTCTATTGGAAATAATAGTACTTAGGGCGCCGTGTAACTTATAAATAGTATAGGTAAATGCTTTAATAAGCTCCTTAGTGTCTAGGCTAGTAATAGGAATAAAGTGATTTATTTTTATTAGGCGGTTAACAACAATAAAGATATATTTGTATGTTTTGCCATTATAAAGGCACTTAGGCAGGTTAACAACGTAGTTAATAGAGATATTGATCTATGGGCGGACTGGTAGTTCTAGTAGTTTTAGAAAACTAGATAGTACTAAGTGTAGGGTCTTTATACGGAAGCAAAGAGCGCAGTCTTTTATAAAGGTAGCCGTAAACTATAAAATACCTAGCCACTAATAGGTTTAATTAAGAAGGTTTAGGGTTTTAACGCGACCTAGGTGGCCTATAGGACCTAAACTATATGTGCGGTATATAACTTCTAGTTAGAGTTTAGGTAAATTAGGGACAAATACTCGGTTTCTATAGTAGATTAGGCCGTCAATAATTAAGTATTTAGATTTATTATAGCAGAGCAACTTCCTAATCTACTTAGGCTAGCGGCGTACCTTACAGCCTTCCTATTCTTATAGCGCAGCTAATATATCTCTAGCTAGTTCGTTCTCTTTATAGGCATTCTTAATAAGCTCCCTAAAGGGTTTTTTCTTAGGCTCTAGGTCTATTACTGCAATAAAGTCTTTAACGCTCTAATCTTGGGATTTATTTAGTAGCTTATCTAGGATAATAGGGTCGACTTTTTTTGGTAGTAAAACAACACGGTCTTGGTGTTATAGATATTCGTTACTAATGTTAGCAGGTACTACGCCTAGAAGGCAGCTAAGAGCGTCTAGGATTGTAGCTTTAGTGCTAGGCCTATAGGTAATAATAAAGTTAAATTAGGAGAGGAACTTAGCCTAATAGACTTAGCACTAATTTAGTTATTTTATTGTTATAAAGGTCTAAAGGTTTTTATAGTCCGTAATAATCTTAAACAGTTACTTAGTTCTTTACAGTTTAGGGCGCTATTCTTCTAGTGCTTTTATAATTACTAGGAGCTCCTTATTATATATTTTATAGTTATATTTAGAGGTAAAGTGCTTAACAGAGAAGAATGCGACTGGCTTAAGTTTGCTATCTTCGCTAGCTTAGTAAAGCACTCCTCCTAAAGCCCAGTTTAAGGCGTCTATCTCTACTATAGTCTTCTTTATATAGTTATAGTATGCTAAAACCAGTGCTATAGTAAACGCTGTTTTTAGGGTCTAGAATGCCTATACTTAATTAGGGCCCCATAACTAGCTAGTACTCTTCTTTAGTAGCCTAGTTATAGGCTTAACTACCTTAGAGTAGCCTTAGATAAATTATTAGTAGAAGTTCGCGAAGCTAAGAAATTACTATAGTTCTTTAACTAATATTAGGTCCTTCTATTCCTATAAGGCCTGCACCTTTTTAGAGTTTATAGTTATACTATTAGTTAAGATAATTAAACCAAGGTATTTTATTTTAGTAGTATAGAACTCAGACTTATTAATATTAATTTAGAGTCCAGCGTTACTAAGTCTCTAAATAATTTCGTTTATATATTTTATATACTTGGCGCGTGTTTTAGAGAAGATAAGGATATCATTAAGATATACAGTATAGTAGTTATTAAGGGCGTTATATAAGATATAGTTAATATAGTTCTAGAATATAGCGGGCGCGTTATAAAGACCAAATGGTATAACTAATATCTTATAGAGTCCAAACCGGGTAATAAATGCCGTAAGCTACTTATGGCCTTCCGCAATTTAGATCTGGTTAAATACAGTAATCGTATTAAGCTTAGTAAAGTATTTAGCACTATAGAGTGCGTTAAGTGTCTTATAGACTAGTAGTAATAGGTACTAATTTTTAATAGTAACTATATTTAGGCCTTGGTAGTTATAGTGGATTTATATACTACCGCTAGGTTTTATAGTAAGGAGGAGTAATACAGCGGCTAGTGAGGTTAATTTATGGATAAAGCCCTTATCTAGTATCTTATTAATCTATTTCTTTATATAACTAAGTTTAGAGGGTAAGAGTGGTCTATTCTTATAATACAGGGCCTGTTTTCTAGGTATAATCTTAATTTTATAGTCCCATAATTAGTAAGGGGGCAGCTTATCTACATTTTTAGGAAGGAAGTGTTTAATATATTCGCGAAACTCCTTTAGTAAATATTACAGAATGTCTTTTCGGGTTAATCCTAGTTTACCTTTTAGGAATTTCTTAATATTAGTATTAACTATCTTTTAGCGTAGAAACTTGGACTTAGTTTTTAGGTTTATCTTAAGGAAGCCATAGAAATAAAGGGGTAATGCTTTATGGGCTTCCTCTATTATATAGTCGCCTTCTACTAGCCGGCAAAAAGACCTTTCTAATAGGTTTAGTACTTCTATTAGGCCTATAGGTGGCTTCTTAAGCAGCTATTAGTATTTTTCTTATTTAACTAGTTCTACTAGCTCCGCTATATAGATCCTTATTACCTTTACGCCTTTTTATTTATAGAACTAGGTGAAATTAACGGCATAAGTGCATTTAATATTATCTAGGTTAGGGCGTATCTAGTTCTCTAGTGCTATAGCTAGGCTAGCACGGCTTAGTTGGCTTAGGGGGGTAGAAATAAGGCGGTGGCCCTATATAGTACGCGTGGGAGACGGGTATAAGGTTAGGCGTTATAGGGAGGAGCATCGGCAAAATATGGTACCCTACCAATGGCCTCAATGGTTGGTGGTTGACGCAATTGGCGCGCAGTTAAGGGCATTTGGCAACTCGACCAACTAGCCTATATTGTGTTTTTTTGACACGCAGCCTGCGCGCAGCCTGTAAGCAACCTACGCGCAACCTACGCGCAACCTACCAGTAATCTACGCATTTGGCAACCATAATTATATTTACCTCTTTTATACTAATAGCATATTTTAAATAAATAAAAGCTACTTTAAGGCTATTTATAAGGCTAGCAAAATAAATATTATTATTTTAGATAATTTAATATAATATAGCGATGGTTCTCTTCTACCTATCTACCTATTAACTTATCTACCTGCCTATCTACCTACCTACCTGCATCGCCTACCTGTCTACATCGCCTACTTGTTTACATCTGCCTACCTGTCTATATCTACCTACCCGTCAGCATCTGCCTACCTGTCTGCATCTGCTTGCCTATCTGCATCTGCTTGCCTATCTACATCTACTTGCCTGTCTGCATCTGCTTACCTATCTATATCTACCTACCTATCTGCATCTGCCTACCTGTCTGCATCTACCTACCTGTCTGCATCTGCCTACCTGTCTGCATCTGCCTACCCGTCAGCATCTCCCTGTTTGTGCCTACCTGTCTGTGCTGCCTTGATTCGATCAATCGATTGAATCGTTTATAGTGTTTGCTGGCTAGTCGTTATTGTCTGGCTCTGGCGACGGTTGTGTGGTTCTAGTAATGGTCGGTCGTCTAGTTCTAGCGACGGTCGTCTAGCTCTGGCGACGGTCGTCTAGCTCTAGCGACGGTCGTCTGGTTCTGGTAATAGTGGTCTAGTTCTAGCGACAGTCGTCTGGTTCTAGTAACGGTGGTCTAGTTCTAGCGACGGTTGTCTGGCTCTGGCGACAGTCGTCTAGTTCTAGTAACGGTCGTCTAGTTCTAGCGACGGTTGTCTAGCTTTGGCGACGGTCGTCTAGTTCTAGTAACGGTGGTCTAGTTCTGGCGACAGTGGTCTAATTCTGGTAACGGTGGTCTAGTTCTGGCGACAGTAGTCTAGTTCTGGCGACGGTTGTCTAGCTTTGGCGACGGTCATCTAGTTCTAGTAATGGTGGTCTAGTTCTGGCGACAGTGGTCTAATTCTGGTAACGGTGGTCTAGTTCTGGCGACAGTAGTCTAGTTCTGGCGACGGTTATCTAGCTCTAGCGACGGTCGTCTAGCTCTGGCGACGGTTGTCTAGTTCTGGTAACGGTCGTCTAGTTCTGGCGACGGTCGTCTGGTTCTGGTAACGGTCGTCTCCTACCTACCTATCTACCTGCCTACCTACCTACCTACCTGCCTGTGTCAGTGTATGATTCAATTTGGGGGAGGGGTCGGCCTAATTAAAGGCCCTAATTATATTCAAACGGTGGTTGTCTAGGGTGCCTCCCTAGGAGGCCTTAATTCAATTTAGTAACGGGCCAATATTAAAGCTCTGGTTTAATTCAATTAATTAATTAATTAAATTATTTATGGTGTTTACTAGCTAGTTATTTAAACGGTCGTTATCTGGTTCTGGCAACAGTTGTCTAGTTCTGGTGACAGTCGTCTAGTTCTAGCAACAGTCCTCTACTGGCTGCCGTTCTGGTACCTCCCTAGATAGGGAGGATGTAAGAAAGAAAGGGTAAAAAATAAGGTGGCTACATAGGGCGCTATCGGGAATATAGTGGGGACCCGATGCAGAGCTTCGCGTAGAGCCTCTGTACGCAGAGCTTCGCGTAGAGCCTCGTGCAGAGCCTCGTGCAGAGCCTCCGTACGCAGAGCTTCGCGCAGAGCCTCTGTACGTAGAGCTTCG
>Ga0307507_10003878_pt1 | contig 27813 bp, 8 predicted proteins | sample 7_EM_MG_FD_207223 | JGI IMG/M metagenome (GOLD analysis project Ga0307507, IMG submission 207223) | Populus trichocarpa ectomycorrhiza microbial communities from riparian zone in the Pacific Northwest, United States - 7_EM | ecosystem: Host-associated > Plants > Roots > Unclassified | place...
TTACTAGGCATAAAGCTTAAGAAGAGAGCAGTACTAGTTAGTAAGAGCACGTGCAAAGCTTATCTAGCTAGGAAGATGCAAGAAATACTAAGCAAGAAGATAACTAAGCGCGAGAAGATATCTAGTTAAGGGCTACACCTAGATACTACGGGACGAATTAGTATATTAATTAGAGGTTATAACTACTACCTCCTAGCCCTAGACGACGCCACACGCTATACTTAGGTTATTCCTCTTAAAACCCTCTAAACTAAAGAGGTACTGCCGCATATTAAAGAGATTATCGTAAGGGTAGAGAGGTTTACTAGTAATAAAGCTGCATGGATTTGAGTAGACAATGGAAAGGGGGAGTTTGGCTGTAGATTTTAAGACAAACTAATACCCCAGGGTATTAACTTTAAACCTTATCCGCTATATAAGCACTTATACAATAGCGCAATTAAGCGCGTAATCTACACAGTTAACTGCAAGACAAGGTCACTTCTATTTTAAGGAAATATACTAGTTAAACTCTGGTGCTACGCAGTTAAGCATGCTGTCTAGATCAAGAATTAAGTACCCACCTTAGCACTTCCATTTAACAACGAGTATAGTGGTGCTATTACACCCTATAAGGCATACACCTAACAAGTTCCTGACTTAAAGAATCTAGTTATTTTTGGGTGTTACGCCAATCCAATTAATACGCTTAAGAAACACCCTAGGAAGTATAATTTAAAAATAAAACCTAACTACATTTTCATGGGGTTAAAAGGGAGTAGTTAATTCAAGATAATAAACCTATATACCTAAGCAATTAAGCTATTTAGAGATGCTAAAGTAAATAAGTACAGGTTCCCTTATAGAGCACCTTAGGTGCAAGCTATAAGACATAGTGACCAAGTGGGCCGCTTAGATTAAGTGGGAAGCCCAGGTTAAGATTAAGCGGGACGCTTAAATCATGCTATAAGCCAAGCCGCGAACCAACCTACACCTCCCCCTATTACCTTAAACGCGCTGACAGAGACTCTAGTTGCGAGAACTATAAGTAGGCCAGATGGTGACCGAGTAGGCCGCTTTAAACAAGTGGGAAGCCCAGGTTAAGACCAAGTAGGCCGCTCTAATTAAGTGGGAAGCCTAGGTTAAGATTAAGTAGGACGCTTAAATTAAGGTAATGCTAAGGGTAGGACGCCTGTACAAAGCACATTAATATGTATTCCTTATGCGCAGAGAATAAGGTCTAGAAGGTTACCAAATATAAGGGTTTTTAATGATACGGTGGTTTAGTTAGTAATAGCTATAAAAGCTATTTACCTAGAAGCTGAGAACACTACCTCTATAGGAGCACCTACAGCACCTTTTAATGCTATTAAGTTAGATCAGGCCTTAAGGGAGAACACTCCTAGCTAGATAAAAGCTATCTTTAAAGAATTCCTCTTACTTAAGAGGATGCACACCTATACCATTATAAGGGGGAGAGTACTAGAAGGAAGGTCGTTACTCTTAAGCAAGCTAGTTTTAAAGCATAAGTACAATGCCAAGGGAGAAGTAATTTATAAGAAGGCAAGACTGTGCATTTAGGGAGATAAGTAGACCCCCAACATTAATTATTTTAAGACATTTGCGTCTGTTATATAATATGACACCTTTAGGTTCCTGATGGCAAAGGTGGCAGCTAAGGACCTTAAGCTTGACTATATTGATATTAAAACTGCATTCTTAAACCCGCCGTTGCAAGAACAGATTTATATATAGATTCCTAACCTATTGAGAGACTTTAAACCTGAGCTTAAGGGCGTAAAAGATGTCTACTTAAAGCTAAATAAGTCACTTTATGGCCTAAAGCAGGCACTAAGAGAATGGTTTTAGATGGTTAAGAAGTTCTTTAAGAGTATAGGTTTAAAAGCAGCTAATGCTAACCCCAATCTCTTTATAGGAAATGAAGTATATATCTTGCTATTTATTAACGATATGCTGATTATAGGAAAGCGCTGATACCTTAATATTATAAAGACAAGAATCTTAAGAGAATGGAGATATAAAGACCTAGGTCCTGTAGAAGTATTTATAGGCTTCTAAATTAAGCAAGATCGTACAAACCGAACCCTTAAGCTATATCAGACGATGTACACTAAGAAGCTACTTAAACGGCTGAAAATGGATAACTACAATCTGGCCAAGCTACTAATACCAGTAGGTACTGTCCTAAAGCCCAATATTAAAAGCCTCCTTAAGTATAACGATGCGACAGTGTACTGGCAGATTATTAGCTCTATAATCTACCTCTTAAACTGCATATGTCCTGATACTAGCTACACTGTTAGTTAGTTAGCTAGGTTTATAGCAGTACCAGGAGAATCGCATTACCGCTTAAGTAAGCAGCTACTATAATATCTAAACGGCACTCTTAAAGCAGGAATTACCTACTTAAGTTAAGCAGTCTACCTTCCTCTATATAAGCTCACATTACCTACTGGTTATAATATCTTTACTAATGCTATGTGGGGAACAGAATATAATTAGATATCATTCTAAGGCATAGCAGTTATATACTATAGGGGAGCAGTGATCTGGATGGCTTAAAGGCAGAAGTTAACGGCATTAAGCTTAATAGAAGCAGAGATTATGGCGGCATCAGAAGGAGCAAAGTTAGTAGTATGGCTTAAGAAGCTAACAAGAGATCTAAAAGAGAGAGATAACAACAACCCTTTTATCCCTACGCTCTATTATAACAATAAGGGTACAGTTAACCTTTTATACGACATAAAACACCACTAGAAAGCCAAGTATATTAAGACTTAATACCTCTTTATACGAAACAATATGGTTCAGCGAGGTTAACTTAAAGTGGTATATATACCAGGCAAAGATTAGCTGGGAGATATGCTCACGAAACAGCTACCAATTGACTAATTTACGAAGCACTGTGCAACGCTAGGAATCAGTAACTGATAGAGACGGTAACGGACGGAGACGGGGCAAGTTACGGAGGTTTTTCACCTACTATAGGTTTTCCCTCTGTACGTAGGCCAAATGGCACTTATAAGGTATTTGGGAATAGCTTTATAATTGCCTATTTGGGACAGATAAGGAGAGCGTCGTCAGCATGGGGGAGTGTCAGAAATTAGCGATGAGGTGCTGACTAAGCTCTAGACACATTGCGAGGTCAAGCTCTGCATGTAATCTACATAGAAATCAACCGCATCTACTGCATCACGAATCAATCAATATTCATCGTCTGCGTCATCTCTATCATCAAATAGACCCTCAAGACACCTCCGCTGTGACCTTATAACCTTGTAATTCCAATACAGCACCGTCACAATATTATTCGCGGATAACTCCATTAATAGAAAGAGCTCGCAAGAATATATTATAAAGCTATTTAGGGGGCTAATTGCCTAGAGAGCAAATAAGTAAGGTACGATTATAACGTTAAGTATAAAAGCTAAGTTATTAGCCCTATTATAGATAGTAAAGGAAGCTATCTTTATTAGCAGATTATTTAAAGTAATAATATTAAGGCTAAATAAGCCTTTAATTATTAAATATAATAATACCTAGACATTTTAATTAATTATAGAAGATATGGTAAAGCTAATTACAAAGCTCTAATACGTTAATATTTATTAACACTAGCTATGTTAGGAATACGTAATAAGACAAGTACTATTTTAATAGACAATAATAAAGAAGATAATTACTAATAGACTTATAAAGGCCTTACCTAAGTAGAGATTCTAAAGCTTCGTTAATATAATTGGAATAGTGGATATTAAGGAATGGCTAGCTAAGAAGTAACTAAAGGACCTAAGGGACAATATTAGAGCAAGATGGAAGGATTTAGATAAGATTATAGTTTAATTAACATATTAATGGACACAAGAAGGTAGTTAGCTTTAACCTTAAAGAGCTTAAAGCTAAGGGGGTATATTAGATAATCTATATTCTCTAAAGGCGTAGGTTATATATACGAGTTATATATACGGAGCACGTGCACTATAAAGTCTCTTTACGTCAGGAAAAAATTTACCAGCATTTTTGCAGCATTTGGCGGCATTTGGCAGCCAAATGCGCATTTCGCGCATTGCAACGTGTAGCGTATGGTATCGACTAAGGAGCGACATACTGCCGCATTTAATAGTAACCAACAACGCGGTGCAGCTAATTGCGTAAGTAGTACCTTTATTCCATTAAGCTTTTTTTATACTTAATGCGCAATTAATATATAATGCCCTTCTCGCGCATTCCGTATATCTTGCTCACTTTAAATAATAGATAAGCGTTGCTCTTCCCGCGCACTTAATAGTAGCTAGCCAAATAAATATTATTATTTTAGATAATTTAACACGACGACGGTTCTCTTCTACCTGCCTATCTACCGACCTACTTGCCTACCTGCCTACCTGCCTACCTGCCTACCTGCCTGTCTGCCTACCTGCCTGCCTACCTACCTGCCTACCTGCTTGCCTGCCTGCCTGCCTGCCTGCCTACCTGTCTGTCCGTCTATTTGCCTACCTACCTGCCTACCCATCTACCTGTCTGCCTACCTGCCTGCCTGTTTGCCTGCCACCTACCTGCCTGCCTACCTGTCTGTCTGTCTGTCTGTCTGTCTGTCTGTCTGCCTGCCTACTACCTACCTACCTACCTGCCTGCCTGTGTCAGTATCTGATTCAATTTAGGAGAGGGGTCGGCCCGATCAAAGGTTCTGATTTGGTGACGGGCCGATATCAAAGCTCTGGTTCAATTCGATCGATCGATCGATTGTGTCAGATAATCTGTATTCTCTAAAGGCGTGGGTCACGTGCACGAGTCACGTGCACGAAGACACGTCACTGAAGACACGCCAGATCAAGGTCAAAAAGACATCAATCAACGATCAAGTCAAGATCAATCAATCAACCCAATTCATCAATGAACTGCTCTACACGAACTTCGTGACAGATTGAATCGTTCGTAGTGTTCGCTGGCTGGTTGTTCGAACGGTCGTCGTCTGGTTCTGGCGACGGTCCTCTGCTGGCTGCCGTTCTGGTGCCTCCCTAGGTAGGGAGGATGTAAGGAAGGAAGGAAAGGTAAAAATTAAAGTGGCTATATAGGGGTATACTTGGCAGATGCACGTGTAGAGGCGATCGGGAATATAGCGGGGACCCGACGCAGAGCCTTCGTACACAGAGTTTCGCGCAGGGCTCGTGCAGAGCCTCCGTACGTAGAGCTTCGTGTAGAACTTTGTGCAGAGCTTCGTGTAGAGCTTCGTGCAGAGCTTCGTGCAGAGCTTCGTGCAGAGCTTCGTGCAGAGCTTTAGGGGTAGTAATTTTAATATTTATTAATAAAGTATATATAAAATATAAAATTATTAAAATTATTAAAATTATAAAATTATACTTTTATATATGCTTACTAATATTAATAATATATAAAATATATAAAATATATACTTTATACTTTTATATATGCTTTAGTAATTATATAGTTAGCATTTAGTAGCTAAATGCTAATACTTAATTATAAATGCTGCTAAATGCTGGGAAATGCTAGGAAATGCTAGGAAATGCTAGGAAATGCTAAAATGGCAGAAAAGTAAAATTAAATGCAGGTAAATTTTTTCCTAACGTATAGCTTAAAGCCCTAGAGGTTTTACAGAACACATTAATTAAGACAAGATTAAGATCATCAATTAATCAACCGATTTTATTAATAAATAGCCATACGTGCACTATCTGACAATTTTAGCTGCCTTAGACTCTTTTAAGCCCTTAAACTTGGTATTAGGCTAATTATACTTATATTTTAGCATAACTAGTTCTAGCAAGAAAATAAAAGGTATACTTTTAGCAGCTATAAAGTTAAGCCACTTAGATTAAATACTGGTAATTAATCGTTAGGACTATACTACGCACTCTTTACGCCTGGAAATAATACTATATTATTTAATATATAATTAGCAATAATACAGCGGAGCTATCTATGGTGTTCTTATACCCCTAAAAGTTATAGCGGCCTTTACTAATACCTATAGTACTATAAAAGGCGGCTGCCTAGCCACTAATATATCTATAAAAAAGTACGTAAAGAGAAATGCAATACTTATATATTTATTGCGGCCCGATTGCTTACAATTTGCAATTAATTTCACTACTTTTACTGGCTAAATAATACGTAATTGTAACCGGACGGTATAAACATAGATACTAATAAGTACGCTCTAATAGCGGCAGAATATAAGCAGAATGCCCATCTGGTGCCTTTATGCGGTATACTATATTAGAAAAGCGTTTTATTATTATTATTATTATTACTTAGAGTAGAGATATTTAAAGTAACTAAGAATATAAAGGTGGGTAAACTAATTTTATATAAGACCGATAATAATATATGGTAAGTTAACCAGATAATTTTAGATATTACTATATTATAACACGATAATGGCTAAAGTGTACTATATAATCCTTTTTATTCGGAGTTTAATTACGCCTTTTTAATATGGCTGTACCGTATTTACTATATAAAGAGAGACGTTAATATACTGCTTAAAGACACCCGCCTTAGCCCACTTTATAGCCTACTTAGCTTCTAATTCACAAATTAATGGGAGGAACTAATTACCGCTATTCTATTTGGTATATAGGGCAAATAATAGCTCTAATTAGAGTGTAAGGTGGAATTAAACGTTAAAGGCTCTAAGTAGAGGAAATACTATATTCTTTACTAGAATATTATAAACGTAATTGCCTTTCTAATCGGCCATTAACCCTTTAAAGATGCACCGGTATATGCACTAAAGAGACTTTATAATGCTAATAACTACTAAGTCTATAATAAGCTACACAGCGGTAACTGGTAATAGAAGATATAAGGCAAGCTTCCTAGCGGTACTATAGTAGTTCCTATACTTATAGCAGTTAATAAAACCTAGCTAATAATACACTATAGTAACAAATTGGTCTAGCCAGTCTATCTTACTATTGGTAATCTTAACTAATAAGTCTGACGCTAATAGATATCCCCCGTAAATATTCTTGTTGGCTTTATACTAATTATTAAAGAAAAGGATAATAATATAAAAAGTAAAGCATATTATAAGGCGATAAGAACTATACTTAAACGTAAGTCCTACTTTAGTATTCTAACGCTATATTCTATTAACTAAAATATAATAGCAATTAAGTATCTTGTAACGGTGCTAGGGCACCATCCCCTATAGCTGGCTTGGCGCAATATCCAGAGTCCGCCTGTACCGTGTATATTACCCCCTAAAGCCTCCTTTCCTCTTCTTCTTCTCCTTAGCTTAGTATTCTTATATAGTAGCAATCTACAAGCTTTGGTTTAGAAGCAATTGTACAAGCCTGTTATATTATACTAAACTTACCCAACCCCGTCCGGGGGAGACTTCGTCTGCAATAACGCGTCGACGCGTTATACTCAGGCACTAAAGCTCCCTCTTTACCTCGCCTAGGAAGGCCTGGATAATATCCCACCCCCATTCCGTAGGTCCTTAAGGACTCGCATTAAACACCCCTAGCTGCGCGTCGTCGTCGCTAGAAGGTTTCCTATGGTTATAATTAAATGCCAACTTCGATGGCCAAGGACACGTGCCTGGGAAGGCTTTAGAATATCTTACCCCTCTAACCTTTTTAACTGATACGGAGTTGTACAAGCTGCAGAGACGACCTCAGTTAAGACCTACCCTAGGGCTGCGAGAACGAAGTTAATTAAGACTTAGCCGTAACGCTACAATAAACGACATTAATGGATATATAGACTACACTGCGATAACTACCCCAATTAATACTAAGCTGTATAAGGAGAGATGAAATTAATTAGGAAGGACTTGCTGGCACCATACTGCTACCCTAAACCCCTAAACCCGATTACCGACTGTGCCGATATACCTATAGTCTAATTAACTAACGATCGCGCCGATATGCCTGCAATCTGAATGCGATTTAAATGCAGCCCGAATGTGATTCAAAAGCAAACCTAATAACCTATTGCGCTGATATACCTGCGATACGACTCTCTGACCTGTCTATAAACGCCTTATAGATACCCATTAAGTTCTTATTAATAATTACCATACCTAATCGACCCGAACCTTACTATTAACCTAGATAGTCTCTGAATCTTACAGCCGAATATATCTACAAGCATTACCCTAGGGAAGAATTTAAGTAATTTATGGCACTCTTAATTAGGAGAACAGATTAGGAGAATTATTCCAATTTATGGCACTCTCTAAGCAGATAAGCCTATTTATTTCTATAACCTCTTACGAACTATTAACGCGTTCCTTTTAATAGCCTTTTATACGACCTTCTACGAACGAGACAGCCTACCGTTATAAAAGCATGTCTTGCCAGTTATGACAAGAAATTGAAATATTGACATATACACCCTTAATACGTACGCTCTTAATACTATTCGTTAACTACCCTTAAACTACCTATAACTTAACGGCAGCCCTCTTTAAACAATAATATGCGAATCTGCTCTTTAATAGCATCTTAGTAAATCGAACGCTATATAACAGCTTACCCCCACATAACTATGCTCGAATATTAAAGCGCACTCTTTAATACCTTTAACTCTTTAATAGGAATTAAAATATTAATATACACCTTCTTAATACCTCTTTTTGATACCTCTCTAATAATAATTTGATATGCTAAGTTATAACGGCATTCCTATAAATCCTTAATCGACCCTAGATATCTGCTACTTACAACGATATCCTCAGTCGAATATAAGTATTTAAATACGCCTGTCGACTCTACGGCGTATCTTTAAATATCCTGACAATACTTAAACACGTCTACTATTTAACGACGACCTGTTCTAAGAATTACGAGAATATTAATAGACTGTACACTAATACCTTGATCGAATACCTTAACAAGAATTAACCTATCGGCGCGTCTCCCTTAATACCCTACTCGTATAACAATTGGTTAAATGTGCTATAATTAACAGTATACCTTAAACCAATCAATTAACTATGGCTAGCAATATGATAGCATCTCTGCTAGTCGACGGCATATTGATTAATCGAATAATTGATAACGTCTTAAACTACCTATTGATCAATAGTAGGCCTCGAGAAACCGATAGACGGATCGTGCCGTTACGCCTATAATCTAAATGCGATTCGAACGCGACCCGAACGCGATTTAAACGCGAACCCGACCGACCATCATGCCGATATGCCTGCGACACGAACTACGACTTTAACAACGACCGTATAAGTTTATTAATAATTAACTACCTCCCTTACTAATTTTATTGTCTTCTTCTCCGCCTATAGTAATCCTTTTTAACTAATACTAAGCTACGCATACTAAGAAACGACTATAGTTAATACTAAGTTATACAAGCTTTACTTTAGGCATTTGTATACTTTAACAACAAGGTTAATATTAAGCTGTGTAAGCTTTAATAACGAAATCGATTTGGACGAACTAGATAATAATTGCGCCGTTACGCCTGTGATCCAAATGCGATTTAAACGCGATTTAAATGTAAACCGATTAACTAATTATGCCGTTATGCCTACGATTAATTAACTAATGATAGCGCCGACACGCTTGCTATCTACTATTAGACGCTAGCACCGTACTACCACTTAACCTCTGCTGCTTTGCCTATAGCTAAACCAATACCTTGCTGCCCTGCCTGCAGCTAATCCCGTAATAGCTGTATATAAGGTAGAGCTTCGCTTCCTAAAATACAATCCCATCGCTTGTCAGAAATTAGCGTTAAAGGTGCTGACTAAGCTCTGTACGCGAACTCTACATACAATCTAGATAGACGTTAACCGCATCCACTACATCACGAATCAATTAATATTTATCGTCTGCGTTATCTCTATCATTAATTAGACCCTTAAGATTGCTCCGCTGTGACCTTATAACCTTGTAATTCCAACAGGTTATAAGCCTGGGTAGCAAATCTCTCCCAGGAAGCAATACCTCCTAACTCGAAAATCGACCCTTGAAAATGACCTCCTCTACCTTAACCTTAACGACACTTATGTACGATTATAAGGTAGGCAACATGTTATTTTCAATAGAGACAACTTTGTAGACTGGGAGCGCACCTATAAGGCAGCCCTAATTATGGCAGAAGGATAGGATTTTGTCACTAGTATAGAAGACCCAGCTTAAGTTAATTTAGCTAATAGGAGAAGAAGACGAGGGGCAGCAAATAAGATTATCTATAATTTGATAGGAGACGATTATTAGGAAGAGATGTATATAATAATAAAGGAGTATAATATCTAGGGAATGTAGGAAGGAATAAAGAAGTTTAATAAGTTAAATAACGAGGTCTATATCTCTAGACTTCGCAGAGAGTTCTATAGCACTATATTCAACCCTATAAAGATGCAAATCATTAAGTTCCTCTATATACTCAATCAATTTAAGATTAATCTAGCCTTAACGCCTTAAGCACTTACTAATAATGATATTAAAGAGTAGCTTCTCTTGGCCCTCCCAAGCGATATTATATGGCAGAATGTAAAGACCTAATGCCTACAAGACAAACAAGATCTTAAGAGTTATATTACCCTTCTTTAGGAGCAAGAGACTGCTCTCCCTATATAAGTATAAAATATAGCACTTATATACGAGAGGAAAGACAAACCTAGAGGGAGAAGAGGAAACCAAGGTTGAGGTTAAACAAGGGGTAGAGGTCGTGCTGGTAGATTCGATTATTTCTTATCGCGTTATTACCATAGCTTATTATCTTAAGTAAGCAAAGAGCTAAGATAACTAGAAGGAGGTAAGTGCAGAGTATACTATTAGAAAGGTTACTATTAGAAAAACTATCCCCTACTTAAATATTTCCAATTTAATAATGCTAAGAAGGAAGATTAAGGTGCTCCTAAGGCAGAGGAAGTAGGAAATATAGCAATAGCTAAGGACGAATTTAATAGCAATTTAATCTACCTTAACCCTAACCCTGACCCTAAACGTACAGGAGCAACTAAGCACTTTACTAGTAACCAATTAGACCTAACATACTTAAAGAGATAGAATACGCTATAATAGGTCCATACTGTAAATAGGACCATTATCCCTACTATAGGCTATGGTTAAGTCTAAATCGGTAGCCTAAGGCTAAAAGATATCTGGCTTATACCTTTGTTTAAGACGATTAAGCTAATCTTAGTAAGGACTTTTACTTAGGAAGGCTACTTAATTACCTTTAATATGGACGATTAAGCTACTAGCGAGTATAAATTAGGAGTAATATTTAAGGCTATTATAAGGAATAACCTCTATATACTATAAGAGCATTAGGAAGCACTTAATGCGATAGTAGAAGTATACAATTTATAACTAAACGTTAGTAAAACAGATGCTAAGCTATGGCACCGCTGAACTGGATATATAAATTATAGCGACCTATTTAAGCTATAGTACTTCTTACTAGGCATAAAGCCTAAGAAGAAAGTAGTACTAGTTAGTAAGAATACGTGCGAAGCTTGTCTAGCTAGGAAGATACAAGAAATACTAAGTAAGAAGACGACTAAGTGCGAGAAGATACCTAGTTAAGGGCTATATTTTAATACTATAGAACAAATTGGTATATTAATTAGAGGTTATAACTACTACCTCCTAGCCCTAGACGATGCCACACGCTATACTTAGCTTATTCCTCTTAAAACCCTCTAAACTAAAGAAGTACTACCATATATTAAAGAGATTATTATAAGGGTAGAGAGATTTACTAGTAATAGAGCTATCTGGATTCGAGCGGATAATAGAAAGGGGGAGTTTAGCCGTAGATTTTAAGACAAACTAATACCTTAGGGTATTAATTTTAAACCTTGCCCACTATACAAGCACTTATATAATGGCGCGATTAAGCGCGCAATCTATACGGTTGACTATAAAATAAGGTCACTTCTATTTTAAGGAAATGTACTAGTTAAACTCTGGTGCTATATAGTCGAATATGCTGTTTAAATTAAGAATTGAGTACTAACCTTAGCACTTCCATTTAACGACGAGTATAGTAGTACTATTATACCCTACGAGACATATACTTATTAAGTCCCTAACCTTAAAAATCTAGTTATCTTTAGGTGTTATACTAACCCAATTAATACGCTTAAGAAACATCCTAGAAAGTATAATTTAAGAATAAGACCTAACTATGTTTTTATAGGGTTAAAAGGGAGTAGTTAATTTAAAATGATAAACCTATATACGTAAGCAATTAGGCTCCTTGGAGATGCTAAAGTGAATAAGTATAGGTTCCCTTATAGAGCACCTTAGGTATATACTATAAGTTAAGCTATAAGATATGCTACGAGCTAAGCCGCAAACTAACCTCTACCTTCCCCTACTACCTTAAACGCGTCAATAGAGACTCTAGTTGCGAGAACTAAGAGTAGGCTAGATGGTAACTAAGTAGGCCGCTTAAGCCAAGTGGAAAGCCCAGGTTAAGACTAAGTGGGCCGCTTAAATTAAGTGGGAAGCCTAGGTTAAAATTAAGCAGGACGCTTAAATTAAGGTAATGCTAAGGGTGGGACGCCCGTATAAAGTATATTAATATATATTCCTTATGCACAGAGAATAAGGTCTAGAAGGTTACTAAAAATAAGGGTTTTTAATAATATAGTGGTTTAGTTAGTAATAGCTATAAAAGCTATCTACCTAGAAGTTAAGAACTCTACCTTTTTAAGAGCACCTATAGCACTATTTAATACTATTAAGCTAGATTAGGCCTTAAGGGAGGACGCTCCTGGCTAGATAAAAGCTATCTTTAAAGAATTTCTCTTTCTAAAGAGAATGCATACCTATACTATTATAAGGGGGAGAGTACTAGAAGGAAGATTGTTGTTTCTAAGTAAGCTAGTTTTAAAGCATAAGTACAATGCTAAGGGAGAAGTAATTTGTAAAAAGGTAAGACTATATATTTAGGGAGACAAGCAGACCCCCAATATTAATTATTTTAAGATATTTACGTCTGTTGTACGATACGATACCTTTAGGTTTTTAATGGTAAAGGTAGTAGTAGAAGACCTTGAACTTAACTATATTAATATTAAAACTGTATTTTTAAACCCGCCGTTATAAGAATAGATTTATATATAGATTCCTAATCTATTAAGAGACTTTAAGCCTAACCTTAAGGAGGTAAAAGATGTCTACTTAAAGCTAAATAAGTTACTCTACGGCCTAAAGTAGGCACTAAGAGAATGGTTTTAGATGGTTAAGAAGTTCTTTAAAAGCATAGGTTTAAAATCAGCAGACGCTAACCCTAATTTCTTTATAGGAAATAAAGTATATATCTTACTATTTATTAATAATATACTAATCGCAGGAAAGTGCCGACACCTTAATATTATAAAGACAAAAATCTTAAGAGAATGGAGATATAAAGACCTAGGTCCTGTAGAGGTATTTATAGGCTTTTAAATCTATTAAGACCGTACAAACCGAACCCTTAAGCTATATTAGATAATGTATATTAAGAAGCTACTTAAACGGCTAAAAATAGATAACTATAATCCGGCCAAGCTACTAATACTAGCTGGTACTATTCTAAAACCTAATATTAAAAGTCCCCTTAAGTATAACGATGCGACGGTATACTAACAGATTATTAGCTCTACGATCTACCTCTTAAATTACACACGTCTTAATACCAGCTATGCTGTTGGTTAGTTAGTAAGGTTTATAGTAATATTAGGAGAATTGTATTACCGCTTAAGTAAGCAGCTACTATAATATCTAAACGGCACTTTTAAAACCGGAATCATCTACTTAAATTAAGTAGTGTACCTCCCTTTATGCAAGCTTACGTTAACTAACCTACCTACTAGCTATAGTATCTTTACTAACGCTACGTGGGGAACAGAACACAATTAGATATTATTCTAAGGCATAGTAGTTATACGCTATAGGGGAGCGGTAATCTAGATGGCTTAAAGGCAGAAGTTAATAGTATTAAGCTTAATAAAAGTAGAGATTATAGCGGCATTAAAAGGAGTAAGGTTAGTAGTATAGCTTAAAAAGCTGACGAGAGATCTAGGGGAGAGAGACGACGACAGCCCTTTTATCCTTACGCTCTACTATAATAATAAGGGTACAGTTAACCTTTTGTATGACATGAAACACCACTAGAAAGCCAAGCATATTAAGACTTAATATCTCTTCATACGAAACGACATGGTTCAGCAAGGTTGACTAGAAGTAATATATATACTAGGTAAAGATCAACCTAGAGATATGCTTACAAAACAGCTACCGATTGACTAATTTACGAAGCACTGTATAACGCTAGGAATTGGTAACTAACAGTAAGCAATAGAGGTTTTTCGCCTATTAAGTTTTCCTTCTATACGCAGGCCGAATGGCGCTTGTAAGGTATTTGGGAATAGCTTTATAATTGCCTATTTAGGACAGATAAGGAGAGCGTCGTTAGTATGGGGGAGTGTTAGAATTAGCGTTGAGGGTGCTAACTAAGCTCTGTACACGAACTCTATATGCAATCTAGATAGATATTAACCGCATCCACTACATCACGAATTAATTAATATTTATCGTCTGCGTTATTTCTATCATTAATTAGACCCTTAAGATTGCTCCGCTGTGACCTTATAACCTTGTAATTCTAACATTACTAGCACCGTACTGCTACCCAAACTAGACAATAATAGCGCCGATATACCTGCTATCTTAACCTAATAACAACTATGCTGCTATGCCTATAGTCTAACTAATAGACTAATTGTACCAATATGTCTATAATCTACCGACTAGCTAATAGACCAAGCTCTATATTTGACCACTATTACCACCCAACGCTTATACCGTACTACTATTATAATAGACCTCCGCTACTCTGCCTACAGCCAATCAACCCTCGCTACTTTACCCGCAGCTAATTAACAACTTGCTACTCTGCCTACAGCCAACCGACTTCCACTACCCCGCTTGCAGTAATAACTATATATAAGGTGGAGCTTTGCCCCTTATACAACCCTACTGCTTACACTATACTACTACCCTAAATAGATAACGGCTATACCGATACGCCTATAGCCTAATTAACTAAATAATCGCGCCAATACGCCTATAATTAATCGACTAATAATAGCGCCGATACGCCTGCTATCTACCATCTAATGCTAGTACCGTACTGCCACCCAACCTCTGCAATATACCTCTTATAGTTAAACCAATACTTACTACCCTACTGCAGTATTATAATTGACTTTTACTGCTCTGCCTGCAGTGCTATAACCAATATATACTACTCCGTCTGTAGCTAAATAAACAGACCTTTACTGCTCTGCCTATAGCACTATAACTGACTTCTACTGCCCTACTTATAATAACAACTATATATAAGGGAGGCTTTGCTCCTTAGAATACACCTTACCACTAGTACTATACTACTACCCAACCTAACAAGACATCGCGCCGATATGCCTGCGATATTAATTACTGTTGTGCTAATAAGCCTACGACCCAAACACAACTAGGTAGAGTTTTGCTCTCTAGAATACAACCACCGCCGCTAGCATTATACTGCTACCGACCTCCGCTACTCTGCCTATAGCCAATTAACCTTTACTGCTCCACCTACAGCTAAATATAATACCTCACTACGTTACTGTAGCCAATTAACACCTGCTACTCTACCTATAGCACTATAACTAACTTCTACTGCTCTACCTATAGTAATAACCATATATAAGGAGAGCTTTACTCCTTAGAATATAACCCTACCACTAGTACCGTACTACTGCCTAAATCAGTGTGGTCAATAATAAAGCAATAATAAATAATAAAATTTGGTCGCCTCCCTTTCGTCTCTACCGTCGCCTCCCTTTACTCCTCCGCCGTCGTCGCCCGGGCGTCGCTGGCTATATACCTCCTAAAGACGCGTCACCATGACGCTACATAGCCCCTAAAGACGCGTCACCATGACGCTACATAGCCCCTAAAGACACGTCACCACAACAATACCGCAACCACAATTTCACTATAAACTGTCTGCCATAGACAACCAATACCACAACTAACGACTCTACTATAACCTGTCTCCCCAGACAGCCAATCTACCGCAGACGGCCAGTACGGCAGACGCACCGCAGGCGTACCGCAGACGCGTCGCAGACGTACGGACGCAGACAATAACCACTCTACCACAACCAGTCTACAGCCGTTACACTGTAGACGACCTCTATAGCCGTTACGCTGTAGACAACCTTTACTATAACCAGTCTATAGCTATCGCGCTATAGACAACCTCTACCATAACTAGTCTACGGCTATTACGCTGTAGATGACCTTTACCATAACTAGTCTACAGCTATCGCGCTATAGACAACCTCTATCATAACTAGTTTATAGCTATTAGGCTATAGACAACCTTTACCTTATAGGCGTACCATAGATACACTAGGAGTGGCTATAGTAGGGGGAGAGGGGCTGGCCTGTGTTACTATTAGCACGTTAAATATAAGATATATAGGTAAACTAGTATTTATACCCTATACAGACAACCTTATAAAAAATTTCCTAATAGGAGCAGGTTTATGTAGCGAGGTTCGCCTTATAGAATACTATTAGTAGGTTACTTTTAGGGAGAGTACCTATTAATTACTAATTCCCTACTCTTTTCTTAAGTAAGGAGGAGAAATAGGGTACAGAATTAAAAAAAGTTATATAGAGGTAATTGGTAGCTGCTTCTAGGCTAGCAAGCTATTAGGTTTCTCTTATTTTTATATATAAAACCATTTTATTAAAATTAAAGTTTATCTTTTAAAGCGCTTTTTCTACTTTAGGAACGGCAGAATATAGTAGAAATAGATAAAAGAGCTAGGATTTCCTTAGTGCGATTTTCTTAGTATAAACCGGCCCATAGTGAGCAAAATACTAGAATAGAAAACACTAATAGGCTAGAGCTCCCCTAGCATTTTTAAAAACGGGCCAGAGTGTCTACTTAGCTACTAGTACATGTTAAGCTGCCTAGAAAGGATTTATATATATAGAACTATAGCGCTATAGCCTAGAGGCTGCATGCGTAGTATTGTACGTAGTATAATACAATGGATATAAAAATAATAATAATAATAATAATAATAAAATTATTATAATTGATTATTATTGATTGAAATAATTCTAATAAAATCTATATTACGTTATCTAGGCAATATACTGGCCTAGTCTAGTGTTATTCCGTTAGGATTAATAATTAATAGTTATTAATTGGTAGTAGGTCTGTGTATAGGTAGTGCATGGTTTATGTAGGTGTTAACACTGGCCACTTCCCCCCTTTAAGACCCCACTTCAATACCAACTCTTTAAGCACTCTGTTTTTTCAACCATCTCTACTCCAAGCTTTATTCTTTCCTATAATATCGTACAACGCCCACCAGAAAAAACTCTCTTAGGGTTATCGCTTATTATAGGAATTAATAGAACTTTAAATGCAAATGCTAAAAGCCATAGCCAACGCTTTTATTGCTGCTCCTATACCTACTACTAAATTGCAGAAACCTTAGGGTTATACAGCTCTCTAGAATAGTAATCCTCGTACTTGTCCTGGCTTGCTAGACGGATATACTTATTATTAATATCCCACTTGATATAATTAAATAAGTTAAGCTATTCTTCCTATATCTTAAATTTAGGCTCCTTCTTATACAATACAGAAACTATATGCTTGTCTTAGTATTTCTCCTAAAGGTTCTTAACCCTTAATAAGGCGTCCTTTTACTACTTCTCTGGCCAACATCTCTTAATATAATTTATATAACGCTTAGGGTACAGAATAAGAGCAGCTGTATAAAGAGGCAACCTATTAGTTTCTATGTAGTACTTATTAAACTTTATTTAGTAATAATTGATTCTAGAAATAAAGGCCTTATTAGCACGATATAGTTTCTATTATAGCGTTAGTTCTTGCAAGTAAGAAATATGAATAGACGTATAAGAGCCCTGTCTATATGCTTAATAAGAATATCACTTATAGGAAGCACTTGGTTAAGCGTTACATTATTACCTTATAATTTCCGAGTTGCTTTCTTAAAGGGTGCGAGGAACTCTGATATTATATAAAGTAGTTGCTAATCTTGTAGAGTAAGACTGTCCTTTAGGAGCGTTAATAAGTTTTCCTCTATATACTTGTTAACCGTACTCCTGTACTAAAGCGCCATAACAAGCATATAAAACCAGCTGTTCCATTATATACGGTTATTAAGTGGAATCCTTCTCTCTGTATAGCTTACGAATAGTTTTATACGTGTAGCTAAGGAGTGTATATAGACGATAATATTATAAAGCTTGCCAAGTACACCCATACGCCAAAATACGTCTTATTTGTCCTTCTTTTCCTTTTTACTAAGTTCCTCCCCACTCTCCTTATCCTTTTTATACAACTTAATTTACTTAATATTAATAACATCTTTAAATAAGAATGCTTGGACAGCAAGATTAATAATATAGCCTTAGCAACAGATCCGCTGTTACATGGGTCCTATTTAATATTTTTATCTTTAAGGAGACACTAACTAATCATACAGCAGAGAGCATTGTTTGTACTAGAGTTATTAGCAATAATGGCTCTAAGCTTTTATATAATTCCAAAGTTCTTTAGAACTGGAAATAGAGCATCCTATTAGTCTGCCCCACTATAACTAGCTACTATATAAAGAGCAAGAAGAGCCTTTATTCGCTCCTTCTGGTTGTTAATAAAGTAAGTACAGATCGCAAGAAGAAGGTAGTTATTTAGTAAGGTCTAGATATTAACGGCAAGATAAATGTTTATTAACGCAGACTAGAGCTTTTTCCGTATAATATCCATTTATAATTAGAATAAATTATTAATCTTTTTAGTAATAGTTATATAAGATGCTAGGATATAGCTTCTTAATTCCGGATTTAGGGCTTAATAGAGTATATAGAGTTCTGGCCACTTAACCGCCTGGAAAGGAAGATTATATACAATAATTAAGTTAAGAAGAGTATGCTTAATAACATCCTTATTAATAATCTTCTTTAGTATATAGGAATTAAACTTAGTTATATCATTTTGGGTAGAAGCTTTGTTATAGAGTTGCTTTAATTTCTTATATGCTGCAACTTTAGTACTACTATCGCTTACTTCTATAATGATTTAATGGCTTGACTTTAGGTAATTCTGGAAATTAGTAGTTAATAATCCGCCATACAAGTATTTGGAGCAGTAGATAAGCTTCTAGCCATTTCTATCGCGCTCTGGCTTATTAGCGTTCAGTTTATAGGAGTATTTATAAACTACGGACCTTATATTCCTCTCTTGTTATATGCTAGAGTCCTTAATAGAGTTAAGAGTATTAGTAAGAAGAGAGAAATTAGCTTTTAAAGCCATAATTGTATATAATATACAAAGAAACCAAGAGATTTAATATTTTTCTCTATGGTGGGGAGTGCCAAAATATTATCGAAATTATTAAAATAAGCGAGTAATAAGCAATAAATGATTATCGATTGATCTTATCGCGATAAGATTTATTACTGACCACACTGGCCCAAATAAACAAGTTTCGCGCCGATATACCTGCGACCTAAATACGATTTAAATGCGACCTAATAGTAATTTAAACGCAATCTGCTAATAAGATTCCGTGCCAATCTGCCCACGGAATATAACCCTATTGCTGGCATTATACTACTACCCGAACAACCTTGTCGCTAGCACCGTACTGCTACTAAACGGATAAGAGCTTGTGCCAATATATATGCGAGCTACAACTCCCTAACCCTTCCACCTTATTAAAACTTTTTTACCTACCTTTTTATAAGAGGGGGAGTGGGGGGGCTCTTTTTTTATGGCTTGGGGCGCGCTATAATAAAAGGGGGGATAGAGAGCTAGGAGGTACTAGAGTTTTAGAGGAAAAACAACGGCCAATGAAGGGCTCCTAGTAATATACCTCTTGCAGCAGCAGGAGCTGCAGGACGGCTACCTGCCCTATGTTAACTGGTATAGCAATATACCCCTTGCAGCAGTAGGAGCTGCAGGACCGCTGCAAGTCCTATATTAACTAGCATCGCGATCAAGCGCTAGATGCTAGATTTTCTTTCTTTTCTTTCTCTTCTTCTCTTCTATAGGGGGATAAAGCCTAAGGGCAGGCTTTTTTAGAAGGGGGGGGTAATGTAACGGTGCTAGGGCACCGTCCTCTGCAGCTGGCTTGGCGCAATATCCGGAGTCCGCCCGTACTGTATATATTACCCCCTAGAGCCTCCTTTCCTCTTCTTCTTCTCCTTAGCTTAGTATTCTTATATAGTAGCAATCTACAAGCTTCGGTTTAGAAGCATTTATACAAGCCCGTCACATATCTTATAGAAAGCGGTATAGACTTTTAATATACAGATAATTTTATGCGACGATGTTATTTAATTATATATAGAATAATAGCAGACTATAAAGAATAAGTACTATATATAGGTGTTAAAAGCTAATAGCACTATACTATATACCAGGTCCCTCCTTTAAAGTGTAAGAACTTAACTAAGAAATAATATCCGCTATGCGCCTATAAGGAGATAAGAAGATAGATTAAACGCTAGCAATTAGAGAATATTTTTCTATTCTTAGATAACTGGGTATACTCAGTAAAATGTTTTATATAGCACTATTGCCTATTTAACATCTATAAGGGCATAATAGTAGATATTCTATATTAGCTTCTAAAGGGTATTATTATATAACTTATTAAATAGGTACGGAAACTAGTAGGCGATATTATTTAGCAAAAAAAAGAGAGGAGAGATAAAGACAATTATAACAAATATATCTGCGGAGGCTTAGCTTAATTAGCGTTTTAAATAAGTTTTGGCTTTTCCGGGGCTAAAACAGTTTAATAATCTGTTATTTAGTAAAGTTACTTAATAGATAGGTAATAAACAAAAAGTAATAGTTTGTTAACTTGTCGCTGTGCTAGCCCTATTACTAGTATCTAGGGAACTATATACTATGCATTTTATAGAAGCCGTATACGACTTTGTTATTATAGCTTAGTATTACACCTATAATAAGGAGACACTATAATATATACACTACGTCCTATATTAAATTGATATGCTTAAAGGCGTATTTTAAAGTTTCCGTCTAAAGGCAAAGGATTTTAATATAAGCTATTTTAATATACCAAAATTCTATGCCCTTATATATTTTAAGGAAAATATCCGTCTATACGGATGCGCAGATAAATACTATACTGGCGTAAATGGCAAAGCTAGACACCGTTATATTATTAAGGCATTTTATAACTTAATAAATAAATAGGATTCGCTATCTTAAATCCGCTCTTATAATCTAAGATAGGTAGCAGTACTAGTAATAGAAGATAAAATAGCTTTTATAAATAGTAATTCTATACTATAGTCTTCCCAGCGTCTAGAGGTATATATTACTTAACCAATATAGTATTTAGTAGTTGCAAAGCTTTAGTGGCCTTTAAAAGATATAAATAGGGCAATAGATCTTATCCAAAGGCGTCTTAGGTTAAAGACATGGCTTTATATATCTTATATGGCAAACTGCTGCGAAATCCCAGGGTTTCTAGACGGCATTACCGTATTTATCCAAGAGTATAGGTAAAAACTATAAGGTAAACGTGCCTAAAACTTTAATATAGACCGGAAAGAGAAGAACCCCTTATAGGTTAAGCGCCTGTTTATTAAAATATATCTATCTATCCACTGTTAGAAACGAGACGGAAAAAATATAACCAACCTTAAGGGCCAAACTAGTAAGGTAGTATGTTATATACCAAATTAGCAATATTTTAACTAGTAAAGGCGTGATTATATATGGGTTTAAGAGTATATAGATAACGGCGACTGTATTAGAAAGGGCCGCACGCTATTAGGTAAAAGACTTATAGGCTAGCTTTAGCTAATTGTTACTATTTTAGATATTAAAAGGTTAGATAAGTATGGTGTATATATACAGTATACTAGAGCTATAGTAGAGCTGCTTTAGATATTAAATTATAGACTGCCGTATTTAACACACGGCATAGTTAAGGTAAAAAGGTAGCCGCGCTTAAGCGTAAATACTAGGCAAGTACTTAGAGGTAGTCGCTTTTATTTAATGCTATCTATTCTATAAAGCGCCCATATTATTTTAGCCGCTACTTCTTATTTAGATTTGTTCTATATTAATAATTATATTAATTAGGACTAATATAATACTCTATACTTAGATAACTTTCTTAAAAAAGGAACTTATATTATATTATTATATAGAAGCCAGGACAAATAGTAAAAGTAGCTAGGCTAGTATAGAACCTGTAATATATAATATAGTAATAAAACTATATAAGACTATATAGGACTATATAAGATTATATAAGATTATATAAAATTATTTTAATTCTAATATATAATATATTATAAGCTAGTATACTATAGGCTAAGAAAATAGTAAAAATTATTTTACGCAATCGGCATATAACTTTAAAATATTATATTATATTACCTTAATTGCATATTAAGGAATGTGCAGTTAGCTTTTAAAGTTGTCAAGTTAGTTAACTATATATTATTTAACTTTTAAATATGTTAAGTTGGTTAATTGCATATTAAAGAATGTGTAGTTAGCTTTTAAAGTTATTAAGTTAGTTAACTGTGTGTTATTTAACTTTTAAATATATTAAGTTAATCAATTATATATTAATTACGCGAAACGCGCTTAATAAAGTCGACTTAAAACCTAGCCTACGAATATTTTCCTAATGTAGTATAGCTCGCATACTCAAGGTAGTGTCGCCACTATTTAAAGCAGTTAACAATAGCTAGCAGTTCCTTATTATAGGTATAATACCTAACTTTAGGTCTCTAGAACTTTCTACTATAGAATACTATTGGTTTTTAGTAGAGCTGGGTAGCGTTTAGATACCTATTAGGTTATAGTAGGATACTAATAAGGGCAAAATTTAATATATTAGTAACTATTATTAGTAGCTAATCTAGGTTAAAATACCGCAATAGCAGAGCTTTTATAGACTTTATATATAGTTTCTAAAAGGCTTCCTAGACCTTTCTAGGCTATATCTATAGTTTATACTATTTAGTTAATCCCTTCTTAGTTTCCTTCTTCCCTACCTTTAAGCTTTTTACTTCTTAGGCTAGGTCTTAAAAAGCTTTAGTAATATAGTTAAATAGGTATCGGGCGACGTCTAAGTAGTTATAGATAAAGCGCCTATAGAAATTAGCAAAGCCTAGAAACACTTAAATATTCTAGTAGCTTTCTAGCTCTAGCCACTTTTAGATTATCTATACCCGTACTAGGTCTATAACTACGCCTATAGGCGTTATAATATAGCCTAGGAACTTAACCTACTTAGTATTAAAGGTATTCTTTAACGCCTTGGCGTAGAGGCCCTAATTATCCAAAGGTTCTAGCACTTTGCAGATATATTACTTATATTAATTCTTATCTTCTAAGTAGATTAGAATGTTATCTAAATAGATACTGTATATGCGGTTAACTAGTCTCCCTAAGGCTCTATAAATATATAATTGGAATATTATTGTCGGTATACATGCTTTAATCAACGGGCACAAATATTACTATATAATACGTATGCGTTGTTAATTATTAGATAATTAATTGTCTAGAAGTAAGGGGTTGCTCTAAGGTCAGGTTAACTAGCCTCGCTTCGCGGTCTCGTGACCACGTTACATAACTAACATTCTGACACTGGAGCAACTCTAAAAAGAAGGCTAATCTACATTCCAAAGCTAAGTTTACTTCTAGACTTATTTGCAGCGTATACGCAATAGCTAGAGATCTAATTAATACGCAATAGCTAGAGATCCAATCAATACGCAATAGCTTCCACGCTCCTTTTACAGGTCCGTAATTGCAAGAAGAATTATTAGGGGTAGCAGGTTAACATGTCGCGAGGGCCGCCAAGGCGCTAGTGGTAAGCGAGCCAATAGCGATTTTCCATCCCAGGGATGGAAAATCCTGATTGGCTAGTTAAATTTAGGGTCCACATTGTTACAATTAGTTACCTAACGCTAAGCTAAATCTAAGTTTGTTCGTTTAACCCATTCTATAACTTATAGGTCGATTCAGTTCGTATTAATAAGCCATTAAAGAGCTGTATAGGGCTTTCCCTTTGTCATGGCGTTAGTAGGGTTAGCCTCTCCGTCAATCCATTTTACCTCCATAATCTGTCTCCGTTCGTAGGCTTGCTAGAGGTATATTACGTTAATCATCAGGCGCTTTTCTTAGGTAGTTCCGAGTCGTACTAAATAGTTATATAAGGACTTGGAATTAGTGCAAAGCACAAGTAGGAGGTTAATTTGTAGGATCTTGTCTACTGTAGATTTAATCATAACGCCGATATTAGAGCCGTGGGCCATACCATAGAGTTTAAAAGCTAGTACGCTCCAAGTAACTCTTTTACACTTAACTGAGCTCCAATAGACAATGTTGGCCTTCTTTATAGCATCAGCTAGTACAATAACATAGCTAATCTGCGAAGAGAGGTCCTTGTTGTTAGTAAACAACGCGTCCGTGAACACCAGGAGCTATAGGGTTTTGATATCTAACTTAACGAACTTAAGGCCTCTATTAGCGTTCTCAATTTGCCAGTTTAGACGCTTATTTAACTGTTTTACGTCTTCCTTATTGGGGTTAATTACCTAGGCGGTAAAGGATAAATTAAATAAGGCTTCTGGCTGGCAAACTAAAGCGATATATACACCTCTAGCGTATTAAGTGATATACTGGTCCTTTGGAGTTAAGGTTCTTATAGCTCCTCTTAATCCTATACTTATAGCAAGCTTAGTGCTAATCATACTAAGGTTTATACATTGTCGTTCCTAAGTAAGCGTAATGCTCCCGTCAGTTAGTAGCTAAATAACTCTACTATTAAACTTAATAGGCGTATTAACGGTAAGTTGTTCCCATTCTTTAGCTATAAACTTGGCTTTATATAGCTCATTTTACTCTGTATTTATAAAGGTCTTATCTACCAGGAATAGAGTATTGTTGGTTTATAGGCCTATAATGCCAAAGGGTTTATTACTCTATAGGAGACAGGGGTTGTATATAGACTGGTCTATATGCAACTGTTGGATGTAATATAAGTAATATATCTTAAACCAGTGGTTACCGGCTTCCGGTACTCTATAGAGTGGTTTTACAACCTTTAAAACAGAGGCCTTATTAATCCCAAGTTACTTAATTAGTTTATGCGGAGGTCATACATAGAATTCTCAATTTAGTGTGGTGGTTAATTATACATAGGCCTGTAAAATATCTTAGAGGTAAAGTTGTGCCTATAGAAGCTTCATGGCGGCGATATAGAGAATTAGTTATTGGCTGACTTATTAAATAGTTAGTGATTGGGTAAGAACCAGTTTCTTTTCTAAGTTGTTATAAGCTTATATAACTAGTTAGGATTTCTTAAAAGCCTTATTAGTTCCCTTATTCTTAATCTTGTTAATAAATCATAAATTAAAGAGTTGTACGCCTTGTAGTATATCCGTAAGTCTTACAATCTTAAAAACTCCCTTTTTAAGTAGACCAGTAAGCTCCTTTTATTAGGAGGCGCTGAATTAAGTACTAAATTAACTGTCATCCTATAGGTAGATAGTGATGTCAGCCATAGCCGTAAGTAGAGGGTATTTATAAGGGCGTCCTCTGCCTCATTTCGGGGGTTGTTGCTAAGCTTTAGCAGGTCTCTCTAAGACAGTCTTAGGAAGGGCTGACCCAAATAGAGGTTTAGGTAGTAATTCTAGTCCAATAATTTACTCCTGCAATTTAGTTGCTTAAAGGTAGAGTTTTATAACTGTAGATTAAAAGGCTATAGGTCCGCTAGACAGTTTAACAGTACATATTTCACCCTTAATAGTAAGTAAGGTAAATAGCCCGTCCTAATGGCCGCTTTGGCCAGTGTTTCCTTCTCTCCAGACCAAAACGGGCAAATTTAGTGGGAGATTATGAATCGCATTAGCATTAGGTCCGTTTTATATATTTAGCGCATTAGCAATCTGTCGTTCAGCTTATAGCTTCTATATCTCTGCTATAGCCTTTTTAATTGCGGCAGCGCGTTATATAACCGTAGGGGATAGTGTATTGGATTTAACCATTTAGGGGTAGGCTTTAAAGACTAGAAGTGTGGGAACTAGTCCTCTAGGGCCAGCTAAATTGTTAATTGCTTTAAACACCATTTAGAGTCCCATCTCCTTATTAATTTTAGGGATTTTAGTTATAATAATCTAATAGGCTCGGTGTAATGGACTATAGTAGCGCTCTACTATTCTAATAGAGTTATGTACTTTAACTGGTACTCCCTTTGTACTAATTCCCATAATAGTGGCGTATTGCTTAAATTCCTTACTAACAAAGTTCTTTCTGGCGTTATAGGTAATTAGGTCTAATAGCCCTAGGTAGATATTAATCTAGTACATCTATAGAACGTCCTATATGTATTTAGCGCTAATATCTTATAGCTATCTGCCAGCTTGGAATCGCGTTCCTTTATTAACAACGTATAGGAGGGGTAATCCGCTAATGTATATAATGTCAACAATGATATTGTAGTTAAAATTGACGTTATCTTATAGGGTGAAGCGGAATCTACCTAGTAATTTGCTAAACTTCTAACAGTAGTGGTAGAACTTGGTTAGTTACTTAATAGCCATTCTATCCGTTTCATAGCCAGCATAGTAGAGTAGTTTTTGCAATTTCTTAACTAAGGGATGTCTAAATCAACGATGTAGGCGCCATAGCTCTATATCTATTAAGTAGCAGGGGTTCGCGTTAAAGGATTCAAACAGATATAACTATAGTAATAAGCTCCATAAGAGAAACGGGTGGCTAAACCATCACACTACTGGTACTTTTTTAGTGTAAGTGATAACAACGTTTCTAAGGTTATTATAGTAGATTTAAAGTCTATCCATATCTGCTAAGCAGAGTAAGAAGGGGGTATCTATATAGACAATATAAAACTGTATCTTGCCTATAGGGGTGACAACATCCGCAGTTCTAATAGAGGTAGCGATTCCAATGCCAAACTGCACGTTAACTTGTTCTTTAGTTAAGATATTAAGTCTTATAGATTAGTCCGCATTCTATAGTGCCTAGAATTATCCATAACCAGCCATAGACTTCTTTAACGCACTAGTATCAATTATAATTCCCATAAATACCGTAGAAGTATAGCGTGAAGCGGCGGTTGTTATATTATAGTTAAACGGGTCGGTTTCCATAGTAGGTTCTGTGGAGATTATAATAAGTAAGTAAGCGTAAGCCTTGTTAGCTAGTTCTACGCTTATAGAGGTTGCTTCGTCTATAGTAAGAGTCCCAAATAATATAAGGTAGCAGCCGTTAGGGTCTTCTAATTCTTCCTCGCTATTATTATTATTAGTGTTTTTGTTAGTGTTTATATTTAGCATAAGAGCTTTAAAAGTCTTATTATACTCATTATTATCATCTCCTTTACAGTAGATAGTGTATTGTCTAAAGCATTCTTCAAAGTTACCGTTGCGGCCCTTATTATTATTAAAACGTCTTTTATACTTATCTCTAGAACGGTTCCGCTCCTCCTCTATATATTTCCATAAGCAGTAGCTCTCCTTTTGGCAAATGTAGCACTTAGCCTTTAGGGATCTAACAGTGTTTTGTCTATAGGAGCGGGTTTAGTCACGGTTGTTATGGATATTACGGCGGTATATACAATCCATAAAGTAGGTTCCTTAAGACGGTCTTATTAAGGCCTAGAAAGGGTGTTCCTTCTCCTATATAACTATAGAAGATTGCAACTTACTAATTAACTGGGAGAGGTCTTTAGAAGGGTTGGAAATG
>Ga0307507_10003879_pt1 | contig 27812 bp, 13 predicted proteins | sample 7_EM_MG_FD_207223 | JGI IMG/M metagenome (GOLD analysis project Ga0307507, IMG submission 207223) | Populus trichocarpa ectomycorrhiza microbial communities from riparian zone in the Pacific Northwest, United States - 7_EM | ecosystem: Host-associated > Plants > Roots > Unclassified | place...
AATAATTAGAAGGTTTTTAGTAAAAATAAGGTATAGGGTAAGTCCTTTATTAAAGAAATCTAAAAAATAATTAGCGTTTATAGAAAAAACCGCTAATGCAGCCATTTTCGCTACACAAATCTAAAATTAAATATCTAACATTTTAAGATATTTTTAATGAAATCTCTAAAAGTTCTATTATTATAATTGTTTTTCTTAATATGGCTCTATTAAAAAGAAAAAAGCAGTAGCTTAATCGGGGTGTAGGAGAAACCTTAGGTTTAACAAGAAATAAAGCTTAAAATACTGTAGTTGCCGTTTAAAATAAACGGCTTCTTAGGTTTACTAAGGAATTTATTTAATCTAGAAGAAGAATATATAAAGAGATTGCAATTCATAAGGAAATGTTAGTATAACCGTAAAAAGAGTATATCCTTAATAGAAAAATATAATTAATTTCTTTAGGCAAGATAAAGGAGAAACAGTGCGGTTTCTTAAAGAATCTAATATAAAGGATATTAATCCTCTAAGAATTCACCTATACCGTGCAAATAATCTTTAAAAATACTAAAAAATACCTTTACTTTTTGGTCCCTCTAAGACCCACTTTTATACTCTTTTAGTCTCCGAGAATTCCTCTAATATATCTCGGCTGCATTAAGAAAAAGATCGCGCTTTGCCTCTTTAAGCAGAGGTTACTATTTAAAGGTAGAATTCATTTAATTTTAACTTAAATATTAAGACTGCTGGAGATTTTACTTTAGTGCAGCGAGGTCTTTAGGAGACTTTTTTAGAACTTATATAAAATCTATCTCAGTCTAATATTCAGCACCTTAACTAACCTTAAGTATTAACCTCGATTTTCTAGTTAAATGCCCTAGAATCTTCGCTGCCACTCTAAGAAAACCACCGCCCATCTAGGGAAATTACTATAAACGGAACACTACTAAAGTTCTTAAATGAGGATATTATATGGCCATATGGAATTATTAGTTATATTAATAATATTTCTTAATTATTTCATAATTGGCACTACTCTTTACTTATAAAAGTAAAAGGTGTTCCAATTCCATTAAAATATTGGGCTTAATTATACCGTGGCGTAGCAAAAGAGTCTTAGGAAACCTTAAAAAAGGGCTATTTAAAGCAAAAGGTATTAATATATCTAATTTATATTAAAAGCCCTACTTATATTTACTAATTATACTTTATTTTATGGACTATTATGTTAATATATAGCATATATTCTAGTGAAACTGCTTTTTAGAAGGACTTTTCTACGGTTAATAAGAGCTCTAAGCAGAGTAGGTGTATAAAATAGATGGAAATAGTATTAAAAGCTTGGTTAAAACGTCAAATAATTGATACCGAGGATGCTATAAGGGCAAGAGCTAAATATCAAGGAAAATTGCCAGGTTTTAACGAAGTTTTTATATATTAAAAAGGTTTAAAGGTGGAGGTATATAAGAGTAATTACTAAATTACTCAGAAATACTAAGAACTTAAAGGGAAATCTCGGCCTTAGGATAATAATGATCTTAATTAGCGCAATAAAATGATAAACCCTTTTTACGGTTTTACTTCTTATTTTTTCCAATAAATTATAAATGCGCATTTAGAATTTATAATAAGATTTAGTATCTACTATATTAAAAAAATTCGTGCCTACGGCGCATGCCCGCTTTTAGAAATTTTAGTATATAAAGCCGGATTCCCGGTAGCACCCCTTAAGAATAGTTACCTTTACTACTGGACTGTTACCGGACGGTTACCGGACGGTTACTTTTTGGTCTTAAAGAAGCTTCAAGCCAATTTTACTAGTAATTATATGCCTTTAGAAACCTGGCGCTAGGTTCTATTATAACAGTCCGTTAAGTACTAGAAAAAGGACCAAACAGTAATTTTTTTCTTAGAAAATCCATAAAATGCGACATATTATCTTATACTTTTAGAGTAGGTGTAACTCCGCGCCCTATCTTATATTAAGGCGTACTAGGTATTTCTAGGCATTAACTAAGCCGTATATAGAATTTTGCTAACTTTTCCGAGAAAGGGGCTTATCTTTAGTGGCAACGTTGAGATTTGGCCTAAGCGCGCGTGGCCCGGGCGGTCTAAGCCCGCTTGGAGGTCGGACTGTTACTTTTCCGGTTTGAAGATTTACTTCTTCTTCTTCTCCTTAGCTTAGTATTCTTGTATGGTAGCAATCTACAAGCTTCGGTTTAGAAGCATTTGTATAAGCCCGTTACATTATACTAAGCTCTCTATACACTGCCTGGGAAGGCCTTAATAATATCCCACCCTAAAAGAAGACCTTTGTCTGCAACGACGCGTTAACGCGTTATACTTAGATATTAAAAAACTCATACTACCACGCCTAAGAAGGCCCTAATAATATCCCACTTTATAGGCCAGACTGTACTTGACCTATACCCCCAAAAGGACCCTAGAATTAAAACCGAATTATATAATTCTGACGAACTTTAGGAAGCTGACGATAGCACCTAAAGCAAGCTTATCTAAAAGACCTACCTCTACCCAAGAGGAACACGAGATCCAGTTAGGATCAGAAATTAAAAACAATAACAACGTTATAGGTGTATATAAGCAGATTTGTGCCCTTACTGCTAATTAGAAGGTCGATCGTCTTTAAGCCTAAAGTATATAAGAGACTCTAAAGGAGATCTTGGAAAGCCTTGCTGCCTTATAAAACAGCCTAGCCTCCCCTTTATAAAGCCTTAGTTAACCCATTCGCTTAACTAAATGCGATACACTAGAGAGTACGGATATAATAATAAAGCAATTAAAGTCCGTTAAGCTCCCTAACTCCCTACTATTATTGGACGGTATAGACCCAACCTTTAAGAACTGGAGAATTTAGGTATAAGGAAAGCTTTGTATTAACTATAACTATTTCCCCTCTAAAGAAGCTAAAATGCTCTACCTCTTTAGTCGAACTATTAGGGACGCCTAGCAACACCTTTAGGCTAAGTTTGAGGACGAGTTACCTATTCGGTTTACATCTGTTAACGAGATAATATAGTATCTAGCTGCTATCTATGTTAATCCAAATAAAGTACAGGATGCCTGTTATAACTATAATCGCCTAATAATAAAATTAAACTAATCCTTTACTAAGTTCTAGACTTAATTCTTATACCTAGTAGGCGAAGGCTAGGTTCCCCTTAAGAACTATCGTTTGGACCTATATAACAAGCTAACGGTCTAACTATAAGAGAAGATTGCGGTAGCCTTAGATAACCTACTAGCCTACTAAAGACTTGCAGCCCGATATTTGTTGCTGGATTTAGAACTAAAATGAATTAATGCTTATTCTAATTAACTAAAGCGGCCCTATAGCGACTATAACCTATCCGCTACACTAATGGGAGCTAGCGTTGGAAGATAAACCACAACCACCCTTATACCAAAAGCAGTTATAACTGCCTACCTGCGAACCTCGCCTAACCCGCTATATACCATACCTTTAACCAATACTTGTCGCAATACCCTAATTAACCCTGCTATGGTTACGTGCTTTAATTGCGGAAAGGATAGTTACTTTACCACATCCTGCCCAGAGCTAAAGGATATGGGTAATATCAAGGAGATAGAGGAAGAAGAAACGTCCAATAAGTTAGAAAAAGAAGAACCCTAGGGAAAGACTCCCCCCTAGGGTATCCTATTGGTTTTAAAGAGATTGATTTAAGTTAGCTAATAGGTGGAAAACACTTTATGGTTCCATATATAGTATCTTAAAATGGATATGGAGTTAATATAACTGCCCTTATTAACACTGGAGCAAATAGCTTTGCCTTTATAAACACTACTTATATAAATAATGTTGCTAAGTTCTTAAATATAAATGCTACCTAACTAGAGAAGCCTGTTTAAGTAAAAGGCTATAATGGTTAAGCTGGTATGCTGGTTACCCACGTTTTAAAGCTATATATCGCTATTAATGGACGACGCTAGTTTAGTATCCCCTTCTGCATCCTAGACCTAGGGTCATATGACATAATTCTTAGCCGAAAATGGATATCCTACTTTGATATTTGGCTGAACGTTTAATAAAGACAGTTTATCTAGCTGGAGAATAGACCAAAGTTACCCTCCTTTGTTAGGGAAATCCGCACCAACTATAAGATATTAGCCGCGAAGGCTGATCCCACCTACTAGTAAGATGTTAGGAACCGCGACCTAGCCTTCGCCTAAGAAGATGCCCGCTGCAAGGCCGGCAGGAACTCTATACCAACAAGAATACTCCCCTAAAGGACTATAGTTAAGAAGGACTCTACTTACGGAAGTAGAATGGACACTAATATAGACAACTTCTAAATTACAGAGATCCAGCTAATAGGGAAGAGGACATACTAATAGAATATAAAGGATAACCTTTAGAAGATGCAACGAGAGCTAAGAGGAGTAAGGACAACGCTAATACCCTAGAAGCCCCTAAGGCCACGGATAACCCTACTATTATATAACACCCCTATAGTAGACATCGCGGTAATTAGTGCTATAGGTTTCCACTTTAATATATATTGGAAGGACAACGAAGTCTTTACTACTAGTTTATATAAAATCAACCGGATTATTGCTGAGAGGGAAGAAGTGCTAGTAGAGGAAACTAATAAGGAACTAGTTAAGCGCCTCCTCCCCAATTACCTCTTAAACCATAGAGACGCGTTCTTAAAAGTAGCTTTAGATATACTGCCCCCCTACTAAACCTATAATTATAAGATTTACTTAGAGACCAATAACTCCCTAGGCTACAGCCCCCTTTATTAGCAAACTATGGAGGAACTAAAGGCAATAAAGTAGTACCTAATTAACAACCTCTATAAAGGGTTTATTGAGCTAAGCTAGGCTCCCTTTACTTCCCCTATTTTATTTATAAAGAAACCTAATAAAAGCCTTTATTTCTGTATTGACTATTAGAAGCTAAACGCTATTACTTAAAAGAATTAGTACCCTCTCCCTTTAATTAATAAAACCCTTACACATCTAAGCCGGGCTAAAATCTTTACTAAGCTTAATATCCGCCAAGCTTTTTACTAAATTAGGATGGACCCTATATTAGAAGACCTAATAACGTTCCGCACCCATTACAGGTCTTATAAATATAAAGTCCTTTCTTTTAAACTGATAAATGGGCTAGCCACTTATTAATAGTACATAAATGATGTTCTTTTTGACTACCTTAACGAATTCTGTACGGTATACCTAGATAATATTCTTATATATTTGGACAATAAACTTAAGCACCAAGTTCACGTTAAGAAGGTCCTAGAGAGACTATAGAATATAGGCCTACAAGTTAATATTAAAAAATGTGAATTTGGAGTAAAACGCACAAAGTACCTTGGGTTTATTATTAGTATAGAAGGAATTAAAGTTAACCTAGAGAAGATTAAGGCAATCCGTAACTGGAAACCCCCTTATACTATAAAAGGAATTTAGTCCTTCCTCAGCTTTTATAATTTCTACTATTAGTTTATCCGTAACTACGGAGTTATAGCTAAGCCTCTTATACAACTAACTAAGAACGACACGTCTTTTATCTTTAACAATAACTATATAAAAGCCTTTAAGAAGTTAAAGGACCGACTTGTCTCCTCCTTAATCCTTTATTACTATAACCCAGACCTTAAATCAATGCTGGAAATAGACGCCTCTAATAGGGTAGTAGCGGGAGTCCTTTTATAGCTATACCTAGACGGTAAATAGTACCCTATTGCGTTCTTCTTAAAAATAATGGCCCTAGCTGAGTGTAACTACAAAGTGCACAATAAGAAAATGTTGACTATTATACAATTATTATCCCAGTAGCGCGCAGAGCTTAAAAGCACAGACTCTTAGATTAAGGTTTATACTAATTATAAAGCCTTTAAGTATTTTATAACAACAAAACAACTTACCGGTTAATAGGCCTGGTGGGCCGAAATACTCTCCCAATTCTTCTTTATAATTATATACCGCCCTAGTAGGCAAAATGCTAAGGCTAACACCCTAACCTAGAGAGAATAGGATGTGGGGCTATAAGACGAGCTAAAGGCTTAGCACTAGACACGCGCCCTTCTCTATACCAAATAACTTAATCTGCGTATCCTTAAGGAACTAAGCTCTAAACAAAATAAGGTAGCACCTATAGAAGGAGAGACCCTAGATAAACTAATAGGACTAATTAATCGCATCCTAACCACGAACCGCATAGCCAAATCCCTAAAAGCCCTCCGCAATTAAGCTATAGGGGGTAACCCTAGTTTAGAAATAGAAGATGGACTGCTTCTATACTAAAAACGGCTTATAGTTCTAGATATTAACAACCTATAAATAGAGCTGATCCATAAAGCCCACTGTTAAGTCTCTACGGCGCACCCTAGTTAAGATAAGACCTACTAACTACTATTACCTTATTACTATTAGCGAGGACTCCTGTCCAATATAGAACGATTTATCAGAAATTATTATGCTTATAAACGCGTAAATACCCCTAGGGACTAAACTCCTAGATAGCTGCAACTACTGCTAGTTCCCAAACGCCCTTAGCAATATATTATAATGGACTTTAAATTATTCCTAAAGGACAAACACGGCTACAACATGGCCTTTATAGTAGTTGACCAACTAAATAAGCAAGCCGTTTCCCTCCCTTGCTTTAAGACTATAACTATAAAGGACATGGCCTGTATATACGTGGACAACATCTACTGGATCTATAGCGCTCCTAAGTTAATTGTCTCTAACTGTGGACCTTAGTTTATATTGGACTTCTGGAACAAATTCTGCCGTATCCTTAAAATTAAGATTAAGCTCTCTACTACATTCCACCCTTAGACCGACGGCTAAACCGAGATTATAAACTAGTACCTTAACTAGCGACTTCGCCCCTTTATTAACTACTACTAGGATAACTGGTTGGAACTACTACCTATAATAAACTACGCACAGCTCACGCTCCCTTATAATAGTATAGGAATATCGCCATTTGAGTTACTCTATGGATACAGGCCACGAACATCTTTTGATTGGGATAGATCTATAGGATATATAACGGCCCGCGAACGCCTTAGCTATAAAGAGGCCCAGATATTCGCTAAGAGAATACACGGGGCCTAGGAGACTGCCCAAGCAATTATAAAAAGGGCATAAGAGAAGAAAGAGTCTAACATAAACTAATATTGCCGCAAGGTAGACTTCCATATAGGAGATAAGGTATAGGTGTTAACAAAGAACTAGAAAACCTAGAGGCCGAGCTATAAGCTAGACTACCAAATGGTTGGCCCCTATAAAATCCCTAAGAAGGTATGGCACTCTTTTAAGGTTAAGCTACCAGAGTTAATGAAGATCCACCCTATCTTCTCTCTAGACTGACTGCGGAAGGCCACGGACGACCCATTACCTGGATAGTACAATAACCCCCCGCCGCCAATTTAGATTGCAGAGGACGAAGAATAGGAAGTTAAAGAGATCTTAGCAGTAAAGAAGGACCGTAGTACCTTAAAATACTGTGCGAGCTGGGTAGGTTATAACGAAGATCCAGAATGGTACCCCACATCCGATTTTAAGTACTCTCCCTATAAGCTACGAGATTTCTACCTAGCCTACCTAGACCTCCCTAGACCACCACGCAAGTTAGATAGCTGGGTTAAATGCTGGGAAGAGGGGTTAGATAACTATGATAATTTAAACAACAACAAAGAACTTAGACAAAGCCTAAGGGCAGGCTTTTTTTGGGAGGGGGGGGTAATGTGACGGTGCTGGAGCGCGTCACCTGCCATATTCAACCAATTAGGATTTTCCATGCCCGGCATACAAAATCACTATTGGCCCGCTTACCACTAGCGCCTTAGCGGCCCTCGCGATATGCCTACTTACTGCCCCTAAACGATTCTTCTTCTTCTTCTCCTTAGCTTAGTATTCTTGTATGGTAGCAATCTACAAGCTTCGGTTCAGAAGCATTTATACAAGCCCGTCACACCGCCCCTGTAATGTATATATCTTAAGGGGATTCTCTAGGTGTTTTTTAGGGTTCTTTTAGTTGGGTTTGGTCTTTTTAGGCTAGGTGCAGCAAGAGCTCTATACTATTGCCTACTATATATAAAATATAGCTCTATAGGCGTAGGTATAGGTATACCTATAAAGGCAGCTTATAGGTAATAAGTAAAGGTAGTAGTAGCTAAATTAGTTTATATACTACTTTATAAGTTACTATATAATTTAATTAATTACCTTAAAAGTATATAATACTAACGCGTCCGTAGACTTATTACGACAGTAATGGTTCTTAAGGAGATTAAAAAGTAAGGTAGTAGAGCACTATAGGTAACTTATAGGCAGCTTATAGACAAGTCCTAAAAGGTAAAGAGACGGATTATAGGGGTTTCTTAAATAGAGTTTTCTCCCTCTATATATATAAGGAGTAGTTTATATAGGCCTAACGGATCTAAATTAGACGTTAAGTAATAAATAATAATAATATACCTATTTATTAAATAAAGAAATATTTAGGGCACTACTAGCCGCATACCCCCTAATTACTGCGCGCACACCCCCTAATTACTATACGTATACCCCCCCCAAATAGGCTTAGATCCTTCTACTTCAAGTTAGAATATTACGTGTGTTTGACTTGTTTATACCCAAATCGCGAAAATCAAAGTGCTAAAATGCAACACCTATAATACCCTTGAGATCGTCCTAAGTTAACTGGTAGGACTATAGAGTGCTCTACGAGGCGCTGTAAGAACTAGATCGGGTACTGCTGCCTCTATTTAACGTCTGCAGATTGCCTCTACGGGCACGCCCGCGCCCGCGACCGCGTTCGCCCGCAGGTAGCGGAGCCAGTATTCCGCTCGAACGCGACCCTTAGAGCCAGCCGGGCGACCGCAGCGCTCTACAATTGCAGGCTCTTGGATAAGAAGGCGAGGCAAATATGAGGTGTTAATTTAGGTATGGGCGCGTGGTGTTGTTTTCGCGATTTGGGGGTAAACAAGTCAAACACACGTGATATTTTAACATAAAGTGGAAGGATTTAAGCCTGTTTTGGGGGGGGGTGTACGTATAGTAATTGGGGGGTATGCGCGTAGTAATTGGGGGGTGTGCGGCTAGTAGTGCCCAATATTTATATATAAAATATTAATAAGCCTTTTGTCAGGTGAAACCTGAGTAGATAGTTATATAGCCGTAAGGTATGGGCGACCCTGGGGCGACCCAGGGGTAACTCGCCCGTAAGGTACGTGCGCTGCACATGCCTAGGGAAAACCCTTCCTTACCTCGCACACAGACTCCTTCTTTTCCCTTAAGGATTCGTCTATCTATATAATATACTCTATTATTCTATTATTGAGCTCCCTATCTATATTTTTACTTTATATTTAAATCCTTACTAATCCCCTTAGGAGGATAGCCGGTTTAATTTTTTTATAATACCTCTAAAAAGAAAACTGACGCCTGCACCTAATGGTAATATACTAATAATATAACTGCTAAACGCCTTAGGATCTAGTATAGATAAAACCGCTAGAAATATACTAGTAGAATCTAAGCCACCTTTTAAACCTTAAAATAATTAGCTACCTATAAATACTAGAGACTAGTTTAACATATATACCTAGGCTTAATAGGAGCTTAGTAAGATTACTAGTGTCCTACTAAATACTGCTAATATAAAGGAGCTAAATAAGCTAGCTAAGAAAATAGCTAACTTATAAAGTATTATTAATTTAATAAAGCCCTCCTATTGCCTTTTTAGTGAAGAGTATAAGTTATATAGCAAATGTATACGCCAAATAAATCTTAACGCCCTAGTTAAGAAGTCACCACCTAATATTAGTGGTACTACTTAACAGTATTTTAATTGGTGGATTGCTGCAGTTAAGAACTAATTTAAGGTTAACGACGCTAACTATAACTATAAGCGACATATATAATAGGCTATTAAAGGTCTTATAAAAGAGAAGATAATTACCTAACTAGTTTATTACTGGCTAGGCACTAAAGATAAAGGTCCCTTACTATAGGATAAGTTTAAGAGTACGGTCTAAGACTAGATTAGGAACCCTATAGTAAGACGCTTTAATAATGCTATTATGTACTATATGGCTATTATAAAAGAGAACTGGAGGTTTAATGTCTTCCTAGCCTGTATATATAGCTTAGAGGACCTCTTCTTATATACCCCTTTTGTTAATTCTAAGTAATAGGTAGACTTTTAGTTCTTATATCTCCTAGTCTACCTATAAGCAGAGCTTTCCCGCTAAAACTTTACCTAACAGGTAAGAACCGCTAAGGACCTCTTTAACAAAATCCGCTATATAGAGTAATTGCTTAATACTATAAAGCTTATAAAAGATTGCGTAAATAGAAGCGGCAAATTATTATATATAAAGCGTAGTTGTAGTATAGGCTTTGTAGAATTAGGTTTAGGGAACAGAACTTAAAAAGGGCAACGCTTTTCTAAGCAAACTTCTAGGGAGACTACTTAAAAGCTAGATGGCCTAAAGGACCCCTTAGACGCTAGTGGTATATATATAAGTTAAAAGAGACCTATAGGTAACTATTGTAAAGAATACTGGAAGTAAGCTAGTAAAGATAGGTTAGGCCAGCCTTTAGAAAATTTAAAGCCCTAGTAGCGTATCTCTTTTAACTGTAACTAGGGCCTAATATAAAGGGAGAGAAGAAATGCATTATAGTATATATTGCGATAGATACGCCCTAGGGTAAAGTCCGCCTACATTACTTATACGATAATAGGTGCTAAATTAACCTTATTAACCAGGACATTATTTATAGGTTTAACCTACCTATAAGCTATACGCTATATTTATATAAACCTATTATATGTTTCCTTAATAGCAACTAAATAATAATCTAGGACGCTTATAATCTAATAGTTACTACTAGTAACTTTTAGGGTACCCCTCGCACTATTAACCCCTAGGCCTTTTAGGGTGGCTTATTTAATAGCTATAATATAGTTTTTAGATGGGATTGGCTCGCGAAAGCAGATTTATTAATTAACTTTTGTTCTAGATAATTTATCTAGGGTACTTTAGACCCTAGACGCCTCTAAGTAGTTACTCTTAATACGCCCTTAGCAGATATTAAGGCTAGCAAAATAGTATATTCGCTATAGCTAGAAGACTTCTTCTTTACCCCAGTTGTAAATATAATAGAGAACCTATTGTTACTGGCAGTAAGTACCTATACAGACCCTTTAAATATAGAGATACTAGTTGTGAGTATAATAGAGGACTTATTATTACTGGCAGTAAGTACCTATAGAGACTTTCCGGTACTAGTATAGATTACCTTAACTTACGGGGAAGGTAATTAAAACCCTAAAATAATTGAGTATACTGTAGCAGAGCTATATATACTTTTAGTGTAAGTATACCTATAAAATATATATTGGCTATATCCTTCTCTTTACTGGCTCCTAGAAGCACACTACTATATAATAGTTGCTTTGACCTTTATTGGCTCTAACCTATTAGAGACATATAAAGAAGAGATTAATGTCTTCTCTAATAAGCTAGTAAGTATACTACCTTAGAACTCTAAGTATAACCATATAATTAACTTAGAAGAAGGTAAGACGCTACCATAGATACCTATCTATAACCTCTTATAGAAAGAGTTGTAGATCTTATAGGAGTACTTAAAGAGTACTCTTAAAAAGGGCTAGATTAGGCCTAGTAAGTCGCCTACTAGAGTGCCTATCCTCTTTATACCAAAAGTGAAAGGTATAATGCGGCTATATATTGACTATAGACGCCTAAATAAGATTATAATTAAAAACTAGTACCCCTTTTGCTGGTTAGTAAACTCTTTAATAGGCTTAGCTATGTAAAGATATTTATAAAACTAGATCTTTGTAATATATACTATAGGATTTACATTAAAAAGGGAGATAAATAGAAAACCGTATTTAAGATATACTATGGTCACTTTAAGTACCTAGTAATGCCCTTTAGTTTTATTAACACCCCTATAACTTTCTAAAGCTATATTTAAAAATCTCTAGGGACCCTAGTAGATACCATCTATATAGTTTACCTAGATAATATTTTTATCTACTTAAATAACAAGGATAAGCATGTTAAGTATATTAAGCAGGTACTGTAATAGCTCCACGCTTAGGGCCTATACGCCAAACTGTTAAAATATATCTTTTATATTAAGAACATTAAGTTTCTGGGCTTTATTGTCATACCTAATAGTATTATAATAGATCCTACCCACGTAAAAGCCATTAAGGAATGGCCTAAGCATAAGTCCTATAGGGATATCTAGGTCTTCCTTAGCTTCGCTAACTTCTATAGGCGATTTATCTAGAATGTCACGATGACGATATATCACATGCGAACGCTAGATGAATAAGCATCAGATTCGTAGAATTGATAGCTGCGTACGGCTGTCATGGAGACTCAAAAGGATTGCTGGAGAGCTTGACAGGAATGCAACTGCGGCTGAATCTATATAGGGGCAATCGGGGCGGATAAACTATCTGCCAAGCGATATCAAACAAGGAAAGGAAAGCTACGCGTCTAGCGTAGCACGTGTCGCGGGCAGTCCCGTGACATAGAACTACTTAGATACCGCATACCCCCTATATGTATATCTTACACGGGCATATTGCGACCTAATATTAAATAGGGAGAAGAAGAAGTAGAAGCGTAAGAAAAGGCCTACTAAATAGTATTAACCTTAGTCCTGGCCTAATAACGCTTAATAGGCGTTTTGTAAGCTATATACTGCGTTTATATAGGCTCCTCTACTTCATTACTTTAATCCTAATCTACCCCTAATGGTAATTACTAACACTTTTAATTGTGCCTATGGTGGTATACTTCTGCAGCATTTTAGGCAGGGAGATTAACTCCACTAGCACCTAATTGTTTATTATAGTTAGAAGCTTACTAGCCTAGAAGTGTGATATAATACGCATAATAAAGAACTACTTGCTATAGTGCAATACTTTAAGACATAGCGCTACTACCTTAAGCATGCCGTATATATAACGCGCGTGCTTTACAATTATAATAATCTTAGGTACTTTATAACTATAAAGAGCTTATCTGCTTGCTAGGCCTAGTACGCTAAGGAACCAGCTAAGTTAATTTTAAGATTAAATATAAGCTAGGTAAAGCAAATCCTATTAATATACTATTCTGGCGCCCGGATTATACTAAAGGCTTTAAAAATGGCAGTAAGAGGATAGTCCTTAATGCTATGCTACCTATATTGCAGTAAAAGTTGCGGGTTATAGGCCTTGTGGGCGGCCCTGGTGCTACTATACCAAACCAGTAAGTAGTATGCATACAGTATATAAGCGACCCTTGCGAATACGGTGCCGGTAGACTAGGGTGTCCTACCATTCTTTCTAAGACCTCCTTAACCGGCCTAATAGCATTTAACCCTAGGGAAGATCCCTTGGCCCAGGCGATGGTCCTTTATAACAACCTAGTAAGTCACCTGCGTATTATATATTACTTTACTAGCACCGACTTTACGCAGAGTCTTGTGCTATGGCAAGAGGTAGTAGTAGCTACCTTAGCCAAAATAGTGTTTATAGAACACCCCTCTAAGTTATTAGTTAATTTTATTTATAAAGTACAAAAAAGGGACGTCTTTACACGCTCTATATATAATTAGTTAACCTAGAAATAGGTTTCTACTAGTAATAAGAACTACACCCTTAATAATTAAGGACTCCTAAGGCAAAATAATAAGGTCTAGGCGCTAAATTACATTTTACTATAATAGGAGATCCCTAAGCGGAATTATAATAATCCTATAGGTGGCTACTATAGATTTAACTATACCTATAAGGTAATCGCGCAGAAGTACGCTTAGAATGGCCTTATTAAAGATTTCTGCAAATACCTAGATAATTATAATGCCTGCTAACGCTATAAATTGCGCTGTTATAAACCCTATAGCAAGCTACAGCCTCTCTAGGTCCCCATCCAAGCCTAGCAATATTATTTACTTAACTTTATTATGGATCTCCCTAAGTCTAAAACTCCTAATAGCGTAAAGTGCAACTCTGTCCTTATCCTTATAGACTATTTTATAAGGCTAGTACGCTACTATCTAGTATATAAGATAATTAATGCTACGTAACTTACAAACCTCTTATTTAGAGTCTTTATGCAAATAGGGCTTTTAGATAATATTGTCTTTAATAAGGGAAGCGTATTTATAAGTAAATACTAGAGTACCATATGCTACTATCTACGCGTTTAATGTAAGCTTAGCACCGTATTCTACCCGCAGATAGATAGTTATAAAACGCTAGAACTAGGAGCTTAAGGTATACCTATATATATTTATAAACTAGGAACAGTCTAATTAGGCCTCCCTACTTAATAAAGTAGCCTTTACTTATAACTTTAAGGTTTATACCATAATAAAGTGTTCCCCTATTAAGCTTGCCTATAGCCAGCTGCCAAATATCCTAGATGGAGTCCTAGACGGCGTTTAAGACGCCTAATAAGGTAAAAAGAGGTCTAAGTTAATAAATATTAAACTTGCAGAGATATATTTATAACACCTATGCCTTACACATAAGGCAGCGATGGCATTAATAATGCCCGCCTAATAGCTTTAGGTAAAATACTATAATTGTTACTATCTGGCCAAGCATTTTGCTGTTAGTAAATAAGTCCTACTTTCTTCCAAGAATATCTATATAAAACGTCCCTATAAAAAGCTTAATAGTAGGTTTATAGGACCATTTTAGATCTTAAAGCGCGTAGGGTAGTAAGTATATAAGCTAGAGCTTTTACTTGCTATAGTACGGCTCCGCCTAGTCTTTTATATCTCCTTACTAGAGCCTTATAAGTTACGTCCTAGGTTTTAACCCCTAGTAGTAGAAGAGCTTAAGGAAGGTAGCTAGGAAGTAGAAGCAATTATCGCCTACTAGAATCGTGCTAGACAACCGCAGTACCTTATTAAATGGCTAGGTTAGCTAAATAAGTATAATAGATAGAAATATAAGATAGAACTTAAAAATTGTTAATAACTACTAGATAAGTACTGTAAGCGGAATACCCTAGTTTTATAGCTAAAGCGTAGGCGAAAAGCAAGCGCTGTTACTAAGATATAACCTATATAAAAGCGGAGTAGAGGACGTCCTAAGAGATTAAAGAATAAATAACGCTTACGGTAAGAACTGCGGTATATATATAGGGTAAAGCGCAATTTATTAATATCCTATATAAGCTATACTCTAATATAACCTAGCTATGCTGGCGACTTATAGGCGACTTATAGGTAAGGCTATAGCGTATACTGGCAATAAAGCTTAATTTAGAAAGTATCCTTCCTAGACCTAGTCCGTTACTCTATACCAGCTTAGCAGATTATTATATTAGAGAATAAATCTACTTAACCAGGGTTTAAGACCTACTAGTAACCTACTAGCAGTAACCTATACTAACAACTTATATATTATTCTACGTATATATTATATAGATAATATAAGGCTAAAGTATAGGGTTAGTGGTGGATTTAATAGGCATACTGCCTTACTACCTATAAATATGGCTGTATATAAATAACCTATAACCTATCCGTAAGGTGCTAGCGACCTACCTATATAAGCGATCTTTTAGAATATTTTTAATGTCACGGCACGGTCTTAACGCATACTGTCTTGTACTGTCTCGTACTGTTTCCTACTGTTAGCTGGCCCACCACTAGCGCTTTGGCGGCTGCCCCTACTATTTGTATATAATACCCCCTTTCACCTCCTTCTCCTCTTTATACCACAATGTAGTTATTTAGCCTACTTGCATTACAGCACTATAATAGTTTGTGGTATCTCTAATTACGCCCCATTGTGACCTCTGTTTTCTTTTTCTTCCTAGTATATTATCTCCGTTTTCCCAGTGTAATCGCAACCTAGCGCAACCGACAACACTGTACCATAGTTTTAGACAACCTTAGTATAGTCCTAGATAACCTTAGCATTACAGTAAGCCTTATAGATTTTAATTGCCTTACCCAGATTCCTTAAAATGGGCGACTATAATATGGATAATACCCCGTTAATGAACCCACGCGAAGCGCTTGCCTGCCTTTTTGATACGTCCTACACCCATATTACCTGGGCAATTAGGAGTGGTTCGGAGTACCCTAAGAACCTTAATATGGCAGGAACCTTCTAGCACCTCTCTATATATATAACCTTTTTGACTAGCATTAAGAACGGCCTCTAAGCCGTCTATAATAAAGGCCGAACTATAAAGTCCTAACTTAAAGAAGCTTAGCACAGAATTAACTCCCTTAAGACGCTTAAACCATGTGTATAATAATACAAATAGTAAGCCCTTATATATACTAAGACTATATAAAGTCTAAGCTCTTAGATTACTATACTTACCTAGACTATTGCTAATAAAAATATAGCTACTAACTCCCCTCTTCTAACCAAGCCCTATAGAAAAAAGCATAAAGTAAAAGATCTAACCCTATTTAATAGCAAGGGATCACCAATTAAAAAATAAGAAAAATTTAAGATATGGGAAATAAAGATCTAAGGCGTTTTTTAAAGGGATGCAAAGTGTTTTAAGACCCTAATAGACGAAGTCCTCTATATATTAGACACGCTGACAGATAAGGCCTATAACTATATTAAGCACGGCCTTAATATACTACGCATATACCTAAACAACTTAAGTAAATGGACCTTCTCCAACTAAGAGTCTATGCTCGTGTATATAAGGAAGCACTATAAGACCATTAATATAACCCAAGCAGCAAAAAATAAGTTAGATACCTTAATCTAAGGCAAGCGTAACTACTGGTCCTAGAAAGCAGAGCTTAATAAGTTAATAATTAAAGCAAATAAGACTAAGGAACAAAAAGTGGATCTATTTAAGAAGAATATTTCCTCTAAAATAAAGGACCTAGCCTTTACCCTTAGCTGTAAGATCAGCGATACTAACTATAAAGGCTAGAGTAAGCAGATAGATGTGTTTGCTTATAACCTATAAAACTACGCCTACTATACTAAGCTTAATACCGCTAAGCTAAGTACTACTAGCGGCTATTAACCTGCACCACCTAATAATAATACCTTAGCACTAGCACTATAGAATAACCTAATAGACCTTAACACCGTTAAATTTAGTAGTAGTAGTGGTGGCCTCCCTAATAATATCTAAAGACTCTATATAGATAATAGACTCTATATAGCGTATAGTTAACCTAGCTACTAAAAAGATACTTATAACCTTAAGAGGAACCTAAATCCCCTTCTAATACCACCACGCTAACCCCCTCTAAGCCACGGCGGATTCTTTAGCAGAGGGGATAGGAGTTAAGACAGTAACCATAGATAGGGACGTAGGTTCGGACACAGAAACCTACCCCTATAATTCCCTTCCCTAATATAGCCCTAGCTAATAGTCCCGTATACAAACTATAGATAAGTGCTCCATACCGCTACTAACCGTAAGACCGGCTATGTCCTTAGTAAAGTACCCCCTAGTATATATACACCCTCAGAAACCGATACATTAGGATATACTAGCCAAAACTACAGTTACCAGCTAAGCCCTATGATTTAGTTATTAAAAGACTAACCCTTAGACTAAGTTGCCTCTAAAGGTTAAAACTATATAGGGAGGAGGATAAAAGGATTAGATCTATACTACTAAATTAGTTAGATTTTATTTTAAGCCAGCTACTACTTAACCTTAGAACAGTAAATAGTAATAGAAATGCTATTCTTATTTAGACCTACCTCTCCTTACTACGCAACCTACTCCTATAAGTTTCCATTAAAACAGTAAGCCTCATTAACAGCGGTAGTATAGCACTAGCGTTTGTAGACAAAGACTCGCTTATAAAAAAGCATAATATTATAATAAAAAGACTTCTAGTCCTAAAACCACTCCGCCTTGCTAACAGACTTCTATCTAGCTTTATCACCCACTATTTTATAGCAAAAATAATAATTGGCCACTATACAGAATCTATACTCTTCTATATTATAAAGTTATTACCCTCTATACTAGTAATTATTAGAATGCCCTAGCTTAAAAAGCATAACCTAAGGCTAGACTTCCCCACCCTAGAGCTTAAGTTTAACTCCAACTACTATACCTATAACTATCTCCTATAGTATATTCCTGACTGTAACTAAGTAGCGCTATATGGACACATTGCACGGCTAACGCTTAGATACCGTTAACTAATAATAAAAGAGGTACCTAACACCGGTAAGCCAATACATATATTAAACAAACTAGAGATTCTAGAAGACTAGACTACTACCCTACCCCTAAAAAAACAAACACTGCTAAAACTATAAGTCCCCTATATATACCCGCTTAACCTAGGCCAGCTAATAAGATACCTAATTCTAAGTTAATTACCATATATATATATAACCGCATGTATAATAGCTAAAGGCGTTACAGCTAAGACTAAAACTAGAGCAATTAAGACCTCCCCCCTATAATGCCTAACCTTATACCCGTCTCCCGCGCGTACCATATAGGGCCACCGCCTTATTTCCGTCCCCCTGGGCCAACTAAGCCGCGCTAGCCTAGCCGTAGCACCGGAAAACCAAACACGCCCTAACCTAGACGATATTAGATACACTTATGCCGTTAATTTTACCCAGTTCTATAAACAAAAAGACGTAAAGGCAATAAGGATCCATATAGCAGAGCTAGTAAAAATAGAAAAATAAGAAGAGCACCAATAGCTGCTTAAAGAGCTGCCTATAGGCCTAATAGAAGTACCGAACCTATTAGAAAAGTCTTTCCACTGGCTAGTAAAAGGTAACTATATAATAGAAGAAGCCTATAAAGCGCTACCCCTTATTTTTATAACTTCCTTAAAATAAACCTAAAAACCAAGGCTGAGTTTCTACGCCGGAAGATAGTTAATACTAATATTAAAAAATTCCTAAAAGGCAAACTAGGACTAATCTATAAAGACATTTTATAACGCCTATTAAAAGAGTTCCGTAAACATATTAAGCATTTCCTCCCTAAAAACGCAGATAAGCTACCCCTTTACCAACTATAGGACCATAAAATTAAGATTATCCCCAGAAACCAGGCCCTATATTATAAAAATAGACCACTCTTACCTGCCAAACTTAGCTGTGTAAAGAAATGGATTAATAAGATACTGGATAAGGGTTTTATCCGCGAATTAACCTTACTAGCTGCTATACTACTCCTCCTTGCTGTAAAGCCTGGCGGTAGTATGTAAATCTGCTATAACTACCAAGGCCTAAACATAGTTACTATTAAGAACTAGTATCTATTGCTACTAATCCACAAGATACTTAACGCACTCTATAGTGTTAAGTACTTTACTAAGCTTAACGTAATTGCTGCGTTTAACTAGATCTAGATCGCGAAAGGCTATAAGTAGCTTATAGTATTTATTACCCAGTTTGGACTCTATAAGATATTAGTTATACTATTCAGTCTCTATAACGCGCCCGCTATATTCCAGAACTATATTAACCATATTTTATACAACGCCCTTAACAACTACTACACCGCATATCTTAATAATGTCCTTGTCTTCTTAAAAACACGCGCTAAATATATAAAATATGTAAATAAAATTATCTAGAGACTTAGTAATACTGGACTCTAGATTAATATTAATAAGTTTAAGTTTTATGCTACTAAAACAAAATACCTTGGCTTAATTATCTTAACTAACGGCAAACTATAGACCCTAAGAAGGTACAGGCCCTATAGAAATAGAAGGACCCAACATTAGCTAAGGAACTATAGCAATTTCTTAGCTTCGCGAACTTCTACTAACGATTTATTTAAGGCTATTCTAAGGTAGTTAAGCCCATGACTAGGCTACTAAAAAAGAGTATTAGCTGGTTATAGGGCCCTAATTAAGCACAGGCATTCTAGACCCTAAAAATAGCGTTTACTACAGCACCGGTCCTAGCGTATTATAACTATACAAAGAAGACTATGGTAGAGATAGACGCCTTAAACTAGGCTTTAGGTAAAGTGCTCTACTAAGCCAATAAAAGTAATAAGCTTAAGCTAGTTGCATTCTTCTCTACTAAGCACTTAGCCCCTAAATGCAACTATAAAATATATAATAAGGAGCTCCTAGCAATTGTTAAGGCACTAGAAGAATGGTGTCCCAAACTATAAGGAACTAAGTAGCTGTTTAAAATTATTACAGACTATAAAAACCTCTAGACCTTTATAACAACAAAACAACTAAACTAGCGCTAAGTCTACTGGGCTAAGTTCCTTTTCTAATTTAACTTTGTTATTACCTATAGGCCCGGCACTAAAGCTACAATCCTAGACGCTCTTAGCCGCCTCCTAGGCATTGCACCTGCTAATGCTAATAACGAATATCTACGACACTGAGACCGCGTCGTCTTACTACCAAAGAAAGTTAACCCTACTATCCTAGAAGAACTACTAAGCGAATCCTAAGACTAGAGTATTAAAGACTTCGTTGCAGTAATGGACCCAAAGCCTAAGAAAAAAACCCTTAAGGAGCTTATTAAGAATGCCTATAAAGAGAACAAACTCGCTAGGAATATGTTGGCTGCACTATACAAACGGGAAGACTATAAAGCACGCCGTTGGCCTAAGTAGATTAGGAAGCTGCTCCGCTATAACAAATCTAAATATTTAATTGTTAACGGCCTAATCTACTATAGGAATTAAGTATTTGTCCTTAATTCACCTAAACTCTAACTAGAAGTTATATACCACACGTATAGTTTAGGCCCCGCGGGCCACCCAGGCTAAGTTAAGACACTAGACCTCCTTAATTAAATATATTAGTAGCCAGGTATTTCACAGTTCATAGCTACCTTTGTAAAAGACTGCGCTCTTTACTTCCAGATAAAGACCCTATGCTTAGCACCGCCCGGCTTCCTAAAACTACTAGAACTACTAGTCCGCCTATAAACCGATATCTCTATTAACCACGTTGTCAACTTACCTAAGTGCCTTTATAACAGAAAAATATATAGATATATCTTTATTATTGTTAACTACCTAATAAAGATAAGATACTTTATTCCCATTACTAGCCTAGATACTAAGGAGCTTATTAAAGCATTTATCTATACTATCTATAAGTTACACGGCGCTTTAAATACTATTATTTCTAATAGAGGCTCTTTATTTATTTCTAACTTCTAGCGTCGCCTAAACTAGCGCCTAAAGGTAACCCTAAGCCCTAGCTCCATATAGCACCCTAAAATAAATAGCTAAACCGAGATTGTTAATGCAGCAATAAACAAGTACCTATGCGCCTTCGTAAGCTTCACCTAAGATAACTAGGTAGATTAGCTCCCCCTTGCCGAGTTTGCTATAAACAACTAGGTTAATAAAACTACGGAAATCTTACTGTTCTTTGCCAACTATGGCTATAACCTACGTCTGGGTGTTAAACCAGCAGGCCCCTAGCTATTAGCCCTATCTGTATATACAAAGAAGGAGTACCTATAAGCTAATACTATTGCTAACCGCTTTAAGCGCATCTTAACCCAGCTTAAAGCCCTAGCTTATATCTCCCAGTAACAATATAAAGACAACGCTAATATAAAACAAGATAAAGGTATAATATTTAAAAAGGATAACATAGTTATAGTTAGCTTTAAAAATATAAAGACCAATCAGCTTAAGAGGAAGTGGAATAATAACTAGGACGGACCCTAGCCCGTCCTAGCTGCCTATAGAGGAGCAGTTATAGTTAACCTCCTAAACTACATCCGTGTTAATAAGTCTTTCTATACTTTAAAAGTCCGCCTTTAGTTCCCTAAAGAGATCTCTAGTTAAGCACGCATTAATAAAGAGGAACGTTGTAATGTCACAGGTAGGATAGCCAAAAGGGATAATAACGGCAATATTATAGATAAGTAGGAATTTAAAAAGATCCTTAATATACATAATAAACAAATAAACAAGCACGGCCTAATATATTATATTAAATGGAAATATTATAACAAGAAAACCTGGGAACCCGAGAAATCCCTAAAAGGGTGTAAGTATATACTACTAAAGTTCCATAAACAACACCCTAAGAAGCCAGGACCCCCAGACTAGGTATAAGATAAGGGAGAGCCACACTAAGGCCATAGCCGACCATAAAGGCAATTTATAGTGGTTAAGATCTTATGGAACTTTAACCGCCAGTTAAAGTTATCTAATTGGCCAGTTTTTTGCCAAGAAGCGCTATATAGTGGCGGTATAGAGTTCTGCTGACTTTATTTATTAAGCTAACCAATTAAGATTTTCCATACCTGGCATAGAAAATCGCTATTAGCCTGGTTAAAGGCGGTAAGCGGAAGTAATATTTTTACAGTGAAAATAAGTTACCTATTTGGTTTAGGGACCAAACCTTCTAGGGAGGGGAGTACTGTTACGGCACTGTCTTAACGCATACTATCTTGTACTGTCTTGTACTGTTTCCTACTATTGGCTGGCCCACCACTAGCGCCTTGGCGGCTGCCCCTACTATTTATGTATAATACCCCCTTTTACCTCCTTCTCCTCTTTATACCACAATGTAGTTATTTAGCCTACTTGCATTACAGCACTGTGACATTTAATAGTCTACTAAATTTAGGTAAGCCTTAAATAGACTAATTAGAATTTTCTATCCTAGGGATAGAAAATTACTACTAGCTTAGTTAAATATGGGGAGTCTTAGCAAGACAAATCTAACTAATTAGATAACTTTAACCAGCGGTTAAAGTTATTTAATATCCTTGCGCCGCGTATATATACTACCTATCTCTCTATACGCAAAATTAAGACGCTCTTTCCCCTTTAATTTTTTTTCTTTATTGAGGTTTTTATAGGGTTTTATTAAGGCTTAAGTATATAAAGAATTGGGGACAATCCTTTTTAAAGGGGGGGGCATTATTAGGTAAAACCTAAGTAGATAATTATATAGCCGTAAGGTATAGGCGACCCTAGGGCAACCTAGGGGTAACTCGCCTATAAGGCACGTGTGCTATACGTGCCTAGGGAAACAGACCTGCGGAGGATAAATTATCCTATCTGGTTGGGCGGATAATAATCCTATCCGATGTCAGAATTAAGCGAGAGATGCTGACTAAGCTCTGGACACGTCGCGAGAGCGAGCTCTGCATGTTAATCTAGATAGACATTAACCGCATCTACTGCATCACGAATCAATCAATATTCATCGTCTGCGTTATCTCTATCATCAAATAGACCCTTAAGACACCTCCGCTGTGACCTTATAACCTTGTAATTCCAACAGGTTATAAGCCCGGGTAGCGACACCTCTCCTGACTCGAAAATCGACCCTAAAAATGACCTTCTCTACCTTAACCTTAACGACACCTACATACGATCACAAGGCTGGTAAAATCGTCATTTTCAATGGAGATAACTTTGCAGACTGGGAGCGCACCTATAAGGCAGCCCTAATTATGTTAAAGGGCTGGGATTTTGTTACTGGTATAGAGGACCTAAATTAAGTTAATTCAGCTAACGGAAGAAGAAAATAAGGGGAAGCAAACAAGATCATCTATAATTTAATAGGAGATAACCGTCAGGAAGAGATACATATAATAATAAAGGCGTACAATATTTAAGAAATGTGGGAAGGAATGAAGAAGTTTAATAAGGCTAATAACAAGGTCTATATCTTTAGACTCCATAGAGAGTTCTATAGCACTATATTTAACCCTATAAAGATGCGAATTGTTAAGTTCCTCTAAATACTTAATTAATTTAAGATTAATCTAGCCTTGACCCCTTAAGCACTTACTAATAATAATATTAAAGAGTAGCTTCTCTTAGCCCTCCTAAGTAATGTTATATGGCAGAATGCGAAGACCTAGTGTCTATAAGATAAACGAGACCTTAAGAGCTGTATTACCCTTCTTTAGGAGCAAGAAACTGCTCTCCCTATATAAGTATAAAATGCAGTACTTATATATAAGAGGAAAGATAAACCTAGGGGGAGAAGGGGAAACCAAGGTTGAGGTTAAATAAGGGGCAGAGGCCGTGCTAGTAGATTTGATTATTCCTTATCGCGTTATTGCTATAGCTTGTTATTTTAAGTAAGCAAAGAGCTAAGATAACTAGAAAGAGATAAGTGTAGAGTATACTATTAGAAAGGTTACTACCAGAAAAACTATCCCCTACTTAAGCAATTCCAATTCAATAATGCTAGGAAGACAGATTAAGGTGCTCCTAAGGTAAAGGAAGTAGGGAATATAGCAATAGCTAAAAAAGAATTTAATAGTAATTTAATCTACCTTAACCCTAACCCTAAATGTGCTATGCTTATAATAACGTCTTTAGCTTAGGCTCTTAACTTAGGAGCAACTAAGTACTTTACTAGTAACCAATTAGACCTAATATACTTAAAGAGATGGAATACGCCACAATAGGTCTATACTGCGAATGGGACCGTTGTCCCTGCTATAGGCTATGGTTAAGTTTAAATTAGTACCCTAAAGCTAAAAGATGTCTAGCTTATACCTTTGTTTAAGTTAATTAAGCTGATTTTAGTAAGGACTCTTACTTAGGGAGGCTACTTAATTATATTTAACCTAGATAATTAAGCTACTGGCAAGCATAAATTAGGTACGATGTTTAAGGCTACTATAAGGAATAACCTCTACGTGCTATAAGAGCATTAGGAAGCATTTAATGCGATAGTAGAAGTACACGATTTATAACTAAACGTTAGTAAAATAGATACTGAGCTATAGTACCACCGAACTAGATATACGAATTATAGTAACCTGTTTAAGCTACAGCACTCCTTACTAGGCATAAAGCTTAAAAAGAGAGCAGTACTAGTTAGTAAGAGTATATACAAAGCTTGTCTAGCTAGGAAGATGTAAGAAATACTAAGCAAGAAGATAATTAAGCGTAAGAAGATACTTAGTTAAGGGCTATACCTAGATACTATAGGATGAATTAGTACATTGATTAGAGGTTATAACTACTACCTCTTAGCCCTAGACAACGCTATACGCTATACTTAGGTTATTCCTCTTAAAACCCTCCGAACTAAAGAGGTACTGCTATATATTAAAGAGATTATTGCAAGGGTAGAGAGGTTTACTGGTAACAAAGCTATATGGATTTGAGCGGACAATAGAAAGGGGGAGTTTGGCTATAGATTTTAAGACGAACTAATACCCTAGGGTATTAACTTTGAATCTTGTCCGCTATATAAGCACTTATACAATGGCGCAATTAAGCGTGCGATCTATATAGTTAACTATAAGATAAGGTCACTTCTATTTTAAGGAAATATACTAGTTGAACTCTGGTGCTATGCAGTTAAGTATACTGTCTGGATTAAGAATTGAGTACCTACCTTAGCACTTCTATTTGACGACAAGTATAGTAGTGCTATTATACCCTATAAGGCATATACCTGATAAGTTCCTAACTTAAAGAATCTAGTTGTCTTTAGGTGTTACGCCAATCCAATTAATACGCTTAAGAAATACCCTAGGAAGTACAATTTAAGAATAAAACCTGACTACGTTTTTATAGGGTTAAAAGGGAGTAGTTAATTTAAGATAATAAACCTATATACCTAAGCAATTGAGCTATTTGGAGATGCTAAAGTAAATAAGTATAGGTTCCCTTATAGAGCACCTTGGGTATAAGCTACAAGACATAGTAACTAAGTAGGCCGCTTAGATTAAATAGGAAGCCCAAGTTAAGATTAAGTAGGACGCTTAAATTACGCTATAAGCTAAGCCGCGAACCAACCTATACCTCCCCCTACTACCTTAAACGCGCTAATAGAGACTCTAGTTGCGAGAACTATAAGTAGGCTAAATAGTGACTGAGTAGGCCACTCTGAATAAGTGAGAAGCCTAGGTTAAGACTAAGTAGGCCACTCTAATTAAGTGGGAAGCCTAGGTTAAGATTAAGTAGAATACTTAAATTAAGGTAATACTAAGGGTGGGACGCCTGTATAAAGCATATTGATACGCATTCCTTATGCGCAGAGAATAAGGTCTGGAAGGTTACTAAATATAAGGGTTTTTAACAATACGGTGGTTTAGTTAGTAATAGCTATAAAAGCTGTTTACCTAGAAGCTAAGAATACTACCTCTATAGGAGCACCTATAGCACCTTTTAACGCTATTGAGTTAGATTAGGCCTTAAGGGAGGATGCTTTTAGCTAGATAAAAGCTATCTTTAAAGAATTCCTCTTACTTAAGAGGATGCACACCTATACCATTATAAGGGGGAGAGTACTAGAAGGAAGGTTATTACTTCTAAGCAAGCTAGTTCTAAAGAACAAGTATAATGCTAAGGGAGAAGTAATTCGCAAGAAGGTAAGACTATATATTTAGGGAGATAAGCAGACCCCCAATATTAATTATTTTGAGATATTTGCGTCTGTTATATAATATGACACCTTTAGGTTTCTAATGGTAAAGGTAGCAGCTAAGGACCTTGAGCTTGACTATATTGATGTTAAAACTGCATTCTTAAACCCGCTATTATAAGAATAGATTTATATGCAGATTTTTAACCTATTAAGAGACTTTAAACCTAAGCTTAAGGGCGTAAAAGACGTCTACTTAAAGCTAAATAAGTTACTTTATGGCCTAAAGTAGGCACCAAGAGAATGGTTTTAGATGGTTAAAAAGTTCTTTAAGAGTATAGGTTTAAAAGCAGCTAATACTAACCCTAATCTCTTTATAGGAAATGAAGTATATATCTTGCTATTTATTAACAATATACTGATCGCAGGAAAGCGCCGATACCTTAATATTATAAAGATAAGAATCTTAAGAGAATGGAGATGCAAAGACCTAGGTTCTATAGAAGTATTTATAGGCTTCTAAATTAATTAAGACCGTATAAACTGAACCCTTAAGCTATATCAGATAATGTACACCAAGAAGCTACTTAAATGGCTAAAAATAGACAGCTGTAATCTAGCTAAGCTACTAATACCAGCTAGCACTGTTTTAAAAGCGGATATTAAAAGTCCCCTTAAGTATAATAATGCGATAGTGTACCGGCAGATTATTAGCTCTATAATCTACCTCTTAAACTGCATACGTCCTGATACTAGCTACGCTGTTGGTTAGTTAGCTAGGTTTATAGCAGCACTAGGAGAATCGTATTACCGCTTAAGTAAGCAGCTACTACGATATCTAAACAGCACTCTTAAAGCAGGAATTACCTACTTAAGTTAAGCAGTCTACCTTCCTTTATGTAAGCTTACGTTACCTACTGGTTACAATATCTTTACTAATGCTATATGGGGAACAAAATACGATCGGATATCATTCTAAGGCATAGCAGTTATATACTATAGGGGAGCAGTAATCTGGATGGCTTAAAGGCAGAAGTTAATGGCATTAAGCTTAATAGAAGCAGAGATTATAGCGGCATCAAAAGGAGTAAGGTTAGTAATATAGCTTAAAAAGCTAATAAGAGATCTGGAAGAGAGAGATAACAATAACCCTTTTATCCCTACGCTCTACTGTGATAATAAGGGTATGGTTGACCTTTTATATAATATAAAATACTACTAGAAAGCCAAGCATATCAAGACTCAATACCTCTTTGTACAAAACGACATGGTTCAGCGAGGTTAACTTAAAGTGGTACATATACTAGGCAAAGATTAGCTGGGAGATATACTCACGAAACAGCTACTAATTAACCAATTTACGAAGCACTGTGCAACGCTAGGAATTGGTAACTGACGGAGACGGTAACGGACGGAGACGGAGCAAGTTACGGAGGTTTTTCGCCTACTATAGGTTTTCCCTCTGTACGTAGGCCAAATGGCACTTGCAAGGTATTTGGGAATAGCTT
>Ga0307507_10003880_pt1 | contig 27807 bp, 8 predicted proteins | sample 7_EM_MG_FD_207223 | JGI IMG/M metagenome (GOLD analysis project Ga0307507, IMG submission 207223) | Populus trichocarpa ectomycorrhiza microbial communities from riparian zone in the Pacific Northwest, United States - 7_EM | ecosystem: Host-associated > Plants > Roots > Unclassified | place...
CCCGGGCGTTTATATTCCCCCCCCCCCCCCCCCCTTCTAAAAAAGCCTGTCCTTAGGCTTTGTATGTCCGTATTATGTCTATAGGGTGTTCTTATCTATATACTTAACAGGTAGCTTATCGTCTTTGCTATACTAGCACTTTATCTACTTGTCTAGATACTTTGGGGGTCCTGGCTTGTTAGGGTATTGGTTATAGAACCCTTTAAGCTTCTAGGGGTAACCTATAAAGTTCTAGGCGGGGTACTAGGTTGGGTCTAGATTATAACCTTTCTATTAGACACAGTATTTTAGCGTTTCTCGTACTAGTTTATAGGCTAGTATTTCATTAACTTCCCATTTATCATCGCTATTAACTTAAATTGGTAGTAGAGGCTTATTCTTTTGTCTAGGTAGTGGGTTGTTTGTAGCTTTCTATAGCTTATCTAGTAAGAAAACAGGGTGGACTTTAATTAAGTCTGGGAGTTTAACCTTGTATAAGTTGCCTTCTTTATTAAGGATCTTATATAGTCCTGCCATCTTATAGTCTAGCTTATAGCTAGGCCGTTCTGTCTTTTAGTTCTTTGTTATAACCCAGACCTTATTACCTATGGTAAAGTCAGGCTCGCGCCTGTACTTATTTGCCTGCTATTCTATTAATTTCTAGGCCTTCTCTAGGTTCTTATAGGCTACTGCCTATACTTCTTCTAAGCGTCTAGTATATTGCTGTGCTTCCTCATAAGATAGTTTTTTGTGTATAGTTTGTGGTCCTTCTGGTCTCTCCTAGTTGAAGCTTATATAGGGTAAGTATCCTATTTTTAGCTGAATAGGTGCAAACCCTATAGAGTTATAGGGTAGGGTTGCCTGGGTGTAGTCTATTATAGGTAGTAGTTCGCCCTAGTTATTCTAAAAGTAGTTAATAAAGAGCCAGAGTTTCTGGTCTAAGTATTGATTTACGATCTCCGTCTAACCGTCTGTCTGGGGGTAGTATACTGTAGAGAGCTTTAGCCTAATACCTAAGATCTAGGTGAACTCGTTCCAGAAGGCTAATATAAACTATGGTTTGTGGTTGGATATAATAGTATCTAGTGGTCTATAAATTTGGTAGATATAGTAGATATACAGTTAGGCCGCCTCTTTAGTATTAATATTCTTATAATAGGGGATTAAGAACAGGCGCTTGCTAAAGTGGTTGACTAGGATTATAACTATATTATATCCGTCGCGATTTGTAGGTAACTTGTGGAAGTCTATAGAGATATGCTGCTAGGGGCGTTTTGGTATTAGGAGTGGCTTTAATAGCCCTGGGGTCTTGTCTTGTGGAATTATAGACCTATAGCAGTTATCGCAGTTTTATATATAGCGGTTAATATCCATAACCATTCCGGGCTAGTAGTAATGGTTACTAATAATCTTATAGGTCTTGTTCTTCCTAGGGTAGGCCGTAGAAACCTAAGTATGTGCTTTAGTAATAAGCTAAGTCCGTAAGTTTTATTCCTCTACTACTACTAGCCGTTCCTAGTACTTAAGCAGTCTGTTTTCTAGGGACCATAGGCTAATAGAATTCTTTACCTTTTCACGGTACTCCTATAAAGAAGGGGCCGTATAGTTTACCTGCAGCAGTTTATTAATAAGGTTAAGTTCTATAGAATTAATAGGACATATCTTAGCGCTTAAAGGGTCCATATTTAGTTCTGCCTATATTTAGGGGTTAAGGCATTCTGGTTATAGTAGCGTCTAAGTCTATAATAAAATCTTTATAGCTGCCTGGTTATTTAGGTCCTATTTACACCTTATAAAAGTATCCGCACAGTTGGTAGCACCTGGCCTATATATAATTAGAAAGTTAAACTGGGATAGGACCTCCGCCTAGCGTGCCTGCAGGGCTATAAGGGCCTTTATTATTATAAAATATTCTAGGGCTTTATGGTCTAAAACTACTTAAATAGGCTTAGGGGCTCCTTCTAACTGTGTTCGCCAGTACTAAAAGCTAGAGATAATAGCCAGCATTTCTTTATTGTGAATTGGGTAGTTTAGCTTAGCATCTATTATAGTCTTTAAATAGTAAGCAATAGGGTGCTATTTTCCGTCCATCTGCTTCTGGGAGTAAACGCCAGCTATAATACTATCTAAGGTATTAGTTTCTAGCATTAAGGGCCGTTCTGGGTTAAAGTGGGCGAGTAAGGGAGCAAAGACTAGTTGTTTCTTAAGCTCGTCAAAGGTCTGCCTATATATAGTATTAAAGTGAAAGGGCCGGTCCTTATAGGTAAGTTGGCTTAGGAGCCGGGCAATTCTACTATAGTTCTTAATAAAGCGTTAGTAGAAGTTGCAGAACCCTAAAAATAACTACACCCCCTTTACGGTCCTTAGGGGTATCTATTAGTTAATTATAGCCATCTTTTCTAGGTCTGCCTTAATTCTATTTATACTAACAATAAACCCTAGGTACTTTATACACTTAACACTGAATTCTAATTTCCTAATATTGGCCTAGAGGCCAGCCTTATGGAGTTATTATAAGACTTTATGGATATGCTCCTTATATTCCAACTCATTCTTAGAGTAAATTATAATATTATCCAGGTAGGCTGTATAGAAGTCGTTAAGGTAGTTAAATAGTATATTATTTATGTATTGCTGGTATGTAGCTGGTCCGTTGGTTAGTCTAAAGGGAAGTACTTTATATTTATATATTCCGTAATGGGTCTAAAATATAGTAAGGTCTTCTAATCTAGGGTCCATCCTAATCTAGTAAAAAGCCTAACGGATATTAAGCTTAGTAAAGATTTTAGCTCTACTTATTTGGGCTAGAGTCTTATTAAGTAAAGGCAGGGGGTAGCGGTCCTTGCGGGTTATATTATTAAGTTTGCGGTAGTTAATATAGAAATAAAGTCCTCTATTTGGCTTCTTAGTAAAGAGGATAGGTGAGTTAAAAGGGGCTTAACTAGGCTTAATAAAGCCCTTATTTAGGTTATTAATAAGGTACTGCTTTATAGCCTACAATTCGGCTATAGACTACTAATAAAGGGGGCTATAACTAAGGGTGTCTTCCTTATCCAGCTTAATTTCAATCTTGTAGTTATATAGTTGGTAAGGTAGGAGTATATTAGATGCTGCCTTGGAGAATATGTCCTTAAATTTCTGGTGTTAATAGGGCAGTTTCTGTTCTACCAGCTCCTTATCTATAAGCTCACTTTCCTATCCGCTAAGCTTGCTTTCCTTTTCCTTAATTACTTAATTAATTTTATATAAGCTGGTGGTAAAGGCAACAGTATTAGGTTGGACTAAGTTTTGGTAAAATCCTATGGCGCTAATATAGTAGATATTAACTGGGGGAAGGTCCGTAGGTTTCTTTATAGACTTTTATTAGGCCGTATTTTGCGGCATAGGGTTTATAGTCTTCCTTAGCTTACGTTCTATTTTCCATAAGTTGTCCTTCCAGTCTATCAGTTTAGTATAGCGTCTGGTATTCCTGGCCTTCCTTTATAGCTACGTAGGGCCTATATTCTCTATAGGGGACTTAGCTAGGTCACTACTAATTTCCTAGATCTCTGGTGTGGGTGGCGTAATATAGGTAATCTGGAGGCGGCGTAGTATATAAATCCGTTGCGGATTAAGCTATATATCTTTTTTAAAGGCCCGGTCCCTATGTATAGCGTCAGCCTAATAAACGGTGTCTATCTATAGCCGTATAAGGTTTTCTATTGTAATGCTGATTTCTTTTATAAAGGAAGGGGTTAGGGGTAGGGTTTTAGGCCAGATTAGCCGTCTGCTCCATATATTGAGCTATAAACCTAAATAGGCTAGCCATTTTCTTCCTAAAATTATATTGTGGCTTCCTAGGTCCATAATAAGCAAGGGGATGTTATACTGCCTTCGTCCGTTAACACAGAGGTAAATCTGTAAGATAGTTATAATAGGTGGCCCTATTTATCCGTTGTATCCGCAAATAGGAATTAGTTTGAGTAGTTCTTTAAGGGGTATATTTAGAAAATTAGCTAGCTTTACAGCATACTGGGTGTCTATTAAGGCAAAGGCATTTGCTCCAGAGTTAGCTAAAGCAGAGGTTAAAACTTAATATCTATTACGGAATAAAGTATAAGGGATAGTGCAGCTTCTTCCACTAACTAGCTGACCTAGATTAATATATGACATATTAATTCCTTTTAACCCTAGAGAGGAGTCTTTCTCTAGGGTTCCTCTTTTTCTGGCTCTGTACCATTCCCCTAAATTAACAGAACCTTACTTATTTTTGCCTTCGTCTGGCAATTCTTTGCAAAGTGGTCTTTCTAGCCATATAAGAAGCAAGCTCCTTAATTACTAAGGGCTTATTTATAGGGGTCGTTATATGTGGGCCGAGTATGCGCCAGACCCACAGTAGGACTAGCTGCACGGCTAGCTACTAAATTAATGGCAGGCTGTATAGCTAATGCCATAGGAGTTACAGATTGTGCTGGAGTGTTATAGGCCATTTATATAGTGCTTATAGTTTGGTTTAGAGAGTTTCTAGCTTTATACCGCTTAGCTTATACCTTAATCTAATAGAGGCCTTAGTTAATAGATAGGCAGTGGTCTATAAGTACCTTTAGCGTCTATACAGTAGTAAAAACTAGTAGTACGGCGCGCTATAGGTCTAGGGTAAGCTTATTAAAGAGGTCTGGCATTAGGTCTTTATGGGGAATTTAGGCTTAGCCAGCTAGGTGCAGAAAGCGGGTCTAGAAGGCTGAAAAGGTCTCCGTTATCTTTATGTTAAGAGCTTTATAATTAAGGCGGGCATTTTATACCTTAAAGGGGTCCTTATAGATAGAAGACAAGTGGTTAATTATCTTATCTCTAGAGAGGAAGGGATCTGCCAAGTCCTAGGCGTATCGCGGATGTAGGTGCGTCTATACATCTCTGCTGGTACGGCCAAAGACGTAGGCCATCTTAGCTTAAGTAGTGGGGAAGTGGTCCGTATTAACTTTAAGCTTGTTCTGTAATTAAAGCTTCTAGTTATTAAATATAGGGTCAGTTCCGTCTATAAGTAACAGGGGGTCTATAACCTTTACGGACCGCAACAATGCTAATACTATGCGTTGTACTAGGGCCTTAAGGACCATAGTAAGTCTCTAGGTGTCTAATAACTCCTCGCTAGGTGTAGGGGTGTCTTTAGTTTCAAGCAGCTCTTAAAGCTATTTAATTTCGGCATTAGCTGCTGCGAGCTCTTCCTAGGGGGTCAAGACAGCGACTGTTTCGCCATTAGAGGTATTTACAGGTCCTACAGCAGCTTTGCCAGCTACTATATTTCTTGGCATAGTGGTAAGGGTTTTGGGTAATTTTTAGTGTTTGTTTATTTTCTAGGGATTCTAGTCTGTACGTGTCCTATTCTTAGGTTTCACGTTCCGTTTGTGTTCTTTTAGTTCTTGGGTCTGTCCTGTCCTTATGGTCCTGGTGATGTCCTTAAGGTCCTATTCTGTGTCCTTGTCCTATTTGTGGTCTTATAGATAGATATGTTTAAGTTCCTTCTTAGGAAGAAAGAGTAGTAAGGAGCTTTAGATAATGTTAGCGACTTAGTCAATTAAGGCACAAGCACGGCAAGAGGGACGCGCAAGCCTGTACAATTGGTAGTCTATAAACGAGGATCCAAAGCTAGAGAAAGGAAAGGGGAAGAACGGAAGCATCGCTCGAAGTTATGTACAATTCTCTAGTCACGTGACGGCAATTTACGGCAATCTGCGGCAATGTGCCAGCGCCGTAACAGGTTAGTAGGTTGTTTAAGGCTACCGTAATCTTCTCTTGTAGTCAGATTGTTAGCTTATTGTATAGGTCCAGACAGTAGTTTTTAGCGGGAACCTGGCCTTCGCCTACTAGGTGTAAGAATTAGGTTTAGAACTCGGCAAAGAATTAGTTTAATTTTATTATTAGGCGGTTATAGTTGTAATAGGCATCCCGTACTTTGTTTGGGTTAATATAAATAGTAGCTAAATGCTGTATTATCTTATTAATAGACGTAAACCAAACAGGTAACTTGTTCTTAAACTTAGCCTAGAGGTGTCGCTAGGTATCCCCAATGGTTTAACTAAAGAGGTAGAGTATTTTAGCTTTATTAGAGGGGAAATGGCTATAGTTAATACGGAGCTTTTCTTATACTTAAATCCTCTAATTCTTAAAGTTAGGTCTATCCTGTTAGATAGCGGTTAAGGGTTAGAGAGCTTAATGGACTTTAACTACTTTATTATCGTGTCCATACTCTTTAGTATATTACATTTAGTTAAGCAAATAGGTTGACTGAGGCTTTATAAAGGGGAGGCTGGGCTGTTTTATAAGGCAGTAAGGCTTTCTAGAATCTCCTTTAGAGTCTCTTATATGCTTTAGGCTTAAAGATAATTAACCTTCTAATTGGCTGCAAGGGTATAAATCTGCTTATGCATATCTATAACGTTATTATTATCTTTAATTTCTAATCCTAACTAGATCTTATGTTCCTCTCAGGTAGAGGCAGGTCTTTTAGATAAGCTCGCTTTAGGTACTATTATTAGCTTCCTAGGGTTTGTTAGAATTATACAATTTAGGTTTAATTCTAGGGTGCAGGTTAAATATAGTCTGTCCTATAAAAGTGGGATATTATTAAGGCCTTCCCAAATGTAGTAGTATAAGTTTTTTTTAATATCTAAGTATAATACGTTAACGCGTCATTACAGACAAAGGTCTTCTTTTAGGGTGGGATATTATTAAGGCCTTCCTAGGCAATATAGGGAGAGCTTAGTATAATATAACGGGCTTATGTAAATGTTTCTAAACCAAAGCTTATAGATTGCTACTATATAAAAATACTAAGCTAAGGAGAAGAAGAGGAAGAAGACTGTTGGTAACTAATAAGATATAAAGGGTTGCTAAGGCGCTAGTAGTAAGCGAGCTAATAGCGATTTTCCATCCTAGGGATAGAAAATTCTAATTAGTTAGCTCTATAAGTGGTACTGGCAGAGTATGGCAGAATATGGCAGATTGCCTAGAAATGCGGCAAATTGCCCTAGAAACGGCAATGTAGTAGGTAACGCGCTTCAGCACCGTTATAATAAGGGCCAAGGTTTTTCTAATTAAGTTTCTTAATAACGTAGTTAACGGGGTTTTGACCGCTACCCTAGTTATAACCGCGCTAGCAGACCGCTTTCTTCTTATGGCTAGCCTATTGCCTAAAGAAGTATACTGCCGCTCCTTGTGTTAACAATCGACTTTCTTAGCTACTTTTCTACACCTTAACTCCACAAAATACACTACCAATCTACGCCTATGCCTCGCTGGCCTCAAGCACCAGATGCAGAAGATTATATGCAAGCCGCTCTTACTGCCTGGCGAGTAGGTGGCTTGTATCGCAGCCCCCAAGCCTGCGCGGATGCCCATGGAGTTCCTCCTACTACTTTTTAAAAACGGCTCCGGGGCAAACACTAATCTTACCAAGTTGCCCATACTAACCAATACCGCATAACTCCCGCTGGCGAGGCGGCGATTGTTTGACACTATATATATCTTGCTAAAGCTAGGTTTCTATGTCGATTCTATACAATTCGGACGATTGCCTCCCTTATCCTTTAATGGGAAAACTCCCACCTTCCTCACTATCACGAAATTGCGCCACTAGGTAAAAATTAGATACAATCTTTTCTAAAACGCCAGGAAAAGCTTCGGACTTACTATATACAATTAATTAGCCTAAAACGCGCTATTGCCAGCAATAATCCTGCTCTAGTTAAGAGGTTCTTTGCCGACTACTCTAGGGCTAAAACCCAGTATAATATTAATAACGCTGATATATGGAATATGGATGAAATTGGCTATGCTATAGGCTTCGCTTACAGCGCTAAAGTAGTTATATTAAGAGGCAATATCATTAATTTCAAGATAATTGACGGCTCTAGGGAGTAGATCTCGCAGATCAATTTAATTGGTATATATAGGCAGACAATTCTACCATTTATCATCTTCAAAGGACGCCAACACACAGAGTTGCTATGGCAGGAAGCTGAGAAGGCTATAGGGGAGTATACAATTATAATAAGTGAAAATGGATGGTTAAATCAAGAGCTTAGCGTGCGATGGCTGGAGCACTTTAAGCGCTATACCCAACAAACTAAGGCATAGAAGAGGGCAGCTAAAGACAGAACTAACAGTAAATATAATGGCTATCAACTCCTAATTATGGACGGCCATAGTAGCCATATTAATATTGAGTTTGTTAAGTTCTACTAGTTAAAGAAGATTATACCAATCTACCTCCCTCCGCATTTAACCCACCTCCTACAGCCACTAGATTTGGTTATATTTTCAGTTCTTAAGCGCCTATATTTATCTAAAGTTAATAAATTCGCGGCTTGCGGTATTACCAGTATTAATAGAGACTACTCTCTATATATACTTGGTGAAATTCGGCCGCAAGTATATACTTCAGAGTTGATTAGAAGCGCGTTTAAGGCTATAGGCCTTCTTTCCTTTAACCTAAATCAAGCCCTTACGCGCTGCTCCAAATAGCCTACATCTATTGAGCTATCTACACCTCCACCTTACTATACAGAGGCGACGATCCTCTCCTCCCCTATGCATCCTCCCCTGCTAGACAATAAGCACGCTCAAGCTTAGTATACGCATACAATCCTTTATCTAGAAACTACGCTAGAGGCAACAAAGGCAGTCGTTTTAAAGTTAATGCAACACCTACAGTCTTTAGAGGAAGGCCTTAAGCTTATGCAAGTTGAAAATAATGATCTTTGGCAACATATTAAGGAGAGGAAGGCTAAGAAGAAGCGTAAACGGAACGTGCTCTCTACTAAATCAGTTCTTACTTTAGAAGCAATAAAGGAGCTTGCCGCTGCCAAAGAGGCCGCTTAGAAGGCTAAAGAGCAGGGCCAGCTTACTAGGAAACAGCTTAGGAAGGATTGTTAGGTGGCAGTAGAGCTTACTAAGGAGCAAGTTAAGGCTAGAAAGGTAGCCTGGAAAAGGGTTACTAATGCAAAGAAGCTGGCTAAGGTTTACCATAGAGAGGTAGGGGAGGCAGGAAAGGTGGCTAAGAAGGCGCAGAAGGACTCCGTTACCGCCGCTAATATAGCTTGTAGAAAGCATACTAAAGAGGCTTAATTAGCAGCTAATATAGCAGCCAATTATGCAATATTAAAACAATCAACTGCAGATAAGCTCCAGAAGCGGGCGGAAGAGTCATCTGCTGCTGCTACTATGGCTGCAGTTCTCGTTAAGCAACTTTAGGAGGCTGCCAAGAAGGTAGTAGAAGAAGCTGCTCTACCAGAGGGCCTACAGGAAGGGTAGGAGGACGATAATATAAGCAATTTAAGCAACAAAGAGTCCTTAGATGAGGAAGCTGAGTTAATTAGCGATATTTAGGAGCCAACTCGTGGTCAATTGAACCCTAAAACATTAAAAGTCGACTCTATATAGACTCTATTATATATATTTATGACTTTAAGACTTTTCACTAACGATGCGATGACTTATAATGGCTTTTACTAGTTATTTACCACCAAATCAGCATTTTGGCGAATTTTGATTTTTAAAACGGTTATAACTAGGGTAGTGGTCAAAACCCCGTTAACTACGTTAGGTCGTTTTATATTTAGATTTTTTATATCTAGCTAGACAAAGTCACTAATTTAGTAGACTAGTACTAGAGTTTGGTTCTTATTCGCTGCGGTTTTATAAATAAATTAGGCCCATATTATTTCGTTTATAAGAAACTCTTATAGCTCTTCTATCTTCTTTATAAATTTATTTGCTTTTATAGCTTATAAGGTATAATAAGCGAGGTAAGAAATATTACTAAAGGGTTTAAAACAAATTTTTGAATAATAGCCGTAGTTAGCCAGAAATAGGAAGACCTTTATAGTTTCCAAAACGGAGTTATTTATAGTAAACTTAGCAAATACAAGCTAGTCTATTTAGTTATCCTATAAATACGACGTATATATCTAAATATACTATTCTATTATAGCATTTACACGCTCTATTTAACTATCCGCTTCTAGATGGTATCCTATAAATAACAGTACTTTAATACAAAGTTAGGTAGTTAGTTCTTTCTAAAATATAGAGATATACTAGCTACCTTTATTAGAGATAATCGTTTTAGAAAATCCGTGGAGTTTTTATATATAATCTAGGAATAGTTAGGCGATAGTAGGTGTTAATATATTAGGGCAGGCGATTAAGTGTTTTATCTTAGATAGTCAGTCTATAACCACTATAATGTTTATACAGCCTTTACTTATAGGGAGATTAATAATAAAATTAATTAAGATATCCTTCTATCTTTAGTTTAGAACAGGTAGTAGCTTTAGAAAGCCGTTATACATCTTATATAAAGCTTTAGCTTGTTAGCAAATATAGCAGCTAGAGACGTACCTTTATATTATATTATGCATATTTGGCCAGTAGTACTCTCGTTAAAGTAGCTCTAGGGTTTTTCTTAGCCTAGGTAGCCGGCTACTAATAGGTTATATATATATTAAGGAGCTTAAGCTTAAGTTTATTATAATTAGGGACAACTAGACGGTTTTAGTAGTATAAGCAGTTTCCGCGGGCCTTATATTTACTTAGAGAAATCTTTTTAGAGCGTCTAATACCATCTTATATTAGCTTAAGCGTCTCTTAAATAAACTTATTATTTAGGTATTAATTAATTATAATCTGTTTAATTAATTAATTAGTTATTTTAAGGACGTATACTATAAGATCTTTAGTAAAAGGTTAAATAGTTTAGGGTAAAGTAGGGTTTGATTTTGGTAAAAGCGCGCTTCTTTTAGTGCTAGCGCGTCTTATAAGCATTGGGTTAGGGTATTAGGCTTTTAACCTTAAACTTCTAGGTAGTATATAATTAAGAATTAGAAATAAGACAGATATTCTAACTAGCGGGCCTAGCAATAACTTAGCTATTTTATGGTTATAAAGTACTATAGATTCTTATAGTCACTAAGGACCTTAATTAGAAATCCAGCGCCTTCTAGTTTAGGTTATCACTATTTAAAGCATCTAATAATGGCCAGTAGTTCCTTATTATAGATCTTATAATTATATTTAACTAGGCTTAGTTATTTTAAGAAGTATACTATAGGATATAATACTCCCTCCTTATTATATTAAGACAGAATACCTCTAGTGGCGTAGTTGGATAAGTTAGCTTCTATAATACTTATTTAATTTAAGTTAAAGTATTAGAGTATGGGTACGGTAGTAAATATAACCTTTAGATATATAAAGGCTTTTTTACATTTCTTATTAAAGATAAAGGCTTTATTCGTTTAGGTTAGAGTAATAAGGGGTAAAGCTAGGGCGGAGAAATTATTAATAAACCATTAGTAGAAGTTAGCAAATCCTATAAAGGCCCTTACGTCCTTAACATTCTTAAATTCTTACCAGTTTACAATAACTTTAATCTTCTTTAGGTCCATTTATATACTATTTATAGAAATAATAAGTCCAAGTTATAGAACTTCCGTTTTATAGAATTCGCATTTATCTATATTTAATTCTAGACTAGCTCTACGTAGGGCTTTTAGGATAAGGTTAACGTGTTTCTTATATTTAGCTAGGTTGTTACTATATATTAATATATCATTAATATAAGTAGTATAAAAGATGTCCAGGTAAGGGTGTAAGGTATTATTTATAAAACTAAACGGCGTTACTAAGTATTTAAATAGTCTATATCTAGTATGGAATGCAGTAAGTATTACGGAGTAAGCATAAGCGGTAATAATATATAGCGAAGTAGATATTATTAAGCTATGTATATAAACTGCGCGATAAAGTTAAGATATTGCGTAAGGAGAGAAGGTAAGGAAACGGGAAGAAAGGGTATATATTGTTAGTTTGGTTACTTGGTCAATATATATACAGAGCAGAATAGGATTTAGTAGACTTAGTAAAATATAGCAGAATACGGCAGATTGCCGTTAGATTGCCGTCTTACGGTTAGTTTCTTCTTACTGCGTTAGTAGAAACAGTTAGACGTATATAAGGTATTACAGAGGTGTCCTATAATAATACCTCCCCTTTAAACTTAACCTTCTGCAAGATAGGGCTGTAGTAGTTTTAAGTGGAGTTTATAAAAGTCTTCTGCGGCTTATATAAGTCCTATAGAGTTAACGAGTTCCCATAAGGGCTTAATAAAGCCTCTCTATTTCGTAAGGTATATATATTTCCGTTTCCGTTTATTATACTTAATATTATTAACTCTTTTAATAAGGTACTTATCCTTACTATCCACTTTAACTAGTAGGGGAGGGTCTTAAATCTGTTTAGGTAGGGTGTCTAATATAGGGGCAGTAGGGCGGAGGACTAACATATAGAATACAAGGTAGATTTTAACCGTATTAGGGAGCTTTAGCCAGTAGGTATAAGGAGAGATAACTTTTTTAACCTTATAAGGGCCGGCGTTCTTCTAATTAAGTTTCTTAGTAGGTCGTTTTGTATTTAGATTTCTTATATCTAGCTAAATAAAGTTACTAATTTGGTAGGCCGGTGCTAGAGTTCGGTTCTTATTTACTGCGGCTTTATAGATAAATTAGGCCTATATTATTTTATTAGTAAGGAACTCTTATAGTTCTTCTATCTTCTTTATAAATTTATTTGCTTTTATAACTTATAAGGCCTAATAAGCTAGGCGAGGAATATTACTAAAGGGTTTAAAACCCATTTGCGGATACTAGCTGTAGTTGACTAGGAATAGGGAAACCTTTATAGTTTCTAAGATGGAGTTATTTGCAGTAAACTTAGTAAATATAAGCCAGTCTATCCAGTTGTCCTATAGATATAACATATATATCCAAATATATTATTCTATTATAGCATTTACACATTCTATTTAACTATCCGTTTCTAGGTAGTATACTATAGACAATAGTACTTTAATATAGAGTTAGGTAATTAGTTCCTTCTAGAACATAAAAACACACTAGCTGCCTTTATTAGAGATAATTATTTTAGGGAGTCTATAGAGTTTTTATATATAATCCAGGAATAGTTAGGCGATAGTAGGTATTAATATATTAGGATAGGCAATTAAGTGTCTTATTTTAGATAGTCGGTTTATAACTACTATTATTTATACAGCCTTTACTTTTAGGGAGATTAACAATAAAGTTAATTAAGATATCCTTTTATCTTTGGTCTGGAATAGGCAGTGGCTTTAAAAAGCCGTTTTACGTCTCGTGTAAAGCTTTAGCTTATTAGTAGGTGTAGCAGCTAGAGACGTACCTTTATGTTATATTATGCATATTTAGCTAGTAGTACTCCCGTTAAAGTAGTTCTAGGATTTTTCCTTAGCCTAGGTGGCCAGCTACTAGTAGGTTATATATATACTTAAGAAGCTTAGGCTTAAGTTTATTATAATTAGGGATAACTAGGTGGTTTTAGTAGTATAAGCGGTCTCTATAGGCTTCGTATTTACTTAGGGAAATCTTTTTAGAGTGTTTAACGCTATCTTGAATTAGCTTAAGCGTCTCTTAGATAAACTTATTGTTTAAGTATTTATTGGCTATAATCTGTTTAATTGGTTAATCGGTTATTTTAAGGAAGTATACTATAAGATCTTTAGTAGGGGGTTTAAATAGCTTAGGGCGGAGTAGTATCTAATTATAGTAAAAGCGCACTTCTTCTTAAGCTAGTGCGTCTTATAAACGTTGGGTTAGGGCATTAGGCTTCTAGCCTTAAACGCCTAGGCGGTATATAATTAAGAATTAGAAACGGGATAGATATTCTAACTAGCGGGCTTAATAGTAGCTTAGCTATTTTATGGCTATAAAGTACTATAGGTTCTTATAATCGCTAAGGACTTTAATTAGAAATCCAGCTTCTTCTAGTTCTAGTTGCTATTACTTAAAGCGTCTAATAATAGCCAGTAATTCTTTATTATAGATCTTATAATTATATTTAGCTAGGCTTAGTTGTTTTAAGAAGTATGCTATAGAGTATAATACTCCTTCTTTGTTATATTGAGATAAAATCCCTCCAGTAATGTAATTAGATAAGTTGGCTTCTATAACACTTATTTAGTTTAGGTTAAAGTATTGGAGTATATATATAGTAGTAAATATAACCTTTAGATAAGTAAAGGCTTTCTTATATTCCTTATTAAAGATAAAGGCTTTATTCTTCTGGGTTAAGGCTATAAGGGGTAAAAATAAGGCGGAGAAGTTGGCGAATTTTATAAAGGCCCTTACGTCCTTAATATTCTTAGGTTCTTGCCAGTATATAATTGCTTTAACTTTCTTAGGGTCTATTTATACGCCGTCTATAGAAATAATAAGTCTAAGGTATAGGACTTCCATTTTATGGAACTTGCATTTATCTATATCTAATTATAAGCTAGCTCCGCGCAAGGCTTGCAGGACCAGTTTAGTATATTTTTAGTATTTAGCCAGATTATTACTGTATATTAAGATATCGTTAATATAAGTAGTATAAAAGACGTCTAGGTATGGACGTAAGGCATTATTTATAAAGTGCTAGAATAAACTTAAGGCATTTATAAGGCTAAATGGCATTACTAAGTATTTAAATAATGTATATTAAATATGAAATGCAGTAAGCTATTTGTCTCCTTTTATAATATAAAGGCGGTTAAATATATTACGGACGCTTTAAGTACGATGTTACGATTACTTGGGGAAGAGTCGCAGGAAGCTAGTTAGTTGATATAGGCACGGTCTAGGATGGATCCGGTGGAACCATGTAACGAGGAATGGTAAGTAAGTTACATAATGTTATACGCAGTATACAAAGTGTACGCAGTGTACGCCTGTGTATAACACGTATAACACGTACCTTACGTATAAAAGAGGATTTCTTAGGAGTACGGTTGTGTATTTAAAGGACTTTAGTCCCTACTATAGATAGTTCTCTTCTTATAGTAAATCTTAGAATATAATTAGAGTTAATCTATTAGGCAACTACTCCACTAGTTATTATTACGTTGTTAATTTATTCTTACCTATATACCCAGCCTAATAATAGGACCTACTGTAGTTCCTGCTATAAGGTTCCGTTATATATTTACTACTAAGGTTATGGTATTAAATAAGATTGAATAATATGCCACCCAAAGCACTAGTTATAATGACGTTAATAATAGCCACAGCCTTAGGACCAGGAGACACCAGTATGGCAGATATAGATTCTTAAGTAGTTACGCAAGGTTAGTTATAGGAAATGGTTAATCACTTATAAGATAATAATAGGATACTTAAAGAACGCATTAATGGAATTAGAGCAGCGAAAATTAAACTACCTTTAATTGAACAGTTCTTAGGAGAGAAGTTGAAGCTTAAGGGGTTTCTTATATAGATGCACTTTAAGGTGATATAGGAAGGAGTAAAGTTAGTAATATTATTAGATTAAGTAGCCTATGTAGGATTGTTCCTAATAGGGAGGGCACTTAAGTGGTTTAAACTATATCTTACGGAAATATAGGCTAATGGCATAATAACTACTAACTAGAACGTATGGTATATATTTACCAGTTAGAACGGGTTTGCGGAACGACTAATATAGATATTTAGAGACCCGGAGGCTATAACTATAGCAGAATAAAAGCTTCAGAACTTAGTATAACGCACTTTAGTAATTAAGTATATAACATAGTTTTAAACACTAGCTATGTAGGTTAAGTAGAATAACAGGGCGCTTATAGTACAGTATAAATAGGGACTTAAGGCTAAAGTCTAGGACGCAATTATCTTAATAGAAGATGTGGATACTCTAAGAGAGTTAATAGACCAGTTAATAAAGATCGATAATAGGATCTATTAAAGGGAACAAGCTAAGAGAGGGCAAGATAGAGTTCCATAGTTGTATAAGGCGCAGAGTACGCAATGATAGATATAGAGTTAAAAACTATAGAATGGCGCAGAGCTAATGGACCTAAGCGGTACTAAAGAAACCTAAAGGTGGGAAAGAAAACTATAGAAACCTAGAGGTTAAGAATCTAGTAATTAAAGGACCTAAGAGTAGAGGCCAAACCAGGGATCTTAGCAGTAGAAGACATTTAGGCGGACTCTATAGCAAGAAAAATGGTTTAAAGATAGGGCTTGTATAAATTGCGGAAAACAAGGTTATTTTGCTAGAGACTATAGAGGTGGTTAGAGTAACCACATAGTAAAGGGAACTAGGCCAGTAGATAGCACGCACATATAGAGGGATAATAGTGCACTATAAGGAACAAAAGAATGTTTAATTAATAGTTTTGCGTATTATTACAACAACGTATACCGAATTTATAAGGACGCTAAGTACGGCGCAAGCTATTAGCTATAGAAGCTATTATTATCTAAGTTTAGAGAAACTAATAAACCAGCTTATAGATTGGACATTGAAGATGATAAATTTAATATAGGCGAAGCATTTACCAATAATAAGGTAATAAAGGTAGCTTACTAGAAGCATACAGACCTTGGAGAAGTTAAAATAGAAGCAGAAACTAAGACCATTACAGAACAGGGTTTAGTAACGGATGTTATAACACCATTAAATATGATTTCCATCACTTTATAAGATAATAGGAGCAACGTTTAGAAGAAACTAAGTAAGTAGATAACTACTAGTGCTAGCTTATTACTCAATAAAGGTAAAAGGCCATAGGCTTAAGATTCTTAAGAAGAGATAAGAGAAGCTTAAGATTCTTAAGATAAGATAAGACACACCTAAGGACCTATAACGGACAAAAACTAATAGGAAAGGGCAGCTACTTAGTTTACAGACAAACGAATAAGTATAGGACGCAAGTTTAAGAACTACAAGTTTGGGGAACGAATAAGAATATTAGCAATCCTAAGTAAACGCAGTATTCAGCCTAAAGATTAAACGATTGATACTAGGATTAAAAAATAAGACAACTATAAGGATCTAGCTGCAAGACGCAGAAAATAAGAAACTATGGATAAGTTTAGAACAAGAATCGTTATATAGTAAGAGCAAAAGCTAGATAAAAAGTCAGCTACGCTAGGTTGTATAAGGGACAGAGCACCTATATAAAGAGTTACTAATAGGCCAAGTGCAGGGACACCTAGGGTAAAATAGTTAGATAAACTGGAACAAGAAGAGGATCTAGATATCCTAACTAGGTTTAAAGAAAGACATACCAAAGAATGTTATAATATAGTAATGACAAGGTACTTTCTAATAGATAAACCATACACACTAAACCAGTTATATGGAAAGTGGTATAGGCAACGATATAATAACGAATGGGAAAACTTTTATATATAGCTAAATAAAAAAGTTGTCTAAGACCAACCTATTACGGAGAAACGTATGAGTTATATTAAGGGAGTATTAATTATAATATTAAGGAACCTAGAAGAAGGATCTAGGGACTAGAGAAGTAAGCGATAAATCTTAGTACCTATAGCAGAAATACCAGTGGTTAGGTTAACTAGGTATAGGTTTAAACTTAAGGACAAAGATAAACCAAGAGTTAACCTAAAATATATAGCGTATTATACACTATCGTGGATAACTTATATGGATAATATATACAACATACATAGAGTACTAAAAGATAAGAACTGGAAGTACCTAGTAAGGATATATTAAGCACTAGAGGAAAAGCGGTTTAGAAACGCTAAGTATATATATAAATAGTACCCAGTAGAAGTACAAGATTAAGGGGACTTAACACTTTAACTAGGAAGATTCCTTACGGAAGAGTACCTAGATGGATAATAGTAGTAGGAGTGCCCAGAGAACACTTATCTATAGTATATAGAGGAAAAGAAACGAACTAAGTATTGGCTAAGGTTGGACTAAGTACAGGCAGGATCTAGCAGCTAATAGTTAGGAAAAGGGGAGGCGCATAGGGCTAAAGGGAACTAGTGTTAGAGCCTTAGACCCTTAAAGGAATTAGAGGATAATACCTAAATTTATAGGTTAAATAGCAAGATTAACAGTTTAAAGCGTTAGTAGATAGTGGAGCAATTAGGAACCACATATTACTAAAGGTAGTAGAAAGGATAGGGTTACTATATAAACAGAAAGAACACCTATATCCACTTATAATAATTTTAGGAGATTAGATAGCCTATAGAGGAAGTATTATTAATCTTAAAATAGGACCTATTTAGTTAACTATTAAAGGAAGACTAGTTAGAATGTCTTTTAATATCCTACCATTAGGATAGGACAAGGCGATACTAGGAATACCTTAGTTATAAGAGTATAATCTAAAGATTAATTGGGTTATAGGTTAGGTCAATATTAAGGATACTTAACAGCATAAAGTGCGACAGCAAACTAAGTTAGTATAGTACCAAGTTAGAGCGATATATAAAGAGACTAAGTAACATTGGCAAAATATAGTACCCTTTCAATAGCCTCAATGGTTGGTGGTTAACGCAATTGGCGCGCAGTTGAGGTCATTTAGCAACTCGACCGACTAGCCTATATCGTGTTTTTTTAACACACAGCCTGCGCGCAACCTGCCAGTAATCTGCGCATTTAGCAACCACAATTACATTTACCTCTTTTATACTAATAACATATTTTAAATAAATAAAAGCTACTTTAAAGCTATTTATTGACCCGAGGTACGAGTGGTCTATACTTTCAGTGTTCCAATTTTCAAAATTTGCCAAGCCTGCTTTTAATTGGTCTAAAAAAAAACGCGGGCGGTATCTACCTGCAGAATACACGTGACGAACATCAAAATATTTAAGATTCCACTATTAACAAACCGACCTTTTTGTTGACATCTCTATCAATACTACTATACGCGTCTTAATTATGGTAGAACCTGCTTTAATTAAGTGCAGTAAGTGCTGTTCAATACAACCCCATATTAATTTTATTAAAAACGGCCTATCTGCTAAGCTTTTAAAGCAATGTCAATTGTGTTGGTTAAAGGCACGTTTTCCCTGTATATTGCTTCTACTTTTACTTACTTTCCTAGGGCTCTGAATATAATTTAAATAGGCGGAAAGCAGAGCTTAGTTCCACTGAAATTCGTCCTATAAAGTGCCAGCAAAATGCTTTACCTAAAACCAATACCAAAGATATCTTTTTACCCCGTGGCCAGAACAGTCAAGATACCCCTAAAATAGCTTAATAGCGGAAGACAATTAGGACAATATAACGGGAGCACCGCATTCTTAATCGGCGGGGTAAAACTCACTCGCCTACTCCTCCGCTGTATACTACAGATAAAGCTCCATATAGTAGAAGAGGTGCTCTAGATGGCCTAAATACGTCCTTGCTAGAACTAGCTCCTATGCCTACTCTACCGCTAATACCTACTCCTACTCCAACTACGGCCATACCCCTACCCGTTTCGGCTGTTGATTGGGAGTGAATTAAGAAGTTTAGGAGCATACTACAGGCTAAACGTATAGAGACGTGCAGTTATTACAAGGAGCGGTGGTTCCAAATAGGCCTAGCTATGGAGGGTAACAATATAGGTATATGCAAAGCCTGCATTAAGGACGCCGATGGCCTTAAGGATCCAACCCTTCCTTCCCTATTTGGTGAAAGTAATGGGCTTAATCTAGGGCCTATTCCTGGCTTCCTACCTATACTCACCGCGGTAGAGGAGCTTTTAATTGCGCGCGTATACGTTCATCTGCAAGTCGTGCGTGTACGCGGCCAGTAATATCGCTATACTGGCTACGTCTGCTGCTTTGGCCAGAACACACCAAAGACTTAGAGGCAGCTACCACGGCTACCTACCAAACTTGATATACTAGTCGTAAGGCCTACAGCAGTAGAGGGTGGCTAATATCTAAGTTGGCGGTTTACTAAGCGGTATACCGTAAAGCGCTTTGCTATAGTACTATAGCTTTACTTTCTAAAGGCCAATTATCCTGATTATTGTGATGTTGAAATATATAGCACCCGGCTTACCAGCTTACCTAAAAATGGCTCTATATTAGATCGGCTACCTTATATTAATGAGTTAGAGTTAGATTCTAGTAGCCTAATAGCTTACCTTACTGCTCCTATACAACGTTCTCCTGCTGATCCTTTGCCTGCCAAGCTTGGCAGTAATGTACTAGACGCCAAATTTAATAACGATATACTGAATACTTTAGTTCCTAATCTAGTGCCTAACCTTAACAAATTGGAGCTTTTAGGTTGTGAGGTTTAATATTAGCAAGACCTATAAGCGGGCCTAGAGGTTCCTATTATGCGATAGATACCTCTTTCTAAACGATTAACTAGCTTTATTATACGCGGCGCCTTTCCTACTCTATTTCCTTATGGCAAAGCCGACTTTGATATGCTATAAAGCTATACGGTTACCCTAGCTGCGTACGCCAAGCATATACTTAAGTATTAGGACGGTCGGTTCGGCCACCACCCCTTATTTCGCTACTACGTGTTTAATTGGATTATGAGGGAGCAAGCCCTTAACACCACCCGCTTCCTTTACAGCTGATTAGATAAGAATAGTCTATTTTTAAATAAGCTCGGTAATCTTATAAATGGTAGTAGGGGTGACTAGGTTCTGAACAAGATTATACAGCATATATGGAAGCTTAAAGGAACCAGGCCCTATTAGAAGCAGAAGAGAAATAAGCTTACAGCTTATACTAAAAATATTAAGAGCGGGTCTCTATTCTTTATACTTAGCGCGGCTGATCTACATTAGCATAATCTACACTCTTATATGCCTCTATTTAACGAATATAAGGCTGCTAATGAGGCTTAACGCTACTAGATTGCTTCTTAGAATCTTAACAATAATCCGTATATTGCTGCTTACTGGCTGTATTGCCGCTTTGATCTGTTCAGGAAGCACGTGCTTATAGGTCTGTTTAATAGCACTAACTTTTAGTCCTAATATAAGTGGCAGGTGCGAGGTAGTGGCCATATATATAGCTTCTTATGGAGTTTAATAGCCCTAAAGCCAGATCCGTCAACTGGTGAATTAAGGGCTGCTTTTGCTGAGCACTAGGCTGCTTTTATATCTATAATGAATCCTAATTAATCTAGGCCTCCTGATCTTTGACATCCTTCTACTCTTAGCTATAAAGAACAGCTTAATACTAATAAGCTTTTTACCGCCTGCCTTAATCGATTTTAACGGCACCATAATTGCACTGAGTCTTACTGCTTAAGATTAAAGAAAGGCTCCGCTGGAGTAAAGGAGTGCCGCTTCTACTTTCCACGCTTTCTCCGCGATGAGGCCGCTGTATTAAAGGATTAAAATCCATGTCACTAGACGTTCTGTTTATAGCGCAATGATAAGCTTCTTAATGGCTATAATGCAGCTATAATACTGGCGTGGATAGCAAATATTAATATATTACCTACTACAAGCATATCAGTAATAGTTAACTATATAGGCAAATATTGCAGCAAGGAAGAGAAGAAGTTAACTTCCTACTAGGAGTTACTCTAATCAGTATAGCTACACGCCAACAATCTTTATGCCTTTAGTTTAGTAGTAGCTAAGTTTATAAACAAGCTTATTGCTGAACGCGATTGGTTGGCGCAGGAGGTATACTATCTACTTCTTAACATTCCACTTTCCGAAGGCTTAAGGAATGTAGTAACTTTAGACTGCCGCTAGGAGGACGATTAAAGCGCTATATATAAGCTTAAGGATGGGCAACTAAGAGGGTACGGACTGTCTAACTATAAGAAATATAAGCGCCGTCTAGATAGGGTAGAGGACGTTACTTTCCTTAATTTTCTACTCTATTTTAATTACTCTACTTATAAGCGTCGACTAAGAGCAAGGCCTTGAGTTATATCGTACTTTCCGCGATATAAGGGCGATCCTTTTTATCCATAGTATTTTGAGTTCTGCCGTATAAAGCTCATTCTTTATTATCCGTGGGGGGAGTACAAGGAAGTGGCTACTTATACTAATAGATTTAGGGCCCCTAATTATATGGCTTCCTATTAGGCTTGTGTTAACTCTTATTAGCACCCACCCAACTACTTCTGTAATTGGAAACTAGAGGAAGGTTGCGAAACTACTAATAATATTAATAAGTTTAAGGGCGATTTTACAGACAACTTGGAGCTATACCAGTCCTTTAAGGCCCTGTATGCCCGCGTTCAAAATACTAACGGAGTTAAAATTGAGGATCCTAACAGGCTTGGTAATAGGGAGCTTAATTATAACTACAACTAGAGTACGCATTAGGGTACGTACCCGCAGCTTAATAAGAGGACTTATTGGCAGGAAGCATGGCTATAGCCTCTACTGTGGAGCCGCCTATCCTAAATAGTAACTCCGTCCTCCTTATAACCAGGCCAGCGTCATATCTATAACGTTGTAGTTAATCACTACAGGCAGATCCAAGTGGGCCTTAGCCCCTCCCCACTACGGATTAATGTTAATGGAGAGGTAGGAACTAGCAAATTATATCTTATTACTGTCCTCTCTACTACGCTCTGTGATATGGCAAGGGCTAATAGCAAGCTAATGCCATTAGCTTAAGCGGCCCCTACTAGGGTAGCTGCCTTTAATATTAACAGTAGAACTACATACGATCTATTAAGGTTGCCAGTAAATTGCCCGTTTGAGGAATTGCCTGCTGCCAGTCTTACGCCTCTATAACAGGCTTTTAAGGATATTTACTATCTTATCCTTAATGAGAAATCTATAATCGGGCAAGTATATCTAGCCTAGATTAATTGCCGCCTCCATTAAATCTACCCTGTGTGTAACAATAACTACTTTAGAGGCTTGAACATCTTGCTAATAGGCAATTTCTATTAGCTTCCCCCTATGAATTAGGCGGCCTTATACAGCAATCTACCCGCTAGGCCGTCAGAGCTTGCTAGCCACAGAAAAGAAGCCTATAAGGCAATTAACCGAACTGCTGTCCTGGATTAAGTTATGCGGTAGGGCGGTAATAACGCTAAGAGCTCTATATTTAGGACCGCCCTTGCGAAGCTACGTAGTGATTCTATAAGTGATCTGACCTGGAAGCTTCTTTTAACTAGGTATAAGCAGGGCCTATCCACCAATAAGGTTGCGGGCTTCGACAACGCAATTCGGCTATATAGCACACGCGCTGCTATAGGTAAGTATAATACTACTCAGCTTCGCGACCTTTTACAGCTAGTGGTGGCTATTAAGTCAGTTAATACTAGTGTAGGTGTACGGAAAGTCACTCCTAATTAGTGTAATACTATAGAGAATCTAGCCCTATGTATTAGCGCGAAAGTAATGCTAATATAGAATATCTGGGTTAAACTAGGCTTAGTAAACAGTACTACTAGTACAGTTAAAGATATTATATAGAAGGGACATGCGGATATTAAAAAGGATCAGCCTCAGTCACTACTAATTACGGTAGATGGGTATAACGGACCTGCCCTATTTACTTAGCAGGATGGTAAGAAAGTTATCCCTATATTTTTTATGCTTCGTGAGTGGGAGGGTATAAGAGGCTCTTGCTTATAGCGTTAATTTCCAATCACTCTAGCTTTTGCTCTTACCGTACATAAAAGCTAGGGCCTAATACTTAATAGGGTGGTTCTAGATATTAAGGAAAAAGATAAGACAGCTGGGCTAACCTATGTAGCAATTTTACAAGTTAAGAAGCTTTTAGGGCTTATGTTTAAACGTAGGTTTAATATAGAATGATTTTAGTTATCTATAAGTAAGACCAAAGAGGCACAACAAGAAGATTTTGTACGGAGGCAGTAGCAACTACTTGTAAACAACTTTTCCTAATTAGGAAATCATATACTGGCTCAGAGGTAAGCGGAGAATGCGGTATTTGTTTTAGTTTCCTAATTTTTAAATAGCTTAACCGCGAAATCTAATTTTCTAAATTTTAACCCCCCTATCCGTCCTACCTTCTTACCGCTTCTGGAGCTGTTAGATATACATATAATGGTATATAGGGAGAATTAGTAGTGTTGCTGGATTAATATTGCTACTGTCTATAGCGTTGATTAATTTTTGGAAATTTTCAATTTTTTTAAAGGGCGGAAATGTCGCTTATATAAGAAGTCACGTGACCTCCGAGAATATATAGACAATTGCAACAATTTCTAACTAAGAACCCTCTTTCTAACCTTATAGCCTTACTTAGACTACTTCTACTACCTTTGTAGTGTCTTGAGCTTCTTTACCTATTAAACGAATGGACGATTAACCCTAGTTGACGAATGTACCTAACCGACGAATGAACTAACGAATTAAATTAAAAGTTTAAACGTCTAAATATGGTTCTACTAAGACGCTAGCTGGACCCTGACCTGAAGCCTTCCTGACCTGTTAAATTCTAAAAATAACAACCTCTACCAAATTAAAAATTAACCTTATCCTTAATAAGCCATCCGATTGGATTTAATGGTTCTTTATTATCCAAGATATAGCCAAACTAACGCTATCTAAGAAGAAAGACGATTTTCTAAAGCTAGAACTACTAAGTCGGCCTATACTAAGGGACGTACTACCTACGGCTATATCGATAATAAAGCTAGACCCAAACCAGCTTACTGCCTATAACTGGCTTTACGCTAAATACAAGGACGATTTACGCGTACACTATAAGCAAAAACAGGCTATAAACGATATTAACAACTATATCGTTCGCACTAATATCGGTAGCCTACCTTCCACTTATTAACAGCCTCAGTAGTTGGGTATATTAAATATTTAAGGCGTCTCTACTACTGTAGTAGCCACTGTAGTAATAGAGACACCCTATATCTTGGTAAGCAATCAAGCCTATCTTGTACAAGAATCTCGTGCTATTAGTACTTACTAAATCACGTACTCGTAGTGCCTCCTCTCGTCTATAAATACTCCCTCCTTTATACCTTCCTTTCTTCTTTTCTTCTTCTTTATAAGAGCTAGGGGCGCTTTAATACTCCTTAGTCTCTATTAAGGGATCTATTAGTTGATATGGCGATATGGACAGCATCGGACGAGGAGACGGGTAAGAGAGAAGATAGGAAGGACGGAGGAACCTCTGGTAGGTGTCAGTTAAGTAACGTCAACGGCGGTTTTTGTCACCCAAAAATTGCGTTACGTGACGATATTTGGGAACGCAAATATGTACCCCCGTCCTATACTCACACCACTACTAAATATTCTAGATTTTGCACTCGGAGCTGCTTATAATAGGCATTCCTAGAATATCTGCCGGCTTAAAGCTCTACAATTAAACATTATTAATGTTTTATATAGGGGTTGTCGATCAAGCTCCCAGGATATAATTTTTAAAGTTTAACACTATACCACTATTACAACCTTCTTGCAGTGGCCGAGCTACCCCTAATCTCCTCCCCTACCTCCCCTACCTCTTATTGCTTAGCGCTAAGCTATTGCTTTGTCGCCGAGCTATTACGTTATACGTCCGAACTGGTAAGTAATGACGTGGTTAATCGATCATGTTAGGTATCGCTACTGTGGCCGCACCGCCTCCGCCCATTGGGGGGAGGGGTCTTAGTATATAGTTATGTCTCTTCTTACACGCGTATTTAATCGAGTTGGGGTAGTAGACTTTAATTCCAGCTATGCGGCGATTTAGTTATTAGGCATTAAAAATATTTAGTATATAAAGCTTTAAATTGGAATCATAATCTACTATATCAGATCCTACGTAGAGGGCTCTGTATTAAAGCTCTGCAGTCTAAATATGTACTAGATTCGTGACCAATATAATCTTTAAGCCTAGCTTAAGTAGGGCGCCTTAATCTTACTACTACTTCTAAATTAAGTAAAAGCTCTATAGAGGGGGGGTCTCCCCCTAGAAAACCTTATATCTATATATAAGGCTCTAAGTTATAACCTTGGGTTAAAGTTTACGTAGGGTACCTACGTTCTACTTATACTTATAATATACCCTCTATTTAGTTTTTAAAGGGACAGAAGCCCGCCGCAGGCGCAAGAATATACAAGGAATAAGTAAAATTTCTTTAAGGAACCGAAATTGCGGGCTGTAAGTCCGCAATTTCGGAAATTTTCCTTGGAAAATTTTGCTTATTCCTTGTATATTCTTGTAAGGCTAGTAAAATAAATATTATTATTTTAGATAATTTAATATAATATAGCGATGGTTCTCTTCTACCTATCTACCTATTGACTTACCTACCTGCCTACATCGCCTACCTGTCTGCATCGCCTACCTATTTACATCTGCCTACCTGTCTATATCTACCTACCCGTTAGTATCTGCCTACCTATCTGCATCTGCTTGCCTGTCTGTATCTACTTACCTATCTACATTGCCTACCTGTCTATATTACCTACCTGTCTGCATCGCCTACCTATTTGCATCTGCCTACCTATCTATATCTACCTACCCGTTAGCATCTACCTACCTGTCTATATCTGCTTGCCTGTCTGTATCTGCTTACCTATCTGCATTGCCTACCTGTCTGCATTGCCTACCTATCTGCATCGCCTACTTATTTGCATCTGCCTACCTGTCTATATCTGCCTACCCATCAGCATCTGCCTACCTGTCTGCATCTGCTTGCCTGTCTGCATCTGCTTACCTGTCTGTATCTACCTACCCGTCAGCATCTCCCTATTTATGCCTACCTGTCTGTGCTACCTTGATTCGATCAATCGATCGAATCGTTTATAGTGCTCGCTAGCTAGTCGTTGTCGTCTAGCTCTGGCGACGGTCGTCTAGTTCTAGCGACGGTCGTCTAGCTCTGGCGACAGTCGTCTAGTTCTGGCGACGGTCATCTAGTTCTGGTAACGGTCGTCTAGTTCTAGCAACGGTCGTCTAGTTCTAGCGACGGTCGTCTGGTTCTGGCGACGGTCATCTAGTTCTAGCGACGGTCGTCTAGTTCTGGCGACGGTCGTCTGGCTCTGGCGACGGTCGTCTGGTTCTAGCGACGGTCGTCTAGCTCTGGCGACAGTCGTCTGGTTCTGGCGACGGTCGTCTGGCTCTAGCGACGGTCGTCTAGTTTTGGCAACAGTCGTCTAACTCTAGAGACGGTCGTCTAGTTCTGGCGACGGTCGTCTAGCTCTAGCGACGGTCGTCTGGTTCTAGCGACAGTTGTCTAGCTCTGGCGATAGTCGTCTAGCTCTGGCGACAGTTGTCTGGTTCTAGTAACGGTCGTCTAGTTCTAGCGATAGTCATCTAGTTCTAGCAACGGTCCTCTGCTGGCTGCCATTCTAGTGCCTCCCTAGGTAGGGAGGATGTAAGGAAGGAAAGAAGGGTAAAAAATAAGGCGGCTATATAGGCAGAGACACGTATAGACGCTATTAGGAATATAGCGGGGACCCGATGCAGAGCTTCGTATAGAGCCTCCGTACGCAGAGCTTCGCGCAGAGCCTTGTGCAGAGCCTCTATACGTAGAGCTTCGTATAGAGCTTCGTATAGAGCTTCGTGTAGAGCCTCCGTATGCAGAGCTTCGCGCAGAGCCTCATACAGAGCTTCGTGCAGAGCTTCGTGTAGAGCTTCGTGCAGAGCCTCCATACGCAGAGCCTCGCGCAGAGCCTCGTGCAGAGCCTCTGTACGTAGAGCTTCGTGCAGAGCTTCATGCAGAGCTTCGTGCAGAGCTTCGTGCAGAGCTTCGTGCAGAGCTTCGTGCAGAGCTTCGTGCAGAGCTTCGTGCAGAGCTTCGTGCAGAGCTTCGTGCAGAGCTTCGTGCAGAGCGTCGTGCAGAGCGTCGTGCAGAGCCTCTATACGCAGAGCTTCGTGCAGAGCCTCTGTACGTAGAGCTTCGTGTAGAGCTTCGTGTAGAGCTTCGTGTAGAGCTTCGTGTAGAGCTTTGTGTAGAGCTTCGTATAGAGCCTCGCGTAGAGCCTTGTGCAGAGCCTCCAAGTAATAAAACTATATAAGATTGTATAAGATTATATTAAATAATATATAATAGTTAAATATATAGTATATAACTTTACCTTAATTGCATGTCAAGAAATATATA
>Ga0307507_10003881_pt1 | contig 27806 bp, 12 predicted proteins | sample 7_EM_MG_FD_207223 | JGI IMG/M metagenome (GOLD analysis project Ga0307507, IMG submission 207223) | Populus trichocarpa ectomycorrhiza microbial communities from riparian zone in the Pacific Northwest, United States - 7_EM | ecosystem: Host-associated > Plants > Roots > Unclassified | place...
GGCTGCGTGTCAAAAAAACACGACATAGGCTAGTCGGTCGAGTTGCCAAATGACCTCAACTGCGCGCCAATTGCGTCAACCACCAACCATTGAGGCCATTGAAAGGGTACCATATTTTGCCGATGCAGGCACCTATAAAGCGTTTAACTAAGTCTGTCATCTTAGGCTAGAAGTAGTATCGGCTAAGGAGCTTATAGGTCCCTCCTTTTCCTAGGTGGCCGCTTGACCGGAGGTCGTAGGCCATTTGGATTAGTTGCCGTTGTAGGTTTTCTAAGTTAGGGATAAATAGGCGGCCTCTATAGTAGAGCCTATTCTCTTTTACTTCTAAGGCTGCCATATTAATCTAGCCCAAGCTTCGGAGGTTCGTGGGCAGCGTACAGGTGCTGGCGGTCTTTGCGGTAATAAGTTAATGCAGTAGTGGGTTAACAGAGGTGTTATATGCTACGGTAATAAGCTTGTTGATTTTAGAAGGTAATTCTAGTTCTATGGTATAAAGCTAAGGTGTAGTTGGCTTTGTTGTGGGTAGTATATCTAGGGCTAAGTTCCGTGCTTTTAGGATTGTCTATTATTAGAACTGATTACGGGGGTCGTCTTCTAACTAAGGAAGGTCTTATAAGCGGCGTGTTAGGCTATTAGGCTTAGTGCCTTATACTCCTAGTCTATATACGATTTTAAAGTTAAAACTAGAGAGGAACTCGTTCCAATATACTTAGCGTTGGTTTAGCTGCTTTGTGGTTATAAAGTACTCAAAGTTGCGATAATCCGTGAGGACTTTAGTTGGCTGGTTAGGTTCTGCTAAGGAAAGTTCCAGTCAGAATTCTTTAAACGCTTATATAATTGTAAGGAGTTCCTTGTCATAGATCTTATAGTTACACTCTTATAGTGTAAGCTTAGACGAGTAGAATGCGACTAGGTAGAGAAGGCCGTTATTACCTATCTAGAAAAGGATGCCTGCGTTAACATGGTCTAAGGAGTTGGTTTTAAGATAGAGTTGTTATCCTAGTGTAAAGTAAGCTAGAATAGGTGCTTTAGTAAAGGCATTTTTAAGGTCTTAGAACGCTTTCTTATATTTAGGCATCTAAGTAAAGTATAGGTACGTTTTTCTTCCTTTTGCAGAAAGGCCCTTCGTTTGCATTATTGCTGTAAGTAATGCTACTACGCCTAAGAAGTTGTATATAAATTTCTAATAGAAGTTGGCGAAACTAAGGAAGGCTTATACGTCCTTAATACAGTTAGGGGCTTGCTATTCGGCAATTATACGTACCTTCTTAGGGTCCATACGGACACCCTTAGTAGTAATAATTAGTCTAAGGTATTTTACTTCTATAACTAAGAATTCGCACTTCTTTAAATTAATATAAAGTCCTGCTTCCCTAAGGCGCTGTAGGACCTTTTAAACGTGCTTAGTATACTTAGAAGGGTTATTGCTGTAAATAAGTATGTCGTCCAGGTACGTAGAGCAGAAGTCGTTAAGGTAGTCCTATAAGGCGTTATTAATATAGCTTTGGAAGGCGCCTGGGCTGTTGTATACGCCAAAGGGCATAACGGTATATTCAAATTGGCTGAAGCGTGATGCGAATGCGGTTTTCCATTCGTCACCTTTTCATATTTAGAGATGGTTAAAGGCGGCGATAATATTAAGTTTAGTATAGATTTTGGCTTAACTAAGCCGCTTAAAGGTCTCGCGTATAAGCGGTACTAGGTATCAGTTCTTGATTATAATAGCGTTAAGTCCTCTATAGTTAATACAGAATTAGATACCTCCCCCTAGCTTCTTAATAAGAAGGATAGGGGCGGCTACTAGTAATATGCTAGAATAAATAAACCCTTTATTAAGGTGCTTATTAATATACTTTTTTATAACTAGGAGTTCGTCTTTTAACATTAGGTAGGGTCTCTTATAAGGTAGCATTTTCCCTTATTTAATGTTAATGGCATAGTCGTTAGGTTAATATGGGGGGAGTATATCTACGCCCTTTTATAAGCATATGTCGATAAAGTCGTGGTACCTTTTAGGGAGGAGCTTACAGAGTTCCTTATTAGTAAGTCCTTTTTTAAGGTTTATAAACTTCTTAAAGTCTAAAGGTAAAAGTCCGTAGAGTTCTATAGGGGCGTTATCTTCTAGGAGGTTGACTATGTCTATTCTATTACTATAGAGGACGTGGTCCTGTTCTTTATCGAGCTTATATAGTTATAATTAGGAAGCTGCAGCAACGGTCTAGCCTTTCTTACATACTATGCGGTAAAAGGCCGCAGCACTTACATAGTGGCAATTGGTTGTAGGTGGGGTAATAAGGGGTTCCTTAGGTTGATATCCTAGGGAGTAAATAGAGGCGGCTAGGCCATGCCCTAGGCAAGTCTCTCTGCAGTATTTAGAGTTAAAGGTTACTTCTCTCTTTTTCCAGTTAATGGTGGGGTTGTGTTATTCAAGCCAGTTTATTCCGAGGATAATAGGGTAGTTGGCAAGTAGTGTAATATAGGCCTAGAGCTCTTCCTAGTGCCCATTTATATCTAGGTAGAGTTGTGCCATATAGGTAATCTTCTGTGCGGTATAATTACCATTAGTAAGTCGTAGGGCACGGGCTTTGGTAAGGGGTAAGGTAGGTAGGTTATAAGTGCGCATAAATTAGGTATCTATAAATTTATTAATAGCTCCGCAATTAATTATAGAATAGCTTTTATATTACTTTTTGGCAGTAGTTCCTATTATAGGTAAAACTATCTATTTCCATCCGTTTATCTTTACTAAGTCATCTATTAAGTAGGCCGATATATAGATCCCTCTATTATTAGGGCGTCCCAACCCGCGACTTAGGGCTGGGACTTGGCGTTTTCCACTTCCGTATCCAACTCTACTGCTATTGCTGCGTCTTTGTCTTGTACGGTGGCGGTACATAGCAAGGTGTTTGGTGTTCAAGGTGTAAAGTTAGGTATTAGGCGGCGATTACCAAACCTAGCTATTAGGCAGTTTGGGTTCTCGCGATAATAGCCTTCTTAACGGCATCTATAGCAGCGCCCTAGCTTCTAAAGTAGCTCGCGCTCTCCGTCTAGGAGCTTACATGGGAAGGTTGGTATAGAGAGGTTAATATTGGCTCCGGTATTTATAGTAGGTATCAGTAACCTAGTGTATATAGGTGTGGTTGGCCCAGAGGGCTTCTGTATAGGAGCCTTTAGGCGAGGGTTAGCAGTAGAGATCTAATTTAGCCGTTGTTTAATCTTCTGTAGGGCTGCCACCATGCCATACACGTTATTGTAATTGTGACTAGCGGCAGCGTGACTAAGGCAATAGGTGACCTTTTTAAGGAGATCTTCCTGGTCTTTAGCATTATCTTAGGAGAGGACTCTAGTGTATTCTTAAAACTTAATATAGAACTTGTTAAATAACTCAGTAAGACTTATCTTTAGGGCACGTAGTTTGGCTTAACTAGTGGCCACTAGGTCATGGTCGCGATATATTAAGTTAAGATTATTAAGAACCTCCTAGTGGGACTGCCACTTTTAGGGGCTATTGGTCTCCCATTGGGCGAAGAGTCTGTTAAATAGGGTACCCTTTATACGCCTAATAATATAACCAATTTTAGCATCCTCCCTAGGAAAAAGGCAGGCGCTCTAGGTTAGTTTCTCGCGGATTTATATCTTCCAGTAGCTGTATTCCTTGTGGTCTCCCTAGAAGACTAGGGGATTAGGGTATCATATATTGGACCCCATAATTATGGCTTAAGTTCGGTTACTGTTATAGGAGTTATCCCTGTTAGGTGAAGCTGCTCGACGCTAACTTTCGGCCAAGCGTTGAGTGGGTAAGGTTGCCAGAGGCGTAGAGACTTAGGTAGTATAGTGCGTAGTAGGGAGGTGCTCGGTGTTGTTATAGATATACTCGTTAAGCTAAGACTATAGGTATTTAATTATGCCCTCCTTTTTAGTAACCTGAGCAATAAGTATAATCTTAGCTTTTTTTAGTCGTTGGACGTCGCGCTTAGATATATGGAGGTTATCTTTAGTCTCTTAGCGTGTGTTATTAGCAAGTGCCTCACTAGCTTATAAGTCTTGGATAATATTATAGTCTTAAACAGCACGCAATTCGGCTCGTATAAGCTTTAGGTGGTAGTTCTATAGAAGGCGATAGTATTTGTTAGGTTCTTATGCTACCATTTATACAAATATCTTAGCGTCTCGTATTTTAATCTTAATGGGTGGCTGCCCTTCTAGTTACTTTTCCGTGGCTATATAATTAATAAAGGATAAGATATCACCGGTGTCTATCTTATTAAGGTTGTTGCTGTAACTACCTATACTAATAGGGGTGTACCCATCCTACTAGGCTGGTTGACTCTTATTATCTTTAAGGTGGTACTGGGTACTCAAGGGTATTCGTAGTTATAACTCTTTTAAGCCGCTAGGCTTGCCCTTAGGGGTTAAGGCTAGGGTTAATAAATTGAATTCTCCTAGGATTAATTGGCGTCGTAGATTAGGTCGGGGTATTAGGTTGCTCTTTAGGCTTAACATAGTGGCTAGTAAGGAATATCGTCTTACTATTATAGTGCAAAGGTTGCTCGTAGATACGCTGCTTCTAGCAGCGCCTGTAGTATCATAGACGTAGAATTGGTCGTAGGCTAGGTGTCAGTAGTAAAAAAAAAAAAGGCGCAACGTAATGTTACGGGGCGCGGAACAGTGGCAGCTAAATGTATGTATTTGAGAAGTCTACAAGACGTTGCGCGATCGATTGTAAGGGTCGAGGGCGTAAGGAGGTGATATACCTACGCGTAGCTGACGTAAGCTGTACGCGAGGTGTACGCGAGAGCACGGGGCTCTCCTATGGAGGCCCCTGCGGTGTGGTTCCGTGACACCCAGTCTCTTATGCTAGACTTTGCCTAATACTTCCTAATTAGGAAGGGGGTCTTATAATTAGATTGCAAATAAGGCCTTACTTAGGGTCCTTAGTTGTGGTTTATTATACTTAAGCGTTAATTGGTTATAATAGCTCTCGCAAAAAGCAAACGTCTTATAATTGTTCTTGTAATACAGTAGGTTCTTTTCATTATCCCACTATATATTCTTCTTATTAAACTTCTTTAGGCAGGCTAAATTTATATAAAAGGCTGGTACATATACTACGTTAGCTAAGAAGAGTTCCCTAAGACCTAATAGCGTCTAGATAGTAACTACTACCATCCCTATACCCTCAATTAGATCCATGCCCGTTTTAGTATATATAAAGTCATTACTTAGTTAGAGCTTATCAACGAATCTTAATTAATTATTAATAACGTGTATAGTGGTTCCGCTATTAAGAATCATGCTATTATATATTATTATTCATTGCTTAACGTCCGATTCGGATCCCTGTTGGGCCCACGCGGACTACTCCTTATATACATATAGGGAGAAAACTCTATTTAAGAAAACCCCGTAATCCGTCTCCCCACCTTTTAGGGCTCGCTTATAAGTTGCCTACAAGTCACCAGTAGTGCTCTACTACCTTACTTTTTAACCTCTTTAGGAACTACTGCTGCTATAACAAACCTATAAACGCGCTAGTATTATATACTGTACTCTACTCCTATAGAGTTATTAGGGGGCGCCTATTACTTACCCCTTTACCTTTTATTGCTATTTCCTTTGCAACCCAGAACTAGTCTAGCATATTTTAGCTAATAAGCCACTAGGTAGCCGCCTTAAGGCCTTTCTATATTAAGAGCAGTGTATTATAGTTTTCTATACCAGCTACTAAGAGCATTACTTCTCAGCTGGTGCGTAAGGGGCATAACAGTATTATATATTTTGGTATCTATCTTAGCCAGCCACATTTACACCTTAGGCTACCTACTAGGACACCCACCCAGTAAAGCTAATCTTTTAATCCTATTATTCCTATCCTTAAGAGTGTTGCTATTATATTTTCTGCCTTTATTAGGCCCTCTTAGAGCCCTTAGGTATTTACCCCCCATAGCGTTACCTATGCTATAGCTTGGGTTCCCCTTACCTAAATCTACCTCTGTACCTTTAACTCCTATTTATCTCTCTAGCGTCGGTCCAACCAGTATTATATTGCGGTAGATGGTTTTCCAGTACTCTTTTATACTCTACTTTGGCTCCTTTCTCTCCCTTACTATTATCTTTACTAGTCTCTTACACGTCTCCCTTCCTCCTCTATATAGGCCTAGACCCTAGCGCCACACTATTCTTCTTCTACTTTCTCTATCTGTTTTCCTAATATATCTTCCCTACTTTAGGGTTATTGGTTCCTTCTCCTATAGGGCACCCTAGGGTCCCTCTATAGTTTATTTAGGCGTATCTTAATATACTTTATAACGTTAGAGTTGCGTTCCTTTTACACCCTTTACATTGCATTAGCTTTAATATATAGTTATAAGGGGGGAATATTGGCTTCCTTCTTAAGTAGTGCTGTGGCCATTTACTTATACCCGCCTATTATACTCCTAAGGCAGGCTGTTTGGACCTTTTAAAATAGTTTAAGGAGTAATTTAGGGGGGCCTTTCTTAGTTTCTCCAGTGGCCTAAATGCTAGATCTATATGTTATGGTTAGCTGGACAACTACTATATATAGTAGGCGTAACCTCTAGAAGTATAGACCCCATATAGAATTAACGATCCTGGACATAGTAATATACTATACTTAGCCCTTACGGGCTGCTTACACCGCATATGCGCTCCACTAAAGCTTACTATCTACCTACACTCCTAATACCCTTAGGCCTTAAACCGGTTAACCCCTAAAGCCTTAAATATAGATTATATGCTAAAGATCTACAGATTAGTTACATTTTCTTATAAAATAGATTAGCTGGTATTTCTCTAGTAAGAATTGGACTCCATATTGTCTTGCCTATTTTATATAGGTGTTATAGGCTTTCTCTAGTGTCCTACAGTTCTTTACAGCTATTGGCCTATATATAATTAGGTTTATGTCATCAACAAAGCCTATCCCCTAGGTCGCCCCTTCCTTAAAGGTATTAAGCAGGTTGCTTATAAAGAAGAGGAAGAGTATAGGCAACAGAGGTGATCCTTATAGTATTCCTATTACAACTATAATAGGGGGGCTCTGGTATCCGCTAAAGACTAGTAATATTTCTTTCTAGCCTATAAATCCTTAAACAAATTAAATAATCTATTCTAGAAAGCCCTTTGCCCTAAAAATATATAGGAGACGCTTATGGAGTATATTATTATAGGCGCCGCTAATATCTAGGCTAAGCATTAATACTATAAAGTCCTTTCATATAGCCCATGCAGTTTTAATAGTAGTAGCGAGTAGTATAAGTGCTAATAGCATTAAGCGATTCTTTCTTGCCCCCATTTAGCTTTATGGTAATAGGGCGTGTTCCTCTACCGTATCTGCTATGTGGTCCGCTATAACCTTTTCTAAGATCTTGCTTAGGGTGTTTTCTAAGGCAATAGGGCGGTAGCTTCCTAGGATTAAATAGTCTGCTTTGCCTTCTTTTTATAAGACAACCGTCATTATAGATCTTCCAAGTCGCGGGTAGTAGCCTATTGCAAAGCATGCTCTGGCTACATCTATAAGCTAAGGTGCTATAAGTAGTCCACAGGTCTTTAGGGCTTCGTTTAAAATCCCATCTAGTCCTAATACTGTGTTATTTAAAAGGCGGCTAATAGTTCTAGCCATTTCTTTAGTTGTTATATCGCTATTAACCCTCAGGCAAGTCACTAGTATTTCACTAGTAATGTTGCTAAGGTCTACTAGAGCCGGTTAAGGGAAAAATCTTTCTATAAGGATCTTTGCCTTCTTATTATTATTGCTTATGGCCTATAATTTGCCTGCTCTTTATAAAGGTAGTAGGTATGGATCTTCTACTAGGCATCCCGCCTTTTTCTTTACCCATTTCACTATAGTCCAAAGGCCCTTATTATAGGGGAGACTTAGGTTAGTAGTATATTTGTTTATAAACCATCTCCAGTTATTCCTTGCTTCTTTTCTTAGGGTATTCTTTAGCTGGTTTCTTATGTCTTTATATTATCTCTTATCCTTAGAATTATAGCTGCTTATATATTTCCTCCTTGCTCATCATTAGCCGGCTATAAGGGCCGCGCACTATGCGGACTATACATGTCACGCATAGGGGCCCGGTTTTAAAACCAGGCAGTGCTCTTTTAGCCCACTTTTAATTACTACCTAGATCCTTTCTAGTCTTTAATTAATTTCCTTAGGGGTAGCTAATAAGCCTCGCTTATTTAGTATTAGGTGGATTTCTTCTAGGTCTTAGAGTTATTATTTAATTATATTAAGGAAGCTATCTACATTAAGCTTCCTTATTGCGTATCTTTTACCATTTAGTTGCGCCTTAATGTCCAGATCTAGTTATATCTAGATAGGGATATGGTCTAAGGTAAGTACCTATTCTTCTTTAAGGGAGCACCTTTTAAGTCTCTAGTATAGGTTTTCGTCTATAATTATAAGGTTAATTATACTTTTGGCGGTGCCCTATTACCATATAATTATACCTAGGGGGGTAGCTAGCTTAAGGCCCCCGTTATCTATAGCTCTTAGTAGGCACTCTACCTATTAATTGGCAGCAATATGGATGCCCCCCCACTATAGGTGGTAGAGGTTTATGTCTTCTAGTAGAATAGACTCCGCGTATTTAGTTTCTAGCAAGCTTATTATAGATATAATATTCTCTATCTATACTACCCCTTTAACCCTAGGGTTATAGACATTAATAATTTATACTAGTCCCCTATATATCTAGATGGTTATAACTGCAATATCTAAGTTAACTGCCTACTATAACCATGAGGTAAGGCTAATATTTTTACTAATTATAAAGCATACGCGTATAGCTACTTTTAGTTTATACAGGAGCTAGAATCCTTAGGGGCAGTATATCAATTATATATAGGTATTATAATACAGCTCTTATATAGCAAGAATATGGTATTTCTCTAGGTCTAGACTGTCTAGTAGGGGCCTTACTAGACGGTAGTTCGTATTGCCGCAGTTATACTATATAATGGTTAAGTGGCGGACCCCCAGTAGGGGTCCTTCGCCTCTTCTTTACTCCTTACTTCTTCCGTTTCTACTTTCTCTAAAATGTTTAGAACTTCTATCTCCTATATTTACTCCCTGGCTACTACTTATTTTGTATAGAGCTTTCCATTCCTATGTCTTATGTTCCTACTAGCCTTTCTAAATCTAAGTCTATTATTGCCTCTAGTTCTTCCCCCGTTCTTACTAGTTGGCTATATGCCCCTTATAAGCTAGCTGCGTGTATTATATTTGCCGCGTTAAATCTAATTCTTAATTATCCTGGCCTTAAACTTACTATAGCCATCTATGGGGGTCTTCCTACTAGGCGTCCTCTCCCTTATATCCTATATATCCCTTATGTCCCTGTTCAGTCTAGTAATATTACATAGTGTCACTTTTGGCCCATTAAGGCTTGGGATGGCTAGCTTAGCCCCCTAGTATTAAAGGTAGGAAACGCTAGAAAGACACCTGCATCCCTTTAGCTTATCGCCTGTTATTTCTATTTATATAACCTGGCGTGCAGTTATTCCCGTAGCTATTAAGCCCTTTCCTTCCATCTCCTGTATTTAATGCAGTCTTCTCTCTCCCACGCCTTATATATGCTTCAGTGACAGTTCGCGCATTTTGTTTGGTCTTAATTTGTATATTATCTTATATTATAGGGGCCTGCACAGTGGCCATAGCACACCTATACTACGTATATGGATTAGGTGTGTCCCTATTATACATAACAATAACATCATTTTAGGCGTAGTCTGTGGTTATAGAGCCTTGTGTTATATATAAGGCCATTTATAATTATTCCTTTTTGGATAAGGAGTTTTTATATTCCTAGTATATATACGCTAACAATAAGGGAGCTATACGTTTATCTATTGTTTCCCTAGCAAGTCTCTAGCGCCCCTTATATCCTCTTATTATTCTCATTGTATGCTTGGTTTATATTTTCCTATTAAAGCCATTAGATTTAGGTAATTACAAGTCCTAGTATAAGGCGTTCCGTTTATTTTACTATCTCCTATATAGTTGCTATATTATCCGCCTAGCGTCCCCTTTCTACCCTAAGGCTTATGGGAACTAACAGGACTTTAACTAGGTAATCTTTACGAAGCACTTTTATGCCAATATGCTCTCCTAGCCTATCCCCTACCCTTACGGCCCGTTCCTTTGCCTATTGGTCCTTTAGGGTGACTCTAATGTCTCCACTCCTAAGGTGTTAGACTGTAATAGCATTATAGACCTCCTTATAAATCTCTATAAGAACTTCTGTTTCTAATTATCCCCTAAGTTCCTCTGCCTTTTCTATATTTAGTTATATTGTAATTATATACCCAGTTATTATCTTTAGGGGGGTAGGTTCCCTATACTATAGGAGCGCAGCTACGGCAGCCTAGGTGCGGTTCGCCTATAGGGGGGGGTTTTATTTATTTTTGATTTTATTTAGCCGTTGGAGGATTTAATTAAGGGGTTGCTAGAGGGGCGCCTAAGGTTTACTAAACTAGAGCCATTCTGCTAGCTGTATTAGTTTATAATAGCTAATAAATACTCCCCTACAGTTCCGGATACTAGACGCGTCTAATAGGCTTTATATTTTGTTAGATGCCTTCTTAATTAGAATATTTCCGCTTTCTAGTATGGTATTCGCCCGTCCTTATTATTGTTGTGAGAGGCTATTGTTGGGTATGGGTCTGGCGGTCGCGCGCAACTGCGTACCACTGTCATTCCACCTGTGCCTCCCCTGTAATGCATGCATCTTAGGGGATTATTAGGGTGTTTTTCAGGGTTCTTTTGGTTGGTTTGGTCTTTTTGGGCCGGGTGCAGCAAGAGCTCCAAAAGACGTTGGGTTATCAGCACCTCCTATTCATGCTATTATATAGCTTATAGTCAGTGCCTGCTTTATAGGCGCCTATTTAATGTACGGCAAAGGTACTAAGGTTATCCTTTTAATCTTAATCTGGGCTCTATATAGCTTCCTTTTCTAGAGCTTCCTTACTTAAAGCCTACCGCCTTATCTTCTTAATTTTTAACTTGGTCTAATCTAAGGCATTAGCAATCTTTTCCTTAACCTTTTTGGCCGTAGCTTTATCTAATTTCTAGTCCTTTAATTAAACTAACTCATTAATATAAGGACAATCTTGGAACTAGTAAACAGCTCCGCAGTAGTATATTAGGGTATCTTTCTTCCGTGCCGTCCTAAAAGGGGTAGTAGTAGGGGCCTTGTCCTTAGGAGCCTTGTCCTTAGGAGCCTCATTAATTAGCTTGCCCTAAAAGCTTACTGCATTAGCACTAAATTAAGCTCTATTCTTCTACTGGGTAGTCTCTAATCTTTAATAGTTTTGATAGATTTTAACTAGTTAATATATAGATATCACGTGGTTATTGGCCTAGTTATATTTATTAAATTTAACCCTCCATGTTAAGGCCTAATTTGGTGATACTGGCTCTACTACCATTAGAAAGTCTCTAATTACTCAGTTGCTAAGTATATCCGGTAGCTTAATCTTTTTATATTTATTATACGTCTTCTCCTACTGCTGTAGCCAGGCCTTAAAGTTCTGGTTCTTTGGGCCCTTTTTAACTTTGGCGTACTAAATAGATAGGTAGAGCTTACGTGCTGTATTGGTAGGGGCAACTCTCTCCTTAAGAGCCACTAGGGTGTTGTATACTGAGTTAATACCCAGTATATAGGTGTTAAGGTTCCTGGTTACTACACCAGTAATATAACTTTATAGAGAGGTTAAAGCTGTCTTCTTCTTCTTATATTCCTTCTCTACTGTTTTATACCTCTTGCGGAGAATTTAAAGCTTGTCCTTCTTGTCCTTAGAGAGAGTTGCATAGGATGTTATTCCTGTCTTCACATCTAAAGGCTTAGGAAAGTCTGGTTTAACTAATTAGGGCAATTCCTCCTGTTTGGTTAAGGGGTTAACGTATTCCTATATGTCTCCTGTTTAAGCTCAAAGCCTAATAAGGTTAATCTATTTGTCCTAGTTAGCTTAACTTAATAATATTACCATTGTGGTAATAGTCTGGGTAGGTTGAGAAGTTATATTAAAAGGTGCTTACAGGAAGGATAAAGGATTTAATAATAAGTAGCAATTTAATAAGGGGTATAATCAATTAAGTAAATTAATTAAATCAATTAGTTAAATAGGGGCAATACGGCAAGCAACCCAGGCTTATAACTATCGACCAGATATCCGTGCACTAATTATAAGAATTAAATAAGGACTCTGTCTATTGAAATGCGGTTCTAAGACCTCTATATATACATGTAGGAAAGGTGTAGGAAAGGAAAGACAAGGGGGGTAAGGGGAGTTAATAAAACTGGGGTAGGTGACCAAGTCAATGACCGAGTCAATAACCGAGTCGGTGACCGAGTCAATGAGTAAGTAGCTAAGTCGGGGTAAGATAACCTGATTCAGGTCAACAGAAATACCCTCAATACTTCAACTTGGTTCAGTAATCTATTTGGACTGGAGCCCAATATTCGCTCCAATGAATCCAAAATGGCGTGCTAACTTATCTAAGTAGTCATTATTTCTATCTAGGTATGGTATATTGGATTTGGACTGGAGCATCGAAGTGGATTCAGCCTCAAATCCACTCCACTCTAGTCAAAATATATCACTGCCATGGTCTCGCTAACTGGGAATCCTAGCCAAGAGATCGATATAACTGCTTATATGGGCCACTTGCTTACAGACTACGTTAATCAATAGGTTTTACCACTAAAAAAACTCAACAATAATCATACACCCCCTAAATGATATGCGTACACCCCCCACCTAAACAAGTTTAAATTCTTCCACTTCAAGTTAGAATATCACGTGTGTTTGACTTGTTTACACCTAAATCGCGAAAACAACACCACGCGCCCACACTTGAATTAACACTTCGCATTTGCCCTCCAGGAGCCTGCAATTGTAAAGCGTCGTCGCGGTCGCCCAGGTGGCTCTACGAATCGCATTAATAACCCTGCTCAGCGGGAGCTCTTAGCATTCGAGCGAAACACTGGCTGCACTACTCGAGCGCGGGCCGGGCGCAGTCGCGGGCGTGCCGTAGAGGCAATCTGCAGACGTTAAGTAGAGGTAGCAGCACCCATCTAGTTCTTATAGCGCCTCGCAGAGCATTCCGTAGTCCTACCCCCATCAGTCAACTTAGGACGATCTTGAATGTATCACAGGTGTTGTATTTTAACACTTTAATTTTCGTAATTTGGGTGTAAACAAGTCAAACACACGTGATATTCTAGCTTGAAGTGGAAGGATTTAAACTTGTTTGGGTAAGGGGTGTATGATTATTGTTGACTTACCTCAGTAAGTTCAGACCGTAGAATCAATTAGCGGACATACGTATATCCGCAAGCGGATATCGCTAACCTTTTTTGTCAAAAAGTTAATTCTAGGCCGCTGCTAGTTGCACACCCCCTAATTACTGCGCGCCCCCCAATTGATACGCGCACACCCCCCACTAAACAGACTTAGATTCTTCCTCTTAGAATATCACGTGTGTTTGACTTGTATGCATCTGCATCGCGAAAATCAAACTTTTAAAATGTAACTTCTATGACTATACCACCAGAATCAAGTCTTGATTTCAACTATAGTACAACTTATAGAATTAAAGCTGGAATGCACCAAAGGGCCCCTCAGCAAAGTCGTGCTGAAAGGGTAGGGCTCCACGACCGCTGTAAGCCTGTAAAATATTGCCGCCAACAATTGGCAGGCCATTCTTTGACACTGTATAGCACTGCCCTTTGGCGAACTCGTTGATATCATCAAGGGCAAAGTTTGCGCGATCGCACAGCTTCAACGGAGGTGGGTTAAGAGCCATGGTAGATATGGGGAAAAGTATGCAAATGCGAAGTGTTGATTTGGGTATGGGCGCGTGTTGTTTTCGCGATTTGGGTGTAAACAAGTCAAACACACGTGATATTCTAACCTGAAGAGGAAGAATCTAAGCCTGTTTAGTGGGGGGTGTGCGCGAAGTAATTAGGGGGTGTGCGACTAGCAGTGCCCTAATTCTATGGTCTGAGGGACTTTTCCAACGTTTCTTAAGCGATGCGACGTTGTTTATATGTAAAAGCAGTTACCTTTTTTAACGAAATTGATCTACGCCCCCACAACAACTATTATTTTATAAATATTATTAAATTAATCCGCAGAACTAACTCTATAATTGATGAACTTTTAGGCCTTATATCTGCGCCTGTTGCGACGTTATAGCTAAGTCTTACCGCGTCGTCTAAATTTGTATGTGTTACGGCACCGTAACGGATCTAGTCAGGGGCTTACAGCCTTGGCATGTGTATATGGACGTGTCCTTTTCCACCTTCTGCTCCTCAGCTTGATATCCTCGTCGATAGACAATCCAATTGTACAGGCTTGCATACGTTCTTTACGGTGCTCGTGCCTCGATTGACTGAGTCCCGTGACAGTATCGGAGCTATATACAATCTTTAACAAAATTATTAAAGCTACCCACGTAAGGTCTAGGGCTGCATATAGGCTTAAAATAATCGCACGAGCTAAGTCTATAAATGATTAATTTTTGGTTCTTATATGTATACTTGTTGCGACGTTATAGGTAATATTACAATCCTTAATAACAAATTTTTTTTTTGGCGAAAATAAGCACAGCTCCTGGGGGCTATGGGCCAATTTAGACCCAATATCCATAAAATATCGGGTCGTCTCTCTAACCGATGAACTTTTCTTAGTATTTTAAGCCGTTGTGGTTGAGCGATTTAACCGCGAGTATAGGGAAAATCGTGGCTATCGTTGGAGCTGCTGATAAACATTGGAAAAGTCCCTCAGGCGTGATTCCGGTGGTTTCGCATAAACGTAGTTAGTCAGGTTGCGGACCGATTAAAAATCCGCACCAACGGAATCACGTCTGAGCTTGCTGAGGTAAATTGTTGACCTAAATTACTATAAAATCAAGGACAGAGGTAGAGGGACACCCCCTAATTGATATTCGGACATCCCCTCCTCTCCTAATTGAGTTTAATTCCTTCCCGATTAAGTTAGAATATCACGTAAATTTAAGTTGTTTGCATCTGTATCGCGAAAATCAAATTATTAAAATGTAACTCTTATAACTGTAGCACCTCGATTGCGCAGTACCCTATGAGGCGCGGCGTGAACTTATTAGGTTCTGCTACCTCTGCTTGATGTCTACGAACTACCTGTCTAAGAACTACCTGTCTACAAACTGCCGTTTACATACTGCCTCTGCGAGCACGCCTGCGACTGCGCCCCAACCTGCGCTCGCGCCCACGCGTATTATACCCGGTATTCTGTTCAAATGCTGATGGCTCGCGACAAGTTGATGTACCAACGCGAACAGGGCCAACCAGGTGGGCACGGCGGCACTTAATAGTTAGAGGCTGGGGTGGAGATAGGTAAGGCAAATGCGAGGTAATGTTTTGGGTATGGGCGCGCGACTGTCGCGCGACGGTCGCGCAATGATTTGGATGCAAACAACTCAAATTCACGTGATATTCTAACTTAATCAGGAAGGAATTAAACTCAATCAGGAGGGGGTTTTCGAATATCAACTGGGGGGTGTCCGAGTATCAATTAGGGGGTGTCCCTCTACCTCTGTCCAAAATCAAAAGCTTTATATTCCTTAGTACGGGTGTTAAATTCAGCTCGGTTGATTGGCTAGTTCTTATCGGTAACCGCTGGGCGCGAATTAACGGGCCAAGGGACATTCCGCTTATCTTAGGTAGTAAAGTGAAAAAGGGTAGGCCAGTTGGCGCTTCGACTGCCCGATCTGTAGCAGACTTGAGGTCAAAATGGTGGCTCAATGAGACAAATCCGGAAATCATCAACCGAGTCGAGACTATTGCGAGAGAAAGGGGTGTCAGTAGACTGCTATCGCTATTGCATGGGTAATCGCCAAGGATGCTGTCCAATTGTAGGCCTTGCAAATGAGCTACAGTTGGGCGGTTTATTAGAAGCACTTACTGTAACACTATCGGACGAGGATATTAAAAGGCTGGCAAGCACAGGGATAGATAAATAGATACTGCTACTGCAACTTAGTAGTTAAGTTTCTTAATGGATTGGCTTGATAGATGCCCAAATTACTTCCTTTCTGGGCTTGGCGAGGTTATGATATTGATTTCTGGGCCGGCAAATCATGGCAATATGTCTCTTTGAAGTCGCTTGCTGGGGCCGCTGGGTCCCGCGCTTTTCCCAACTTGTCAGCCCTATGCTATCGATAAGGTGAAATTGACCTCATAGGCGCACTCAGGCGGGACGGCAGTTCAACTCAGTTTACTTCATCCACAATGGCGAAGTCAAACCTTGATCTCGTAGATGACTGCGACAGGTGAATTCTACCTTCAGAACTACGCATCCAGGTCTTGTCTAAACTCAGTAGCTTCCCATATTATCAGAGTGACTCCGCAGCCTACTTCGCGAGCATTTCAGCGTATTACCAGCTCCGGGTCGCCAACTATGATTATGCAGTTGGACATGTCCTGTCATCTGTCGCTGAAATTTTCCGAGGCCTCACTGATTGGGCTATCGATGATGATGAGCACACTCTAACACTCACCGCCGGTGCCACTGAAGCGGAACGCAGCCATGTGGTCATGCGAACAGTGGTAGCTATGCGCGAGACAAAACACTTCCAAGTGCTGCAAAAGTGGAGGAACGAACTCTACCCTGTATATGGCCGCAACCGCGAGCTGTTATTCAACGTGGAGCGTTGTGCCAGCCCGTTGTTGGGAGTGGTCACTTACGCAGTTCACATGACGGCTTTCGTGCGGTTGAAAGATGGCTCAATGAAGATATGGATTCCCAGGCGAGCAAGGAACAAACAGACATATGGTGGAATGCTTGATAACACTGTTGCTGGGGGGGTTGCTTCTGGAGAAGTTCCATTCGAGGGTTTAGTCAGAGAATGTGAAGAGGAAGCTTCGTTACCAGAAGCACTGGTTCGTGAGAGAGCAAGGGCATGTGGCACAGTCACCTATTGCTACATCCGCGATGAGAGGGCTGGAGGAGAGACAAGATTGCTGCAGCCCGAGTGTCAGTATGTCTACGACCTCGAACTTCCCGAAGACGTCGTTCCCAAACCCTGCGATGACGAGGTGGAAGAATTCTACCTTTGGAGTATCAAGGAAGTTCAAGAAGCGATGGGTAAAGCGGAATTCAAGCCGAACTGTGCGCTTGTAATGCTTGATTTCTTTATCAGACACGGTATCCTGACAAGCGAAAACGAGAAGGACTATATCGAGATCACTTCGAGACTACATCGAAAGTTGGGATTCCCAACTCTCTGATCTGTTTTCGGGGTATTCAAAACGCCCATAATAACACAGTAGAGTAGCTGAACCAATTTCCGTTAACGCCACCTATGCAGTCGTAACCAGTCTAAACTCTAAAACGCCCGCTAATAGCTAGCAAAATACTCTCTGTGAGGCTGGTGGACGGCTACTAATCAAGACGATTATAACCCGGCCTGTCTGAACAGAAAGGTATCCAAACACCCTTTGAGGCTAAATTTTCATTTCTTAAGGAGCATGTAGACATAATCGATGCGTAGTGGCGTGAGCTTTTTGTAGGGTCCTTCGATGTAGAGGAGTAATCCGCCGAAGGAGCAATATACTTTTCTAGCATACCAGATTTGTTAGCATCCAGTTTTCTTTGCTTAATGCATACGTCTTAAATGCGGACGAATCGAGTCTGCAACCCATCGTAATTGGCCGCAGAGGGAACTCACATATTGTCTCCATCTCCCTCTTCAAACCTATACACCTTCCCATAACATACATAGTCATACATATCTGCGAGTGTGCTTTCGCTACTCCGTGACAGGTCTTTCCAACCCTTTTCGGGCTTTGTTCCATCGAGGTTCAGTGTGCTCGCGAGAACCATCTGGATGTTTTCGCCGGTTGTAATCGGATAGAGCTCATGGTTAATGTCGAGGGTCATAGAAGTCGCATTGTCCGTAGAGGTGCCAGTTATGCGCGATACTCGGTCGTACTTTTGATTGTTAATGGCCGTAACGTTGAAAGTATCTTCGAAAAGCTGCGAATCCGCCATGGTGTGCAGGTGAGGTGAATGGAGTGGCGTCTTCTCTGATTGTGAAGCGGATCGAGATTGGTTACTAGGACTGAACTATGTTTCGCTGAAAGAGCCCAGTAGCTGTAGAGTTTTGAGGAACAAATTTCTTTAAAAGAAAATGTATGAATGCGACTCGGGGAAGACTTGGCAGCGGTTAATTCTCGGCAATGAAGCTCCTCATGATCCCCACCGCAGGAACGAAGCCGCCGGACCAGGCGCTTCGCTGGACAAGAACATAAAGCTTCGCCATCTGCCTCCACTGACGCATCATTAGATTCAACCTTGCTTCATCGAAATACTTTCTCTCTGAATCTGACTCGGAATTTGCTTGATACTGGCGTTTCCTTTAGGCATCCATGCCCCTATGCGATACCCCCATTCTCTGCCAGCCTAACCAAACATGAGCTCAGATATGAGCCAAGGATGATAGTTGGTGAGCTCAATCGCCAAGCTGCAGCGTTAACTTAAGTGGATGCTGAGTGGGCCTAGATTAGGTCAATTACCAAGCTCGACAATTTGTTGTGCTTTTACGAGGAACAGCTAGCAGAACGTCAAGCTAGACTCAATAGCTCTCAAGCCAAAATAAAAGAATACACTGATTTCAGGTGTTTTTCCTAATTGCTAGCATCTTCTAAACCTAGAGGAATCCTTAGTGGATGGAATTGTGGAAAACCGCTGGCCTCACTCTTGCTTAGGCTGGAACGTGCAACATATTGATACATTCATCCCCACTGTACCCGTAGCTTGCAAAGTGCTCGGAAACCACCCTTTTCTCTTTTTTTCTACTTCTATGGACTATTTTCATCATATTCTTCAGACCCAACCCCGAAATAGCTCTATCGCACATAGTGTGATACGAATGATGGAGACCGTGAGAAGGATGGAGAGCACAGATACCTCTGTCGATATTTCGACATCAAGCACAATGGAGAATACCCCAACAACCCGAGACACTGAAGAGACTCCAGAACCTCAAGACACTGAAGCCCCCCTTGATGATCGGGAGAAGTTGCAGCCCACTTTTCTAGGTATTCCTGTCGATATTTTTCGATGCATTGTCGACTACCTCGATCGAGGGGATGCATGCACTTTGAAGCTGGTCTGTCGAGGCTTGTCCGACTCGGAAGTCGTTAATGAGCTGATGTACCGAGAGCCTGTTCAATTTGACGATGTCAGAGAGATTCGTATGGCCGACTGGCTGTACAAGCCATTAGGTCGTCAGCGATGGGAAGCATTTCGCTCGTCTATCAACGACAGCAACAGGTCGTTCGTTCAAAGTGTTGCACTTTCCCATTTTTGTTCTATTGAGGACTTCAAATGGGTGGAACAGAACTTGCCCAAATTGACATGTCTGGATATCGCCAACATCAAAGACTTTGTCTGGACCCCGGGCGAGGTATGGACGTGGAAGGAGTTACTCGACGCTTGTCCACTCCTCTTCGCTCGATTACAGGAACTCGAGGTTTGCAACTGGGCCGATTTCGCAGCCCATTCTCGAGTAGAATATAATTATTCGTACAACGATTATCTCTTCAAGGGCAAATTCCGCATTTCCAGACGTAGAGATGGCAGTTCTATTCCCACGACTATCCTCAAGGCCTGCACTCAACTCAAGATATTAGGTATTCGAGGGTGCTCGCGTCATATTGCTTGGAACGAGTGGGAAGTCCACCAACGTATCTGCACATTGGTTGATGGCATTGTTTCGAACGCTCCACCGATGTTACAGACTCTGAAATTACATGAAATGGCCCCGTTTCTGTCGCTAATGCTCTCCGAGGTTTCGAGATTAAGGCAACTATCTACCGTATCTGTTGGATTGTGTTCCTGGATGCAGGAACATCGAGATAATTTTCGAAACTATCCTTTGTTGATGCATCGTATGATACCAGGCACGCAACACCGGGATGAAGAGGAAGCCTTCGACGAAGGGACACTCGAAACGTGTAATCGAAACCACATGCAACTTGGCCAGCAAATTGTAGATGGCGTAAGCCATTCATTAAGCAACATGCTGAAACAGCTCTTGTCTGCGGTTCGCCAGCAGACAACAGTCAAAATCAAATCGTATGACTCTCTCCAAAACGTAATCCTTCATCCATTTCACTTTATAAACGTCCACCAGCCTACTCGACATCAAGTCGAGAATCCAGATTTCTCTGAATCTAGGGAGATGCAGGATGCAGTACGATGGATGGCAACAACCTGTGGATGGAAGCCAGTCTTCACGTGGGATACAATGATGTGCGACGTATTCCCAGCAAATATCGATACTCCAACGCTGAGACCGAAGGCAGACATCTTGTCGCAAATCAAGAAGACATTTGGAGGTCTTAAAGCACTCGGTATTCCTCTTCGGCTTACCATAGGTGATCGTATCCTATCATGTTCCAATTCGGGTTTGGACAGATCACTATATTTCGGTGACTTCAAAACACTCACAGGTGATCCTCCTAACCATACACAAACTCTTCAAAAAACCCAGGCTCGCTTCAATCTCACCGGCATCGCTCACCTTGTTGACGAGCTCATTATCCACTACTCACTAGATATGCCTGGCGTGGCAGGTTGGGGTAAGACCAACAGGCAACTCAGTGATGGCGAGAAAGCGCTTATAGTCCGTGAAATGAAAGGTTGGCGGAAATTCTGGGCGCGGTATGCGCTTCAGTTCACGAACCTGAAGAAGTTAAATGTCATGGTCCCTAAAGGGATCTTTGATGATTGGGGGAGGTCTAAACAATTGGCACAGTTGCTTCAGGATGAGTCTTGGCAAGCATTGGAGCTTGACGTAAGGCGTGCAAAGTATGGTAGTACTCCTATCACGCCGGGGTTGCTGTTGAGGCACACGGACAAGAAACACCCTCGCATGAGATTTGTCAAGCGGGTCTTCTTCCGTCAAAACGACAGGAAGCTGCGTTTCGATGCGCCCTCTCTGACGGAAGAACAGCAAGAAGAGGAGGATAGCTTCTCCGATAATGCGGAAGAAATCGCGGATCTTACTAAGGAGCAGATCAATCGATTCTGGAGTTTTGAGAGGAAGCCAGAGAAGCGTAAACTCCAGGACATCGTCGAAGTTGGGTTGGCAAAGAAGGGCCGAGTACAGTAGATGGGACCTAAGGATCTTCTGGAACTGGTCATTGCATGAAATATGGTAGACGGGGAGTGGCTGTTATTGATCTATTCTTAACGTCAGGCGGTGCTCTAGACGCAATACTCTTATCAACTAACAAAATGACCTACCGATCTATATTTCTAAGAGCCTAGGTATTAATTCATGTCATAAATGCGGAAGAATAATTGCTAAATGCTAGCCTTAACCCCGGCAATGCGATTGCGGAACGATATCCCTAAATGCTTGGCAAGAGACCTCACTTCTGTAGGGCTGAAAACTTCGCCAAAGTTGAAAACTATCTTCGTTGATCACCCGCACGCAACCCCAACATGGCGTTTCGTAAACGTAATGTAGGAATATCGCGTTCGATACCTGGATTAGGCTCCGCGTCTTCTTCACTAATCGCACCGTCCGCATCACCTGCTCCATTACCAGGTGTTCGTCCTTCTCCAATCGATGGTCGCCCTACTACTTCTACGGGCACTCCCAGTTTTGATGGAATACTTGCAGGGCACGCAGGGTTTGCTCTTGGCAGCTCCATGTTGATTGAAGAATCAGGGACTACAGATTTTGCTGGTGCCCTGCTGCGCTACTACGCAGCTGAAGGTGTCGTCCAAGGCCATAAAGTCCATGTTATAGGAGTTGGAGAACAGTGGGGACGAGAGCTGCCCGGATTAGTTGGTGTTTCGGGTAGTGGTACAGATGACGATGGGTCTGGGAAGGAGAAAAAAGAGAGGATGAAGATAGCTTGGAGATACGAGAGATTGGGGGAGTTCGGATCAGGTATTTCTGGGAGTAGAGGTGTGTGGGATGAAAGCCCTGTGTATATATCTCAATGCCAAATTCTATTCAGCAAATCTAAAATATTATTTTCCCGTGCTGATCTCCCTCCGAAGGAACTACAGCACCACCAGGTAGAGCACAACCTGTGGCAGAAGCGTCAACTGAATTGGCGGGCTCTTCTGAACCAGCAGCGTTTTGCCATATTTTCGACCTCGCAAAAAGGCTCACTTTCCCGACTGGCACATCCATAAACTTCATTCCTCTTCCACTACAGAGTGCCGACTCGTCCCCGTTCCTACCTATACTTCAAGATCTCTCTAAGCGCCTCTCTTCAAGTCCACCCTCTACGGTACATCGACTTGTCATCCCAACACTCCTCTCACCCGCATTATACCCAACAACTGCCAGCCAACCACACTACCTTCTTCAATTCCTCCACTCTTTACGCAGCCTACTCCGACAGTACCCGACCCAACTCACAGCCCTAATCACCCTCCCACTTGAATTATATCCTCGCTCGTTAGGTCTAGTACGATGGATGGAAATGCTCAGTGACGGGGTGTTAGAGTTAACGCCTTTTCCACACCTCATGGATGCGCTAGTCACCTCGGGTGCAGCAACAGCGCATGAGGAGCGGCCGCAGGGTATGCTAAAAATCCACCGCCTGCCTATATTCCATGAGAAGGGAGGAGGTGGAGGGGGAAGTAGCGGGCTAAGCGAAGACCTGGCGTTCACTGTCAGCCGACGGAAGTTCGTCATCAAGCCTTTCAGCTTGCCGCCTGTAGAGGGGGATACGGAGGCACAGCAGGGACTAGGGGAGGGAGTCAAACAAACCAAAGTAGACATAGATTTCTGAGTTTTAGGCTAGGACAGCAATCCACTAATCTTCGAACTTATGGAAGTTCGCAGTCGCTGGTACCGTTCCGTGCAGATTGCTCAAGCCTCCTCATCTTCTTCTCGGCCGAGCATATCTTCCATCTCGATTTGCTCCCATCCTGCCTGACCTGCGCCAGATCCCATTGCTCTTGCGTAACTTCGTCCGAAGGATGCGTGACGAGGGTGTATAGTAATGCCAGAGAATCTAGCGCGGAAACTGTCGCCTAGACAGGATGACAGGGCAAGATAGGCTGCAAAGAGTAGCAAAGGGAGGAAGAGGAGCAGGCTAAGCAAAAGAAGTACGTTCATCCTAGGTATTTATAGAGCTTGTTGAGAGTAAATGGGGGGAACGAGTCCATGTCCAATGGACTTCCCGGAGATAGTACTGTGCAAACAATGCAAGCCAAGATTTCGCTAAAAATTGCACGTTAAATTCACTCAGAGCCACACTTGACCTCCATAAACACAACAAGGATCTAAGGCCGCCGTAGCTTTATAGGATAAGTATGTTGTCTCTCGAGGCTATAAAAACTTATGTTACTCCCAGAGCCTTTTTCTGCTTCATGATTATTCCAAAAAATTCAATCTGTCAATCTACTGACTCCTCCGACTTTGTCGGCTGGGCCTGATGACCGCTATTCTAACATATGACTTATCTCCATCTTTACATTATTTTGCTTTTGCGCTATTTGGATGGCATTGTTCTGATCTAGCGGTGGCTCTAGGAGACTTCTCGAAGTCGACATATCCGTGACTATGGCGGACATCTCGGTCCAAGAACCATTTCCGATTTCGCTCATCGCAAACCGCCATCTCCTGTTCGACATCAACGCAGTGACTTACGCTCGTCGTGAGCATAATATATGTGGTGTCCTGATTGGAACAATTCCCCATCTCTCACAACAAAATATCTTCCTAGGCATCCCTCTCGAACTCATGCCTGAAGAAGCCCGGTTGCTAGTAGAGAAAGGACACGCATATGTCGTTGAAGATGTGGAGGCGCACAAATCGGGCTTTCTAGAAATGAGTAGAGAGGAGCGGTTGGCTTTTCTGGAAGTGATGGACAAGCAGGGCATGGAGACTGCGTTGAGCAGCAGGAAGAAGGCTGAAGAGAGATCAGAGAAGGCGCTGCGACAAAAGGGTTTGGCCCGCAAAGCACAGGGGAAGAGCTCCCGGCGTGTTTCTGAAACTGCAGAATTAGGCGCAAGGGAAACTTCTGCGGAGACGGATGTAGAGACGTCACTTTTTAACTTGCCATCCCGAGCTGCTTCGCCAGCATTCTCGCAGAGCTCAACTGCACTCGAGCCTTACTTCATCACACCCACAACGTCATACCCTCCTCTCATAACTCCGCCCACCACACTAACTTTGCCGCTTCCGGATGTTCCTCGAACATATCCACTCTTTGCATATCTCCACTCTTTAGGGTATTTCATGACCCCTGGCTTACGCTTCGGCTGCCACTACACTGTTTATCCTGGCGATCCACTCAGATTCCACAGTCACTTCCTTGCTACGGGTGCAGACTGGGACGAAGAATTCGATCTGCTGGATATTGTCGGTGGCGGCAGGCTAGGTACTGGGGTGAAGAAGGCCTACCTAATTGGTGGAGCAGATACTTCTCCTAAAGAGTCCAAATCTGGAGGTTGTCTGGATGCAGGAGAGGGAGTGAGGGCTTTCTCTATTGAATGGGCGGGGCTGTGAAGCTATATATGTAATTCTCATGCAAAAGTTAGCGCCATACAAACACACAAATTATAAACTCCACCGCTAACCAACGCATTTATCAATAAAAGCTCGACGTTACGTTTGTTAGCCTATTAAGGCGATTCAGAGGGTACTCTTATTTTTATTAGTAGAGTGGTGGCTCTTGCTACATTTTATCCGCGTCACCATTACCAAAACAAGGCTGTACACAAATCTTTACCTTAAAACCTATTAAAGGCCCCCTAAGCGCCTCTACCAACTCAAATACAATTATAAAGCTCTGTGGTGGAGAGTACTATTCATCGTCATCGTCGTCGAGTAGAGCTCTGCATACGGCTCTACATGGCTGTAATCGTAATTATTATAATTTTTAGGTGCCTTTGTGATAGCTTTAGGGGATTATTAAACAAAGCTTCGTGTAGAGCCTCTGTACGTAGAGCTATTGTACGACCAAACGCAGAGTCGTACGCAGAGCTTCATCTGGCTGCCAAGCCTTTCTTATAAGTGCTTAAAGTACGATAATAATCTATAGACTAAAAATCGGGCATGAAAAACGATGTAGCGTTCTTTACTAGTCTTCCTTTAGTACTTCCATTTGCTAGGAATTTCTATAAGAGTTGTAGGTATCCATATAATTTGCCTTAAAGTAGGTATATAGTAGCCCTCTTCCTTTGCTAACTACTCAACGAAATTCTACCCGCTTACTAGACCTTCTAATAAAGATTTTCTTGAAACGGCTTAGCGTGATAGTAAAGCCTCTCTATACCGTCACCTGAAATTCGGCTCTAATAATATAACCACTACACCGCCTAGGCGCATCTCGTTGTAAGTGCTTACTAGTGCTGCCGATCTTTGGAGAACACCGCCCGTTTTACTAGGTAAAATGGGGTTAATCTCCGACAGATTAGCATGCTTAAAAAAACGCCTAATATCAAAATTAAATGAAGCTTTTCAAATTAAACGAATGTGCGGGATTCTGCCTATATACTGATTTCAATGGTATAGCAACTAAATAAGTGACCTATTCCTTTAAGCTCTCACCCAAATCTACCATTTAGTTATACCACCTTTGGCTTTAATTATATCATATACACGTTGCCTTATAGATACAACAAGGCGATATAAATCTGCTTCAGTAATCTTGTCCCACTCTTCCTAAATTGCCTATTGTATCTCCTCCTCTATATAGGGCCTTTGGCGGCAGTAGGTGATTTACTCCTTTATTAGCTTCTAAAGCGCCTTAATTAGATTAAGATTAGGGCTATTTAGGGGCCAATTAAGGAGTCAAATTCGGTCAGCTTTAAACTTAGTTTTAGTGGATTAAGCTCTATACGGGGGCGCGCCGTCCATTTATACAATAGATGGGTAGGATTAAACAGCTAGTGGGCGTTAATATACATATAATACTCCCTATTATAGTATTCGTAGAAGTTCTTTAGGCTTGGGTAGATATAATCTTAGAAGCCTTAAGCCGTAATATTACCCTATTCCTACTTGTTCCAAAAGACTAGAGGCCCTTTTTTAATACCTATAAAGTAAGCCCAAATCATTATATAAGGTATATTGCGGAGTCTTAGCCAAAGGCAGTAGGGGTAATATTATTTATAAGGTCATTAAGTTATAAAGACGCGCTAGTGGCCGCCACAGTGCATTACAAATTCGTCTGTCTATATAACCTTACACTAGTCTTCAATTATCCACAAGCTTACCCGATAGGCGAATGCAAGTCGCTCTTAGCGCTGCCTTTAGGTAAGCCACGGCTTTAGGTAAGCAATACATCGCCAAAAGCCTTCCTTTTTTAGCAATCGCCCAATTATAGAGTCGGAAGCATAGAATCCTATTTCAGCAGAGAGCTCAGCATAGGTGGCGGTACGCGCCCAATTGTAAGATTTAATAAAGTTAACCAAGTGTTAGCGCGCAGGCGTGTCGTGTCTAAGGCAATTTCTAAAGCCACTACGTCGCGGAGTTAATGGCTTATTATAGATAGCGTGTATAGTTAATAGAGGCTCTTACAAAGTAGTCGCAATAGTAGTAAAAGGCATAGAGAGAACATTTCAGAAGGCCTTAATTGCGCACCATACTTTATATAGTACGGAGCCACATCAGCAAAGATCGCGCACCCATGCAATTACACTCTGCCGATACCCATTAATATAGCGGTAGTGTTGCTCAATCCTCTGGTCTTTATGCCGTAACTCTCTCTGGGCTTCATATAAGGTGTTCCAAACAATTTAATTATAAGCTCGGCGCTCCCGGCGATTGGGCGTCAAAAAAGGAGAGGCTTGAGGAGAGGCCTGAGGAGAGGCCCGAGGAGAGGCCCGAGGAGAGGCTTAAGGAGAGGCCTGAGGAGAGGCCCAAGGAGAGGGAGAAAACGGTACTGTAGATGCGTCTAGTAACTCTGTATCGGGTATTGTAGTTGCATCAAAAGCAGGTCCAGTAGAGGCCTAAAAAGGCAAAATCAAACAGAAGACAATATCAGAAAAGCTAGGTAGAGCTCTTTGAGTTGGCTGCATATTGCGTTCGGTATATAAGGGAGGAAGGGTAGGAGAATACGCAGGGGGAGGCGTACTTGGGGGTCGATTTTCATCTAAATTCTCGTTGGAGGCCATATCTAAAGAAGTGTATATAGATCAGTGTTGGAAATGATTGATTTTGGTGTAAAAAGGGCTGATTTTGATAAGAGCAATATACTGTCCTTTTATACAACCTCAAGCTCGCCATACCTGCCACAAGTCGTCCCCCAAGTCGTCCCTCTGACCCAATTGCTCACCCAACCGCCCACCACCACCGTCACCACCTCTCTACTTTGTCATAACCTCTACTATTATGGATAAGGCTGCTCAAAGAGGCGTATGAGTCTTTCTATATAAAGAAACGCGTTGAGTATTGTAAATATTCGTTAGTAATATAAAATTAAAAAGAGCCTCATCACGACCTTACCAGGAGAACACCTGATTGTAGAGCTGAAGAAAATGAGTCAAAGGCGTCGCGGTCGCATCACGAGTTGAGGTTGTTCGGATATTTCCATTTAATATCGGCGATCGATCTACATACGGCTAGTAGAAGGCGTAATCGACACGCACTTACAACGAGATGTGACAAGGTGGTGTAGACTCCTATCCCTTTGTGTGGCAAGATTTCTAGGACTTTTCGTATATGCACGCCTCATAAGCCAATCTAGAGGCTCTATACCGTGTGGAGCTTGGTGCTGAAGCCTCTGGTCAGTGCGGTTGCTCGGCGGCAA